>Ga0224528_1000417_pt1 | contig 33352 bp, 25 predicted proteins | sample CBST25metaG_2_FD_179888 | JGI IMG/M metagenome (GOLD analysis project Ga0224528, IMG submission 179888) | Peat soil microbial communities from Stordalen Mire, Sweden - C.B.S.T25 | ecosystem: Environmental > Terrestrial > Soil > Wetlands > Peat | place: Sweden: Norrbotten County, Stordalen Mire...
GACGTGATTCATAAAGCCGTGCGGGATATGTACCTGCTCGATGCCGAAAACCGCCGATTGTCCAATCTCTTCCTCCCCAAGAAATTAGACCGGTATCTGTCGAAGTGGGTTGGCAACGGCGTCTATCCCCCGACGGGAACGCCTTCTTCGCCGTTACGTCCCGCGGCATCCTCGCCACGGATCAACTCCAGTCGGAGCTATGGCTATTCAGCACTAAACGCGTTTCTGAATACGTCCATGGAGATGTACCGCGCCCTCCATCACCTCGGCTGCTCGTCCAACATGCCGTGGTTCCGAAAGCGCTTCAATACAACTCCTATGGTGCCGTGATCACCAAGGCGCAATGGTCTAGCGACTCGCGCTCGATCCTGTTTCTCGCCGAAGAAAGCGGCGGGCGACAGCGCCTGTTTCGCGTCGGCATCGTGAATCACGCGTTGACCGCTCTGACTCCAGATGAAATCAACGTCGAAGACTTTAGCGAATCGGGGGGTACGGTTGTCTTTTCAGCAAAGAGCGCGCCAACGACACAACGCAAGTCCCTGCCCGGCGTTCACATCAACAGCGACGCAGTTGTCGTTACCGGTTTGGCGTTGCCGGATATTCTCTTTCCAGACCGCCACGAGGATTCCGGCTCGCCGGAACTTCCGAGAGATCTCTGGGTGAAGCGCGGAACGCGTCTCACGCGCATCAATCCGGTTTCGGGTGACGGCGGCTGGCATTTCCCGGAATCCGCTGCCGTTCAATTCCGCCCTGCGATTTCGCCGGACGGCAGCGCCTTCATTGCGGCAAAGCCCGCCGCGCAGATTCCTACGGCCTGGACCGGATTCCAATTCGCCTCCGACAAATACCGGTTCGAAAAGCTCGACATCAAACGCGATCCATCGGGCCTCATCTGGAGTTGGCCGTGGCAATACGTCTATGTCAATCCGAGCCGGCACGAGGTGTTTCCGTTGGTGGACGCGCCAAGCGCCGTCCAGGCAGGATACTACGACCCATTCTTTGCTTCATGGTCGCACGATGGTAAACGTGTCCTCGTAACGAGCACGTATCTTCCGACCGAAAGCTTGGTGAAAGGTGAGTCTCCCCCTTGTGCGGTCGCCGTATTCACGGTAGCGGATCGGACGACTTCTTGCGTAGCGTACACTCGCTTTCCTCAATCCGATGTGCACCTCGAATCGGCATCCTTCGGTCCCACCTCAAGCGATGTGACTGTCCTGTGGGCGTCCATCGGTCGGACAGAGGGCGAGACGTTTCACGAGGCGAATAAAACTTGGACACGCAACGTGAATCCAACAGTGCGCCCCAGGAAGAGTGTCGAGCTGCGAGCATTTCTCAAACAGGACATCAATCAACCACCCGCTCTTTGGGCTGCTCAGATAACGGGCGGAAAGAGTAAGGAGATCTGGAACCCAAACCCCCAGCTTTCCCAAATCATCCGCGGAACGGCCTCTGTGTACCGCTGGCGGGACAGCACCGGATACGACTGGAGCGCCGGCCTCATCCTTCCACCCGATTTCACACCCGGGCACCGCTACCCTCTGGTCATTCAGACGCATGGCTTCTTCAGTGAGCATGAGTTCCTTCTGGACGGCGCCTATACCACGGGCTTTGCGGCCCAAGCCCTGGCGTCGGCAGGGCTGGTTGTTTTGCAGATGGGCGACCGGACAGACCGGCATATTCGGCCTGCTACGGAAGAAGCCTCCATGATGGGTCTCGCATTTCAGTCGGCCATCGAGCACTTGAGCTCGAACGGTTTGATTGATCCTCGAGCTGTAGGCACTATCGGCTTCAGCAGAACGAGTTGGTACGTCGAAGATGCGCTCATTCGGTTTCCGCGCATGTTCAAGGCGGCGACAATCATCGATGGCATTGATCAAAGCTATATGAGCTACATGTTGTTTTGCACAGAGTACAGGGAGTGCCGTGTCGACCACGAGAATGCGGATGGTAGCGCGCCATTCGGCGATCATCTCGCAGCTTGGCTGCGGTCGGCTCCCGGATTCAACCTGGACAAAGTCCAAACTCCGCTACGAATCGAAGCCATCGGACCCACTTCGATTCTCGGCGAATGGGAAACCTATTCCTCTCTGAAGCTCCAGAGAAAGCCTGTCGATCTCGTCTACCTGCCAAATGCGCAGCATATCCTTCAGAAGCCACTCGAACGGCTCGTCTCGCAGCAAGCCAATGTCGACTGGTTCAGCTTTTGGCTCAAAGGCACGATCCCGGCCAAATCCCCATTTCACGATCAGGAGCAATCGCGTTGGATCGCGATGATCTCCCCACCACAGGACGAAGAACTGACGCATTGATGGATCATGACAGGCAAAACAGGGGCCGGCGCATTTCGCGCCGGCCCCTGTGGTTAAGGGGAAGAATCCCGGTTACTCGTCAGCTTCGTACGCGGCGCCATTGGTGCGCAGAACCGCGTCGATGCTGTCGCCTGGCATACCCTGCTTTGCGCCCTGGATGATCGACCCAGCGGCAACAGTGTTGATGATTGTTGGTTTTTCGTAGCGCATATGGTCCTCTTTTCACGTTCGAATTTCCATTCACCGGTGACACCGCGCGCTGGCTTGCCGGAAATGGAGCCTGGTTGTGACATGACGTCCGGCGCCTACGCCGCGAGCCGTCTGGATGTCACAGAACTCTTAAGCCAGAGTTCAAACTGAATGGCCCTCATCAAGGTTTGCCATTCCGAGCTCTGGCCAGATTGAATCTTTTGGAGATGTGCAAGGAGAAGCCGTTCATCGACCAACGAGAGCTCTCCAATCGCGGACTCCGTCAGAATTGACCGAACATCGTCCGCATGGTCCCGAATCGCCGCCAACGGTCCACGCATCACGTAGGCTTTCCTCCTCCTGTTGAGAATTTGCGGCGGAAGAATTCCCCGCAATGCTCTGCGCTGCAGCGACCGGCGTTCACCGGGACGCAGCAATTGGCTCGCCGGAACGCGCAACAAGAAGTCCACGAGATCGCGGTCAAGAATTGGGTATCGGTATTCAAACCGAGTGCGGAGATATGGAAAGTGTCCGGGCAGAGAGTCAATGATCGACCACCAGGATCGAGATGCGTCCCATGCGCTCGCGGTCGTTCCAGGCCGGTAGGACAGGATCGGCCTTTCCAATTGGCACTCGCGAACCAGCAGCCGACATTGTGAAGTGATCCAAGACGGAAGCGCCCGCGAAGTGTGCTCTATGGGAAGGATCATTTCCACGCCGAACCGTACGGCATCTGCCATCGTATGGTAGATCGGCGTTCGCTTGAAGAGGCTCCAAGCAAATGCCTGCCGAAAGAACGGAACCGCGCTGCCCTCAAGGAAATAGTCAAGAAGCTCCGGCGCCGGGTTGGGAACCCCGCCAAGCAGTTCATCGCCTCCGATTCCGGACAAGATCGCCCGGTATCCGCGACTACCGACCGCCGCTTCAAAGTCCGTTTCTCCCTGCGCTGCCGATTCGTCCGCTCCCGGCAACAGATAAACCGATGGCGATGGAGTGAAGCTGGGTTTTCGATTCGAGAGGTCGATGTGGATGCCTCTTTTGCCGCGCCATGCTTCCACTGCTTCGAAGTAGGGTTTCTCATTCCAGTCCGGCTCCGAGTCATCGAACAGCGAAACCGTGTCGAGAAATTGATCCTGCGATTGGCCTCGTCCACGCCGGATCGCATCCGACATGCACACGATGGAACTGGAGTCCATGCCTCCGCTAAGTTGGGCAATGACCGGTGATCCGTCGCCGGTGCGGCGTTCGACAGACTGACGAAAGAGCAGGCGGAAGTGCTCTTCGTATTCGGCATCGTTCTTGTAGCGAACAGTACCCCGCGGCAGCCATTGCCAGTGGGGCCGGCGCGAGCATTTGCCGTCTCGGAACAACAGATAGTGAGCGGGAGGAACAGACCGAATGTCGCGGTAAGGAGTTCGATTGTATATCTTGGCGCCAGCCAAATAGCAGGCGGCATATGCTTCATCCAAATCCAGCCCGTCCTGCTCTGCGAGGAGAGTCTCAAGGCAGGTGGACCATAAGACCGTATCCTTTTTAAACTCGAAGTAGAGCGTTCGTACTCCGGCATGATCGCGAGCGAGGTAGAGCGAACTGGTGTTTTCGGACCACAGGGCAAGCGCCCAGTCTCCGACCAACTTTGAAAAGCAGGCCTCGCCCCACTTCTCAAACGCCGCAAGGACGATCTCCGAATCCATGATCGCCTCAGCATCTAGCCCCAAAGACCCGCAAAGATCCTGATAGTTATCGATTCGACCATCGAGCGCTAGCATGTTGCCAGACCGATCTACGATGGGACCGGAGTCGAGTCTCGACCGTAGATGTGTATGAAAAGGTTGAAAGCCCATGCCCACTCTTCCTAGAGAGCGGACTTGTGTTCCATCCAAGGCGTGGCGCGCAGTGGTCTGCGCGAGCAGATGCAGTTTGCCGTCTTCGATCATCGATCCTTGAGGTGCGCACACGCCGAATTGAATGCTCATGGCAACTCTCCCGTCTAGCACCGCTCCAGTTCTCGATAGATTTCGTGCATGTACGGCTTGTCGCTTACCACAACACCACCGACCTCAACCCATGCGTGCGACTTGAATGGAAGCATCTGCGCCCCAATCACCATCTCTGCCGGAACTCCGTGACGCCGCAGGAAGATCGCCGTACTGACGGACCGCTGGAGACAGAGAACCCGCTTGGGGTAAAACACACAGGCAACATCCATCGCATGGCAGATCACATCGGCCTGCAATCGAGTTGCCCTGCCGATCGCCCGGCCTTGCACCCAGGCATGCAGTGCTGGAAAGCCTCTGGCAAGCATCAGGAACTCCGTCCCCAGAAGCAACAGAAAGCCCTCAGCGACAAGCCGCTTCATCTCATCCCTCCTTTGGAACCTGAATTCCAAGTTCTCGACACAGAAAGGCGATCCTGCGGGCAAGTGCCTCAATCCTGACCGAGAGCGGAAGAACAGGTGAATGTCCCCGTTCGGCGCTATAGTCGACGAGAACCGGATAGTGTTGTGCTGCGCGCTCCTGGAGCCGGGCAGCCATCTTCCTTACATGGGCAGGGTTACACCGGTCATCGCTGTCTCCAGTCACGAACAGAACCGATGGGTAATCGACATTTCTGCGCACCCGATGATAGGGAGAATAGCGAAGCAGCGCGCGGAATTCCGCCGCGTTCGCGACACTGCCATATTCCGATCTCCATTTTGCAGCTTGATCGAAACGCTCGTAGCGAACCATGTCGAGTAGAGGAGCTATGGACAAGACCGCTCGAAAGAGGCCCGGTCCCAGGGTCATCGCCGCTCCAACCAGAAGACCGGCATTGGAGCCTCCGAAGATCGCCAACCTCCGCGGCGTTGTGATGCCCTCCGAACACAGCCATTCCGCAGCTCGGATAAAGTCCTCGACCGCAGTCCCCCGCTCTGCTCCACGGGCCGCCTCATGCCAGGAGTTGCCGAACTCTCCCCCGCCGCGAATATGAGGAACTGCAAAAACCGCGCCCGACTCCAGCATGATGTTAACGAGAACGGAGTATTGCGGGGTCAACGGAACGCCGAAACCGCCATACCCGGTCATGATGACAGGCTGGTTCTGGTGGAATGGGGTCCCCGGTAGCGCGACCAGTGTCAAAGGAATCTCGGTCCCATCGTTCGACGTGAATGAGACACGCTCAACGCGGCAAGTTCCAACCCCATTCGAGACAGTGTGCGGATCGAATGCGGCTGTTGTCCGCGTCCTGACTGCGTATTCATAAATGCGGGGAGGTTGAAGGAAGGACTCGTACGTATAGAAGAAGGTATCCGCAGAGGAAAGAAGTTGAGGCAATATCTGGATGGTTCCCTCATTGGCGACGTCGATCTCCTCCCCAGGCCCTCCGTTCAACATCCAACTGCGAATCAGGGAACGCTCCCCTTCGACATAATTGACGAAGAATCGCTCTCCCGCAACTGCCATCTGACGGGGCGTCGTCCCCGCTTCTGGAACCGTTACGCGGACATCTTTGCCATCGAGAGTCAGCTCGACAACCCTGCCGTTCGGCGCGCCATCATGGCTGAGAACGAAGATGCGTCCACCTCTGAGGATGGGATAGTACGGCACTGTCATGTTTGCAAAAACAGCGCGCCATTCGAAGTCTTTGTTGCGATGCGCAATAAAGAAATCGCAAAGTTGATTCTTTCCAGAGCCGTGAATCCACACCGCGCCGAGATGGACCTCGTCCGCAATAAGTGTCAGTCTGCCTGCTTCGGTACGCGCACGGCTGAAAATAACTCGGTCTGCAGAAGTCGGTGATATTGAACGAAAATGGATTGAACGATCGCCCGCCGCGTTCAACGTATCCTGGCAGTAGTAGAAACCCCTCTCTTGCAAGGAGAACGCAAATCCGCGGGCATAACCGCGTTCGACTTGTTCGGCGACGGGCCTTGCATCTCGCGTATCGATTACATAGATCTCCTTCGCATCCCCGCCTCCGATTTTGAATTCGTATGCGAGCATCAGCCCGTCGTCTGAAATGCGGTGGATAGCCACTGAAGCAAACGGTCCCCAACAAGAAGGATTGACCAAGACCCGTTCGACTCCCGTAACTTCATCGCGTACATAGATCGAGGCCTGCTCACGCCCCTTGGCCCGACGACGATAGAAATAGCGGCTTCCAACCCTTGCCGCCTGGTCTACGACTTCTATATCGAGGTACTCACGTACTCGCTCCTGAATCTTCGGAAGTTCCCTGCACTCCGCGAAATACGCATCGCAGCGCCGCTGTTGTTCACGAATCCATTCCTCTGTTTCCGGCAAGGATCGGTCCTCAAGCCAGCGGTAAGGATCACTGACGGGGACACCATGAATCATTTCTTCGATATGGGGATGAGGAGCACCGCTCAGTGGCATAGCGCCTCCAACAGCTCCGGTTCTCGTGCGGCCCGGTCCATGCGGCGTGCAAGCGTGCGCGCATACGACAGGCGGTGCGGGTCGTTTCGTTCAGGAGTGTTCAGCCAATTGCCGCGGCCATAGAGGGTCGAGGCAATCGCCACGAGCGGCATGTAAACGAAGCCCTGCTCAAATCCTTGTGGATCATAGTTGGTAGCCCAAACGTCCCGGTATTTGCGTCGAAGGAGACGGTTGATGAATTCACGGACATCGAGGTTCTCCACTTTGTTCAGCAGCAGCAAATGCTGGAGCGTAATGAGTGGATTGCCAAGGTACGTCTCGCACCAATCGATGAACTGACAGTATCCAGCACCTGTGACGATGTTGCCGGGATTGATATCGCCATGCACGATGGTTTCGGGAAGGTGGAGATCGGCCATGCGGTGACATACCTCTTCAAAGGTCGCGTGGAGTTCCTGTATCCGCTGTCTTTCAAGGCGCGGGGCTTTGGTGGAAGTCTGCAGACTCATCGCCTCTTCCAAGTAGTCGAACAGCGCTGCAGAGTGCTTCTCGAAGACATCCATCCCTTGATCGAACGCCCCCGCATCCAGAAGGTGTAGGCTAGCGCCTTCTGTCTTCATCTGAAGCTCCGCCATCGATTCCACGACGTCTTCCAGAAGCCTGAATAGCTCGAACGGTTCTGTTGGGATATCCGGTATCTGGATTGCCTCACCCGACATCAGCCATGCGTTCCAGGCAGGCTTTGTCGAAACCAGTTCCGGCAGATAACCCGTATTCAGCTTCGAGAGATACGTCGTGATCGACAGCTCATGAGTGTTTGGCTCTCCGGTCGCCTTCAGCCAATAATCGCAATCATCCTCCGTGTGCAGGCGCACCAGAGCAAACCCTCCGCCCGCGTTGAACTGCTCGATCTCGCGTTTTGTTGAGAGTTTTCTTCCGGTTACACATTCCATCCATGCGACAGCTTCATCGATCCAGCCGACCTGGGAGAAGGAGCTATTACCATTGACCTTCTCCGTCAGCATCGACAGAAGGCGTTCTCGCTGCGGCTCTGATAGTTCGGTATGGTGAATTTGCGTCAATGCAATTGGTGTCAATTTGATCGGACCTTCGATCATGAGAACTTCAGCCACTGCAACCGGCGAAGACTCCTTTGCTGATGGGAGAAAGTCCAGGCAGAGGGCATTCACATTCCAGGTCATCTTGATGGTTCTCTGCAACTGGTGCGCAGGCCGAGTCCATGATGGAATCTTCACCCGCGGCAGTCGAAAGCCGCCAACCGCATCGAGTGCCAGTACCCGACGCGAATCCGACTGCACAAGAACGACCCGGTACTCGATCAATTCAGCAACTGCGTCCTGAGTCGGCATATAGAGCGCTCCCTCTCAATGCAGCAGTAGATGCTTCTGTTTCAAGGTATCGAGAAACTCGTGAACATCCCGATCAACCACAGCAGAGTCCTCGCCTGTCTCTCGCGCCAGATTAGCAATGATGGCTTCAACCGGCTCGTCGCGTTCCAAAGCCTGCCAGACATATGCTCCAGTGGGATTGAGCGTCGAGATCTTGCCACGCTTAGTGTCCAGAATGACGGCGCCATCCTGATTCGCAATTGTCCGCAAATGAGTGCTGGAATATCTCATGCGCGTTCCTCTCAATGTTCCGGCGGCACGCGAAGCAAACCGGAATGAGACAGAGCTTATCGCGGATTACGACGTTTGCAGGTGAGAATCGCGGAAATGGCCAAAATTACTCTCGTGTAACGGAACGAAAGGGTTTATGCAGGCCAAACGCCACGTCCGTGGTGCAATGAATAAACACCATTTTGGCCAAAATTACATCGTGGGATGACAACCGCTTCCGATGGCGTCGCTAGACAGGAATAAGAACGCAGCCTGCGCGCCATAGATCCTTGAGTTCATCCTTGGCGAGCGTAGTCTTCGATCCGTATCCGTAGGCGCTGGATAACAGCGCGTATCCAGCGCCGTCTCTTTCGAGGTAGCCGCAGATGGTTTCCAATCCTTTGCGAAGCACGTAGATGGGCCGTGACCACCCAATCTTTCTCTGCTCGCTCTGAACATCGGGAATCGCCGGGGCTTTTTCGAGAAACATCCACGAACCAGGTGCAATTGCAGGATCGAGTCCTTGAATGGCGCATTCGTTGGCTAAGCGCAGTGCGCGGTCGCTCCACAGGTGCAATTCGGGGAACTTATAAGACAGCGGAGTCCATTCGACAAGCTCCGTCCGATACACCTCCCACGCTTTGACAGGTTGAGGCAGACGCACCTCTGGAGTTGTAGCCAACACGTCGGCCCACTGTCTGGCATTGAGCAGGGTTTCCAGAGAAAAACGCCCCGTATCGGTAACGAGAGAACCCCCCGTTCTGAGCGCGTCTGTGTAACGCGCAAAGTTTGCCACCGTAAAATAGATCAAGGAATCCACGTGCGGTTCCGAAGGCGTAAATGCTCGATAACGGCGCTCCGTACGTTGACTCGGACTGGAACCAAAAACTGCACGGAAGGCTTCTCGGACCAACTGTTCCTCCTTCTTCGTCCTTTTGAATCGCATATGCTCAGTTGCGAAAAGGACATTCCTCGTCAGTTGCTCCGTAGGCAGGATCAGATCGGCGCAATTGCCACAGAGTGGAAGGGAATACTGCGAGGGATACTCGGGTAGGGGAAGCTTCAAAGCAAACATTCGTGCTCGTCCTACGATCCGCACCGCACCTGGATAGTCGAAATTCTGAGGGCCGAGATACGTTCTTTCCGAAGCGAGTAACTGCAGTTTGCCGTGTGATACGACGCAGCGGCTGCAGCAGTAGCCATTGCCAAATTGAAGCAGATAGATCGCGCGCGGATTTGGATGGAATTCTTCATCCTCCGCGATGGGTTCTACTAATGCCTGCGATCCGGGCGGAAGACTTGATCCCAGGCTGTCCTCTGTCCCAATGTGAACGAAGAAGATGCCCGGCCGTAGCCAGCCGGCATCTTCCAGAACCCGCATAGGAATGCCGGTTTGCCATTTTGTCACCATGTCTCCCAACATCCCGCTGAACCCGAATGTTTCTTCCGATGCGAATTCCAGCGGCAGATCAATCAGCCGGTCACGCTCGAATGGATATGACTCAATAATGTGAGTACGGCCACCATTGAGCAGCAAGTCGTATTCTCGGATTTTGGCCAGGTTGTAGCCAAACAAACGGTGTGCGCCTTCGGTCGTCAACCTGGCCATATCGGCCACTTCATCGACCGCGGTGAGCGTGGGGTGCTCTTTGGTGCGCGGGAGATTCGACAGGAGATCTTTGATTCCTATTTCGCGCCGCTCGTAGGCGCGGCTCTCCTGTTCGTCGGCAGGTTTGATTTGACGATAAAGATCGCGTATGTGGACTAAGGCATCAGAAATCTCACTACGGGTGACGGACCTATACACAACGATGTCCCCCTTTTCGAGAATCTCAGCACGTTACCTGCGTAATCGCAGATGAACGACAAATGAAAGGAACGAGCCACCTGAAGATCTTGGTCTCCTTGATGACAAGCACCCTTCTCTGAAAACAATCCCGCGTGGGCGGGAGACATCATTGTTGAACTTTCCCGTTGCATAACGTAGCTGACCTTTCTTCACCGCGCGTCGCAATACGGCACGGTTGAAACATCACGAGGAAGGAACCGCCTTCTGGGGATACTCGTGATCCATTTTTTCGGTCTTATAGCAAGTCTGCCTTCCTGAGTCTGATATTGCAAGCCGAACGAAAACGCAGAAGGCGACAATGCACAATGACTTCAATCATTCGACGAGCGGACAGACTTTTGGGGTGCACGACAATGTAGCCCATTGCTCAATCAGCCGGAAAACCATGCTGGCGAACCAACGCGGCGAACGGCGCATAGCGCCGAGCCTTATGCATGAGCAGATGTACAAAAATCGTGCGCCATGGACAACAATACTTCACCTATAGAGGACCTTTTCATGGTCTCTGCTCCCATCCTCTGTCCCACAGCAGCTTGACTGATGGCGTGTTGTGACATTGCATCCCATGCTTCTATGATGGATCGCCTGTAACTGTTTGCATGCTGTACCACTCCGCACGCTGATCTCTTTTTGTGCCCTACGGACTCTCAGGCACCGCGAGAGGAAAGCTGGCTGCGCCCGGCGGCGGCCGGGATTCTGCTTCTTCTGCCGTGCCAATCTGGCTCCCAGACAAAGGCGATACTGCACGGCAGACGCCCTGCGGGTTTCGGCTCCCCCTGAAGGTCCCCCCGAAAAAGCATCCCGTCCGCCTTGGGAGCAGCCATCTCTCGCGCCCTCCGGGTGTGTGTCCTGAGAGATCACTCCGGGACCGCAAAGGAGATCAAAGCCATGCAGGCACAAGCTACAACTCAGAACCGGTTCATCAACACCATTACGCATGGGGATTGCATTCATGTAATGCGCCAAATGCCAGCAAACAGCGTCGATTTCATCCTCACTGATCCTCCATACCTGGTGAACTACAAGGACCGCACAGGCCGCTCTATCCAGAATGACTCGAATAGCGATTGGCTGAAACCCGCAATGAGAGAAGCCTACAGAGTTCTCAAACAGGATCGGGTCGCAGTGATGTTCTATGGATGGAGCGCTGTCGATAAATTCTTTGCAGCTTGGCGCGAAGCAGGATTCTATCCGGTCGGCCACATCGTCTTTCGCAAGGACTACGCGTCAAAGAGCAGGCTGGTTCGCTATCAGCATGAACAGGCGTATCTGCTCGCGAAGGGAAAGCCTCCGCTGCCGAAGAATCCAATCGCAGACGTAATCGATGTCGACTACAGCGGCAACAAGCTGCATCCCACTCAGAAGCCCATCTCGGCACTCGTTCCTTTGATCCGCAGCTTCTCGCTGCCGGGTGATCTCTTGCTCGATCCGTTTGCAGGCAGCGGAAGTTCCTGCGCAGCAGCGGCGCTCACAAATCGCAGATACATCGGAATAGAATTGGACGAAACGTATTACATTGAGGCGAGTGCAAGATTGAACCGGGTTCATCAGAGGATCGCACAAAAGCGATCCTCTGATCTGGCAGCATCGGTCGAATCGATGGTTCATATATAAAGCTGGCAGGAAGAATCCTCTGGCATTCCAACCTGCGAATCAGTTTGTCTGCGTACCCGCTCCGCCTCAAGGCGAACGTCGATCTGAACTCTCGCTTTTACCGCCTTGACCCGGAGCGGGTACGCGTCCCGTCTCCTACCATGGTTGGAATGCCATGATCTGCACCTCCTGCGCCCGCTCACCTTCTTGCCAGGTCAGAGGATTGTGTCAACCTGGGAGGCGTGACAAGGGAATCCTTCTATGCAGATGTACGTCAACTACTTTGACCGCCACGTTATAACTGAGGCGGAGAACCACACCATCGGCATCGTGCACTGCAAGAAAAAATCCTCCCTGGTCGAGATTACTCTCCCAAAAGACGTGGAGAATGAATGGCTTAGAGAATGTTTACGATCTCCTGAGCAGCAGTCTAAGGAAAGCTAAGTGGACCATTTGCAGGCTGGTGTTCAGCTTGCGTTCACAGTTCTTCCATAGCCGGCGGCATTTTTCCAGCCAGGCGAAGGATCGTTCCACGATCCATCGCTTGGGCAGCACCACGAATGCATGCAGTTGATTGCGCTTGACGACTTGAACCGTGGCGTCGATGCGCTCCATCACGCCGTCGGCAAAAGGTTGGCCCGTGTAGCCGCCGCCAACGAGCACGCTTTCCACACGCTCCAAGTTCGCTTTGCACCGGTCGATGGCTACCAGCGCGCCGTCGCGGTCCGTTACATCGGCCGTGGTCACGGCGATAGCGTGAGGCATCCCCTGCGTATCCACTGCGATATGCCGCTTGATGCCGCTAACCTTCTTGCCCGCATCGTAGCCCTTCTGTTCGGCGCTATCGGTGTTCTTTACGCTCTGCGCGTCAACAATCAAGAAACTGGTCGTGGCGTTGCGCCCCAGTTTGATGCGGACCTCGCCAACGGATTTTTTTAAGGCCCGCTCCAAGGCGCACTCCGTCCGCATCGGACGCGCTCCACTTGGCAAAATACGAATACACTGTGACCCAGTTGGGGAACCCTGCGGGCAGCATACGCCACTGGCAGCCGCTTTTGGGAAGATATAAAACCGCGTTGAAGACTTCATGCAAATCCACCGTGCGCGGTTTGGTGCGCTTACGAACGCCCTCCAGGATTGGGCGAATCGATTCGAACTGCACCCGGCTAATATCGCTCGGATACGGCTTTCTTGGCTCCATCCTCCACAACTACCGTCCCCGAGAAGCGAATGCATATAGCTGCGCCGATACCCTCGCCACAACAGGTCTATAGATCGTAAACAGGTTCTTATATTGGCATGCTGATATGAGAATCAGGTGTCCAGTAGAGTTGATGGAGGAATATGGCTCTCCGTCTCCTTTCTTTGCCACACTGCCTGATCAAGCCCAACCTATTATGCTGTATACTGACGAATTGGACAATCTGATGAACAACTTCCCCAACTCTCCGGTGCAAGACCGATGGCTGTCGGTTGACGAACTGGCTGGGTACGTTGGGATCAAGCGGGACACCGTCTACAAGTGGATTATGCGCCGCAATATGCCCGCGCATAAGGTTGGACGTCTTTGGAAATTCAGGAAAGAAGAAATTGACGTGTGGGTGAGGAGCGGTGCCGCTGGAGAGCGGGAGAAATAGCTGATGCAGACACAGAATGCAGTAGATCAAATTCGGCAGCGGCTCTCGGGAATCGCCGACATTTACAACCGTCTGGTGCTCCTCGTTGGGCCTTCCTGCAGTGGCCGGACGGCGGCTCTTCGTGCGCTGGCAGATGCTGAAAAGGTTCCTGTGTTCAACGTGGGCGCTGAGATCTCCCGGCTGCTGCTGGACATGACCGAACGGCAGCGGATTCTTCAGTTGCCAAAATTGTTGGAACAGGCTGTTGCTGTACTTCCGAGTGACCTGACGCTCCTGGACAATACAGAGATTCTTTTCAACCCGGCGCTCAAGCAAGATCCTCTTCGTCTCTTGCAAGGGTTGTCCAGAAATAGAACTATCGTCGCCGACTGGCTGGGTGATGCAGCTGGTGGGCACTTGACATACGCGGTGCCGGAACACCCGGAATTTCGGCGATATCCCTCGGCTGGTCTCCTCTTTGTCAATCTCAGAGATGGTATCTAAGCCCGTGAAGGTTGAAAGATGAAATACGGCGATTTAATTCATTTCGAACCAATTGAGTCGGTGGTACAGCTCCGCAATGCGGATCAGTTGGACGCCGCCAAGCAACTCGTCTCCACTTACGTCATCTCGGATGAGATGGCGGAGAAGTTGACTTCCCTTGTCATTCCGGACCTTCAGTTCGACGCACCATCAGACAACAAAGGGCTGATGGTCGTCGGCAACTACGGCACAGGCAAGTCCCACCTAATGTCGGTTCTTTCAGCGATTGCGGAAGATGCCGCCACGCTACCGTTAATTCGCTGCGCTCCAGTGGCCAAGGCAGCAGAGCGGATCGCTGGAAAGTTCAAGGTGATCCGAACCGAGATCGGTGCAGTGACGATGTCCCTCCGAGACATTCTCACTGCGGAAATCGAAGAGCATCTCTCGAAGCTGGGCGTCAGCTTTACCTTCCCTTCTGCCGCGACCGTTACAAATAATAAGCGCTCTTTCGAAGATATGATGGCGGTGTTCCAGCAGAAGTACCCTGACCAAGGTCTGCTCGTCGTTGTTGACGAACTGCTTGATTACTTGCGAAGCCGGAAAGATCAGGAACTGGTTCTCGATCTGAACTTTCTCCGCGAAGTGGGCGAGGTCTGCAAAGATCTACGATTCCGCTTTGTCGCGGGTCTTCAGGAAGCTATCTTTGACAGTCTGCGGTTCTCGTTCGTCGCTGATAGTTTACGTCGCGTCAAGGATCGTTTTGAACAGATCCTCATAGCACGGAGTGACGTGAAGTTCGTAGTTGCGGAGCGCCTCCTGCGAAAGACGCCAGCGCAGGAAGCTCAAATTCGGGAGTATCTGCTGCCTTTTACGAGGTTTTATGGCAACATGAACGAGCGTCTGGACGAGTTCGTGCGCCTCTTTCCGGTGCATCCAGACTATATCGATACCTTCGATAAGGTCACAGCGGTAGAGAAACGAGAAGTGCTAAAGAGCCTTTCGATCGCGATGCGCAAAAGGCTGAATGATTCATTGCCAACAAATGAGCCAGGTCTGATCGCCTACGATAATTATTGGAACACTCTCCGCGAAAACCCGTCGTTCCGCGCCGTCCCTGACATTCGCGCGGTCATCGATTGCAGCCAACTTCTTGAATCTCGGATCGAAGCAGCTTTCCCCATCAAGCCTTTTAAGCCGATGGCAAGGCGAATTATCCAAGCCCTTTCGGTAAACCGCCTCACGACCGGAGATATCCATGTTCCGGTTGGTCCCACGGCGATGGAACTGCGCGATACTCTTTGCCTCTATCAAGCCGAAGTCGCAGCCATGGGCGGTGACGGGGCTGCAGACCTTCTGACTCACGTTGAGAATGTAGTTGGACAGATCAAGAGTACAGTCAGCGGTCAATTCCTCTCGCAGAATCAGGAAAATGGCCAAATCTACCTCGACCTGAAAAAGACTGAGGACTATGACGCTCTTATCGAGAAGCGCGCAGAATCGCTGGATTTCACTCAACTAGATCGCTACTACTACGAGGCGCTAAAGCGGGTAATGGAGTGCACGGACCAGACCTATGTCAGCGGATACAGCATCTGGGAGCACGAGTTGGAATGGATCGAGCGAAAGGTCGCCCGCCGCGGATACCTCTTCTTCGGCGCCCCTAATGAGCGTTCGACGGCTGCACCTCCTCGCGATTTCTATCTTTACTTTCTTCAACCTTTCGATCCTCCGCGGTACCAGGACGAGAAGAGGAAAGATGAAGTATTTTTCCGGCTCAACCTCAACGCCGAGGATGAAGCATTCCGCACAATCCTTCGAGGCTACGCGGCTGCGGTCAATCTCGGATCGACGTCCTCGGGGAATGCGAAGGACACCTACGAACGCAAGGGGAATGGATTCCTAAGGGATCTCGTCAAGTGGCTCCAGGAGCACATGACCACGGTGTTTGAAGTCACCTACCAGGGGAAGGCCAAGCCGCTTCTTGGCTGGGTGAAGGGCAAACCACTTGCTAGTGGGGGGCGCATCAACGTCCGCGACGTTGTGAATACGGTCGGCTCGGTCTGTCTTGCACCTCACTTCGAAGACATCGCACCCAATTACCCAACATTCTCACTCCTCATCACCACTGCCAATCGTGAGTTAGCGACTCAAGATGCGTTGAAATCTATAGGCGGTGGTGCGCGAACGAAGCTTGGCACGGCCGTCCTAGAGGCGCTGGAGTTGTTGGACGGCGAGCGGCTCGATTCAACAAAGTCACAATTCGCCGGCTACGTCGTCGATGCGTTGAAGAAGAAGGGGCACGGGCAAGTTGTGAATCGGAGTGAATTGGTTCACGAGGTGTATGGGGTCGAATACTGCGCTCCGGAAAGCTTCCGCCTAGAGCCGGAGTGGCTCGTGGTGCTGCTTGCGGCCCTTGTGCATTCCGGTGATCTTGTTCTCGCTATTCCAGGCAGGAAGTTCGACGCAACGAATATCGCTCAGTTGAGTGCGACACCTCTCGACGAACTGATTAACTTCAAGCATATCGAGCGACCGAAAGACTGGAATTTGCCAGCGCTGAAGGCACTGTTCGAGTTGTTGGGCCAACCTCCGGGTCTCGCGCAGGCGCTGACGCAAGGGGGCGAGCAGTCCGGCGGTGCAGTAAAGACTCTGGCTAGCGAATCCAAGAAGCTCACTGAGAGGATTGTTCAGGCGCAGCAGGCTCTCCTAGTCGGTCTTAAACTCTGGGCGCGCCATCTTCTTTCCTCTGAAGATTCCGACTTACTGCGCGCGCGGATGGACGGCACTAAGCAGTTCCTGGAATCACTCCAGGCATATACAACCGCTGGACAGCTCAAGAATTTCCGGCATGAACCTCAAGACGTGATAGCCAAGCGAGACGGCCTAGACGCACTGAAGCAGGTGGAATCGTTCCAGGTCATTGCAGGCGAGTTTGGCCCGCTCGCGTCCTATCTCGCGGCTGCGGAGATGGCTCTGCCAAGCGACCACGCATGGACCACGAAAATGCAGGCGGTGCGCCATGAGCTGCTCTCGGATATGTTGGACGCCGGGAAGCGGGATTCACAGTCATTTCATCAGCAAGGTCTTCAAAAGCTGTCCAGCTTGAAGAAGGACTATTCAGAGTTGTATGTGACAGCTCACAGCCGCGCACGACTGGGTGCGAAAGACGATAAGTTGAAGGCGAGACTGTCAACGGATGCGCGGCTGGGACAGTTGCAGAGACTTTCGACTATTGAACTAATGCCGAGGCAGCAGCTCAGCGACTACCAGAACCGTCTAGCCAGTCTGCGAACGTGTTTCGCGCTGACGCAGCTGGATCTTGATGCTTCCCCTGTTTGCCCGCACTGCAATTTCCGGTTGGTTTCCGAACCTAATTCTGTTCCCGCGAGTCAGGCAATCAGGAAGTTGGAGGAGGAGTTGGACCGGCTGCACGACGGTTGGACAAAGACTCTTCTTAACAACCTGGAAGATCCAACGACTCAGCAGAATCTTGGATTACTGAAATCGGCACCCAGGAAGATCGTTGACGCATTTTTGACAGCGTCTGCCCTTCCAGATGATGTGAGCCATGACTTTGTCGCTGCTCTTCAGGAGGCCCTATCGGGCCTATCGAAGGTTATCGTAACTGCCGATGCGCTTCGTGCCGCGCTGCTTGCCAATGGTTCGCCGGCTACAGTGCTGGAATTGAAGAAGCGCTTCGACGACTACCTCGTCGAAATTGTCAAAGGCAAGGACGCATCAAAAGTCAGGATTGTTTTGGAGTAGGCGCGTCATGACAAAAGAGGAACTCTTAGACCGGCTTTCCGGTATCGAGTGGAACGACTGGGAGGTGAAGGAGGCTGCGCGCGACGTGCCGAACAGTGCGTATGAGTCTGTCTCAGCCTTCGCCAACACCGCAGGAGGTTACCTTGTTTTCGGCGCAAAGGAGAAGGGCGGCACATTCGAGGTTGTCGGAGTAGTTGAAGTTGACAAGGTACTGAGTGCCTTCCTAAGCACTATCAGAAGTGGCCAAAAGCTCAGCAAGATCATCGATGTTACAGAGAAGCTTATCGACTGCGACGGGGCGAGCGCACTCGTCTTTTATGTTCCGGAAGCGCCTCGCCGCGATAAGCCAATTTTCTTGAACGGCGATTTGCGAAAAGCGTTTGTCAGACGTGGCAGCTCAGATCAGCACTGCACCCCAGATCAAATCAAGGCCTTCTTGCGCGACGCAAATGAAACCCCATTCGATTGTCACATCATCGATGACTTGAACCTTGCGTCGTGCTTCAATAACAAATCAGTCACTTGGTACCGTTCGGTTTTCGCGACGCGAGGCTTGGCATACGATCCGAACGCGAACGATCTCGACTTTCTTCACGCCAAGGGGTTCATCCAAGAGCGGGATGGAAAGCACTTTGCCACACGCGCCGCCATTCTTCTCTTCGGTTCGGAAGCCGCCGTGAGACAGGTACTCGGGCGCCCCTTGGTGATGTGCTACAAACAGTCAACGAATCGCGATGACCCACAGCCGGAAGAACGCTGGTTGGATCGCATCGTTCTCGAAGAGAACTTGGTTGAAACTTGGCGCGCGATCAATGAGTGGTATCTCAGGCACGCGGAGAAGCCGTTTTCTTTGGACTCGAAGACATTGCAGCGCATCGATGCGCCGCCGGACCAGGAGGTCTTTCGCGAAGCAGCGGTCAATCTCCTTATCCATCAAGACTATTCGGATCGGTCGCGAATTCCTACGATCAAGTTCTTCCGCGATGCCGCAGTTTTCTATAATCCAGGACACGCATTTGCCAGCGACGCCGAACTCCTCTCCCCAGGGGACAAGGAAGTTCGCAATCAACTCGTTCGCACGGCCTTCCGAATGGTCGGTTTCGGCGAGCAGGCCGGCACCGGTATTCCAGCAATGATGCGTGGCTGGCAGCGGCTCGGCTACCTCCCACCCAGAATTCGGAATGACAAGGAGCAGCGCAGTTTTGAAGTGACCATGCTGCGAGAATTGCTTCTCTCGGATGAGCAGCTCTTCTTCCAAGGGAGTCTCGGAGTGTCCCTCACCAACGAGGAAGCCCGTTTATTCGCCTATGCCTGTCGCCAGCAACAGGTGAGTGAAGCTGAGGCTAAAACGGTGGTTTCTTTGTCTACCAGTGAAACTCGTAAGTTATTGGAGAAACTAGCAGTTCAAGCCCTGTTGTCGGTTACACCAAGCGGCTCTCATTGGCTCGTCGCCGAACATTTGCGCGAACGGTTTGCAGGCCTATCCCAGCCTGCAGTGGAACCGAACTTGGTCAGTGACCAAGCTCGGCGGCAACTCGCGAGCTTGGTCACTGACCAAGCTGAGCCCAAACGGGTCACGCTTTCTGCCTTGACCGAAACTCAGATGCGGATTATCGAGTTGTGCGCAGCGCCGAGAAGGCTCAAGAATCTCCTTGAAAACATGAAGGTTTCGAACAGAACCTTTTTTCGGCGAACTCATTTGAGTCCATTGATAGAGGGTGGAATTCTACAACTCAGGTATCCAGACAACCCGAAGCATCCATCTCAAACCTACTCTCTTACCGAAGCAGGTCAACGGTTGCTTGAGAATCGCCGGGTACGGCAGAAGGATCAGGAGAAAGCAAAGTGAGCAAAGTCAGCCAAGACCGCCAATCTATGTTTACGGAGGCCACCGGAGGCGCCGTGGAATGCCTTGGCCATACCTTTCCTTCCGAGGATGCCCGCCGCGCTCACTTTTTGGCGATCCTACAGAAAAAACTGAAGGACCCTGAGTTCAGGAAGACAGAGGGATTCCCTATTGCCTCTGACGAAGACATCCTCAGTCTCTCCGACCCTCCGTACTATACTGTTTGCCCAAATCCGTTCTTGGAGGACTTTGTTCGCTATTACGGCAAACCATACGACGCGGCTGTTCCTTACATTCGGAAGCCGCTCGCAGTCGATGTCAGCGAGGGGAAGACGGACCCGATTTACACGGCTCATTCCTATCATACGAAGGTGCCGCACAAAGCCATCATGCGGGCGATTCTCCACTACACCGAGCCCGGCGATCTGATTTTGGACGGCTTCTCGGGCACTGGGATGACGGGAGTAGCGGCGCAATTCTGCGGGCTGCCCGACCCCGCATACAAGAAATTGGTAGACGAAGAATGGAGAACGTCTGGGCAGGTGCCGCCAAAATGGGGTGCTCGACGCGCAGTCCTGGGTGATCTAGCACCGGCAGCTACGTTCATCGCAGCAAATTACAACACACCTTTTGATCTTTCCGCATTCGAAATCGAAGCGCAAAAAATATTGGACGAACTCAAGGCCGAGATCGGGTGGATGTACGAAACGTTGCATACCGATAGAAAGAAAAAGGGCTTTATCAATTTCACCGTTTGGAGTGAGGTATTCTCGTGCCCCAACTGCGGTGGCGAAATTGTATTCCACGAAGAGGCGCTCGACACCACAACAGATCGCGTGAGAGAGCAGTTTCCGTGTCCCCATTGCTCCATTGACCTTAAGAAGGACAACCTACAACGTCGCATGGAAACAATGATCGATCCCGCCACGCGAGTTACATGGGAGCGAGTCCGGTTTATTCCAGTTTTGATTGACTACACTTTCGGAAACAAAAAATTCGAGAAAAAACCGGACAAGCAGGACCTAGACAACCTTGCGCGGATCGCGGATTTGTCGTTGCCCAACACGGTTCCGATGAACGATTTCCCAATCGATAAAATGTCCCACGGCTCACGACTCGCACCGAAGGGATTCACCCGGATTCATCATATGTATCTTCCTCGGGCTGCGCAAACCATGGGACGATTGTGGGAGAAAGCATCCAAAGTAAAAGATATCAGAACTAGGAACATGATATTGTTTTTTGTGGAACAGGCTATTTGGGGACTCTCTCTTCTAAATCGTTATGGGCCTCTTCATTTCTCGCAAGTCAATCGTTACTTGAACGGCGTGTACTATGTAGCGTCGCAGCATTCGGAATGCAGTCCTTGGTACATACTTGGAGGAAAGCTAAAGCGGCTCGGTAGTTCGTTTAGAAACCAGTTTTCCATATATGGGCACGTGGCAGTCACAACAGGATCGGCGGCTCTTCTCCCAATTCCGGACGAGTCGATCGACTACATTTTTACTGACCCGCCATTTGGTTCGAACATTTTTTACGCAGACTTGAATTTTCTGGTTGAGTCCTGGCATAGGGTCTTCACGGATTCCAAGCCAGAGGCGATTGTTGACCCAGCTAAGGCAAAGAACCTACTCGACTACGAACAACTGATGCAGTTTAGCTTGAAGAAGTACTATGACGTGCTTAAGCCAGGCCGTTGGATGACGATGGTTTTCCATAACTCAAGCAACGCTGTTTGGGCAGCCATACTTAACGCCATTGGCGGTGCCGGATTCATTGTGGCCGATGTTCGAGAGCTTGACAAACAGCAAGGATCTTATCGCCAGATAACGAGCACTGCAGTGAAAAAGGATCTTATCATCTCTGCATATAAGCCAAATGGTGGATTGGAGAGGCGATTCAATCTGGAGAAAGACTCCGAAGATGGTGTATGGGATTTCGTTAGAACTCACTTGCGCCAGTTACCTGTGGGAGAGAAGAATTCGCATCGCGACAAATTTGCACTCTTTGACCGCATGATTGCATTTTATGTGCAACGCAACGCCATTCCACCGCTCTCGATTGGAGAGTTCCTTGCGGGCTTAGCGCAAAGATTTCCTGAGCGAGATGAAATGTACTTCCTTTCTGATCAGGTTGCCGACTACGACCAGAAGAGGATGAAGGCGAGCGAAGTCCGTCAGCTCGAAATATTCGTGCGCAATGAAAAGAGCGCCATCCAATGGCTCCGTCAGCAGTTGCAAGACAAGCCTCAATCATTCCAGGATATTCATCCTCAATTTATGCGTGAGATTGCCGGCTGGGAGAAACACGAAAGCCCCGTGGAACTTCGCGATCTATTGGAGCAAAATTTCTTGTTCTACGATGGGCAGGACGAAGTGCCCAGCCAGATTCACCGCTACCTCTCGACGAACTTTCACGATCTGCGCAATCTTGCAAAGGATGCACCAGCATTGCGGGCCAAGGCGAGGGACCGGTACTATGTCCCCGATCCGACAAAAGAGGCGGATGTCCAGAAGAGTCGGGAAAAGGCACTCCTCCGCGAATTTGGCGAGTATCGTGCGACGAATCAGAAGAAGCTCAAGGTGTTTAGGCTTGAGGCGATTCGGACCGGCTTCCGCTCGGCGTGGCAGCAGAACGACTACGACGCTATTTTGGGCGTAGCGGAGAAGATCCCTGAGGATGTGCTCCAAGAAGATGCCATGTTGCTCATGTGGTATACGAATAGTCTGATTCGAACGGGGAAATCATTATGATTACACGTTGGAGACTTTTCAATTTCAAATCAGTGAAGCGCGACACAAGTTTGGCGTTTGGGCCGCTAACCATCTTTGCTGGTCCAAATAGCAGTGGCAAGAGCACATGGATTCAATCGCTTCTTCTGTTAAGCCAGACTCTTTCGAACCGAGTACGGTCACGTTCTGTTGTGCTGAACGGTTCACTCACGAGGTTAGGCCAGTTCGATGACTTGAAATCATACGGTGGGGATGCAAATGAAATCGTGATTGGCTGCGAGTGTGAACCGCGCGGAGAGAGTCCGATCATGACGCTCGAGGGGCCGCAATCAACTGGCCGCCGAATGATCTTCTATGGACGAAATACGGATCAGCTCAAAGCGGTGTCATGTGAATTGGCGTTTGACGCAAGTGTCGATAGCCCTCAGCGTGATCTCTTTCAGTTACAGCCACAGTTGTTTTCTTGTCGCGTTGAAGCCACTGTTCGCGGAGAAGAGAACATCGATACAAAGGCTTGGATAGAAACACGGCGAGCAAATTTATCCAGCGCAGACAACGTGGCAGAGAAGATTCGTGTTCTCGGGATGGAAGAGCCGGAGAATGATGTGATACGGAAGAGTCTGGAGCTTGACGTTAGCCTGGACGAAGATTCCTTGCAGGACATCAAGATCGAATATACGACCGCCGAGCCGGTTGGTTGCATTACACGACATTTTTTGCCTGAGACTTTGGGACTCCGGATCAATCTAGCGGAGGAGGAGGCGCGGGCGATGGTCAGCGCCATCTGTGAAGAGCCGTCACGTGGAATTCGGCGTCGGATCATGCCCGATCGTGACGTAGTGATTCCGGAGGGGGCGGTCGCGAACTTGAAGGAGTTACTCGGCGGGAAACTGATGCCAGAGATTTTGCCGGAGACTCCCCCTGTAAGACTTGATATAGGTGAAGCGCCGCCTCTTGTCACGCTTCGCGATTGGAGCACGCAAATTAGGCGTCTTCCGTTGGCGCGTCGAATGGAGATACGAAAACGCATTCAGACAGCTCCTGGTTTGATTGCTAAGCTCGTCGCCGCGTTCAAAGAAGGCAAGCCCAATCGTTTCATCGTCATTCCAAATCAGCCGCCGTCCGACGTCATGGATGGCATCATGTACCTTGACTATTTTTTTACGAATGCGGTGAAGTATCTCGGACCTCTTCGCGATGAACCGAAGGCGCTCTATCCACTGGCAACCGGCATCGATCCGTTGGATGTGGGTCTCCGCGGGGAATACACCGCCGCAGTCTTAGATTTGCACAAGGGAAAGCGAATTCGGTACCTCCCTACATCATCATTCGCACAACCCGACATAAAACCTACGACGTCAATGCGTACTCTTGAAGCCGCTGTAACAGACTGGCTGCTTTACCTAGGGGTTGCCGAGTCCGTCACGACGGTCGATAAGGGAAAGCTCGGTCACGAACTCAAGGTGGTGCCTCCCGGCATGTCTCAGCCCCACGATTTGACGCACGTTGGCGTGGGCGTTAGCCAGATACTCCCCATTGTCGTCATGTGCCTTCTTGCTGAACCTGACACGACAATGGTATTTGAGCAACCAGAACTTCACCTGCATCCGAAGGTCCAGACGCTTCTTGGAGATTTCTTCTTGTCGATGGCAATCCTAGGCAAGCAGTGCATTTTGGAAACACATAGCGAGTACCTTATCAACCGACTTCGCTTTCGCGCCGCCGCTGAATCAAAGAGCGAGCTTTCCAAAGCCATGAAGATGTATTTCGTCGAAAAGCGCGAGGATACTTCATTTTTCCGCTCCGTGGTTGTGAATGAGTTCGGGGCCATTCCTGATTGGCCAGAAGGATTTTTCGATCAATCACAGCGAGAGGCCGAAAAGACTCTCAAGGAAGCTATGAAGAAGCGGCAATTGATTCGGGAGAGGAAATCTTGATGACCACCATTCCTGATCTTCTGGTTGATCCGTACCTCGTCTGCCTGCCTCGCTATTGCGACCGGGAGGAGCAACTCGATCAGTTTGTCAAGAACCTAATGTCGTGGTCAGATGTTCTGCAAAGGCAGGATGTGGCCGTTCATTTTCCTCGTGCATGTCTCGAGACCCTTCTGCGAGAGGATTACTACCCCTACGAACATGAATTTAGAAGGATGGCTGCCAGCGTCAAAGCTGATCATTTGTCTCCTGATCTTGTGTGCAAGGTCGCGCAGGAAGTGCTTGAGAGGACTCCCTATCTTGAAGAAAGGTGCGAGGTAGACTTTCTTGATTTTGAGGATGATACCTGTAATGTCATTCCAGAGATCTACATTTCCCGTTTGGCAAGCGATATTGCTTGGGGTTTCAAACACGCTTTGGCGGTTGTTGCCTGCTTTCAACAGGCAACAACCGGAGCGAAGGTCTTCTTGATGGTTTCCGCCAAATCAACACCAGAAGAGGCATTTGCGAGTCAGGAATTGCAAATCGCTGTTCGTATTAATGGTATTGACTGTTCCGGAGTGATCGGCAGCCTCACACAGCAGTTTCCGCTCGATATTGTCGGCGCTCTCCCCGTAGCGTTACACGGCGCGTCATTGTTGCAGAGTGTCGGTTGTTTGAATTTGTGGGTGAAGGCGACCACAACTGCCGATGTACGAGATGCCATCAATGCACGGATTGAGGATCTCTTAGCTTCCGGAACTGGTAAAAGAGACGCAGTGAAGGGATTTTGCGTTGGCGAGCACTTTCTCGAATCGGCAAAGCGGAATGGATTCGGGGCGCGATTGAGTGTAGTCGATTCTTGTGCTCGTATCTTGTTGGATGAGCCGAAGAACTCTGTCGAACCGTTCCGAGTCAGTGAAGACGCTACTGAACAGAGGACTCGAATTGATGGAGCGTGCGCGCTTAGAACGCATCTGACAAAGGACGGACCAGGCTATAGATTGATGTTGTGGGAACTGACGGACAAATCAATCGAATTTGCAAACGTTGGCCCGAAAAACGAACTCGTCATCTGGTAGTGGCAACTATTGCAGTTGGGATGCCTGCTCGGACCGATATGGTCTGGATAAGGTGAACGGAATGTGAATTGTATGGAGTTGCTAGGCGGTGATTGGCTATACGACGAATCTCGACGCCTTCGGTGCCGGGTGCTGGAGCGTGCAGATACGTGGGGGCATACAGCGGTAAGGGTCTGGTATCCGGAAGCTCAGACTATCTTGCTTGTCGATTCCGAACAACTGAAGCCGATCGAGGATCTCCGAACCAGCCAAGGGGAGATCTCCTACATCGTCGCTGCAGCCAAAGTCGCAGACGCGCTCGATGAGAACATTCTTCTGGCGCCGATTGAATCATCGGTGATCCCTCTTCCCCACCAGATTCTCGCTTTGCTTAAGGCCGTCTCCTCAGACCGTATACGGTTGCTGCTGGCTGACGAAGTGGGGCTAGGCAAAACAATCGAGGCTGGTCTGATCATCAAGGAACTGAAGTTACGTGGATTGATACACCGCGTTCTTGTCGTCGCACCGAAGGGCTTGGTGAGCCAGTGGGCAGCCGAGATGCGGACGCATTTCGGTGAAGACTTCCGACTCCTCCTACCGAGTGACTTCCCGGCCTTTCGTCGCGTCGCTGGTCAGGACAACGTTTGGAGGATGTACGACCAGATTATCTGCCCTATGGACGCCGTGAAACCCATTGACAGTCGGCGTGGTTGGTCGAAAGAGCAGCTCGCCGAGTACAACCGAGACCGGTTCGAAGACCTGATGGCGGCAAACTGGGATCTAATCGTGATCGACGAAGCGCACCGTCTGGGAGGGATGACAGATCAGGTGGCGAGATTCAGACTCGGTCAGGGACTTGCTGAATCCGCACCGTATCTTCTTCTTCTGACCGCTACGCCTCACCAAGGTAAGACGGATGCTTTTCATCGCCTGGTTTCGCTTCTCGACAAGACGGCATTCCCAGATTCGGGTTCGGTCAGTCGGGAGCGGCTGGAGCCCTATTTAGTTCGAACCGAGAAGCGTAAAGCCATCGACGCACAGGGCAATCCACTGTTCAAACCGAGGCGGACGCAGTTGGTGCCCATCCATTGGAACAAGCGCCACATGCTCCAACGGCAACTCTACGAAGCTATTTCAGAGTACGTTCGAATCGGCTACAACCAGGCAATACGGGAGAAGAAAAACTATGTAGGCTTTCTGCTGATCTTGATGCAGCGGCTTGTCACTTCCTCTACACGCGCGATCCGGACGACACTGGAACGCAGACTGGAGATGCTTCAGATGCCGGAAGAACAGTTGTCGCTTTTCCCGCCGGGATTCGACGACGACTGGCCGGACATGGATGGCCAAGAGCAGATTGAGATGCTGCTCCACATGCGAACCAAGGCGCTGCGGAATGAACGTGCTGAAGTGCAATTGCTGCTCGACCTCGCGAAGCGTGCAGATGCGACCAGCGCAGACGCTAAGGCTGAGGCGCTGCTCGATTGGATCTACCAGTTGCAGCAGGAAGAATCCGATCCTGACCTGAAAGTCTTGCTGTTCACTGAGTTCATGCCATCCCAGGAGATGCTCCGGAGCTTTCTTGCGGAACGGGGATTTTCGGTCGCGTGTTTGAATGGCAGCATGGATTTGGATTCGCGCAAGCAGGCTCTTGAGGCGTTTGCGAGCGACGTACGCATCTTGGTATCCACCGATGCAGGCGGAGAAGGCTTGAACCTTCAGTTCTGTCACGTGGTCGTAAACTTCGACATCCCATGGAATCCGATGCGGCTTGAACAACGTATCGGCCGGGTGGATCGAATCGGACAGGGGCACACGGTTCGGGCGCTGAACCTTGTTCTAGAGGACACCGTCGAATTCCGCGTGCGTGAGGTTTTGGAGGAAAAACTGGCAGTCATTCTGCGCGAGTTCGGCGTCGACAAGACCGGCGATGTGCTCGATTCCGCCGATGCTGGAGAGATCTTCGATGAGCTGTACAAGGACGCCATCATGGACCCTTTTGCCGTCGAGAGTAAAGTGAACTCGGTTCTAGCAAAGGTCCGGGCGCAAGCCGAGGCCATGCGGCAAAGCACGAGTCTACTTGCCCAAACTGCGACGCTGAGTCCGTCAGAGGCACAACGACTGTTAGGTCATCCTCTACCCTACTGGGTTGAAAGGATGACGGTGAACTATCTTGAAACTTCCGGTGGCAAGGCAGAGAAGGCCAAGACTGGTTGGAAGTTACAGTGGCCCGATGGAACGACCACGCCCCGCGCGGTTTTCACCGTTGCAGATGCGGCAAGCAACCCATCAGCAGTTCATTTGACGCTAGAAGACTCACAGATCCGCAGCATTGCTACGCGTGTGCCGCGCTTCGTGCCTGGCCAGCCTATTCCATCTGTCGAGGTAACCGGCATCCCATGGGAAATCCGAGGGTATTGGTCTCTGTGGACCGTCGGAATTCGTAGTCCGGAATGGTGCAAGGAGCGGATACTCGCGTTGTTTCAACACGACGATGGGCGAGTGCTGTTTCCAACTGCGCGGCACATATGGACGTTGCTGCTGGATCAATCACCAACTCCTCGCAGCTACTTGGATGGAGGCGAGTCCACGAGGGTCTTCGCGGTAGCAACAACCGCTGCTGAGTATCATGGCCATCCTCTTTATGAGGAACTGTTACGGTTCCATCATGGCCAACTCGATAAGGAGAGAGAGAGAAAACGGTATGCCTTTGAGGCTCGGCGCCGCGCGATCGAGCGGATCGGTCTGCCTGCCATCCGCCAGCATCGCCTAAATGAAATTTCCCACGAGGAAACGTCATGGGGCATCGAGTCGGAATCGCGTGACCAAGTCCATCCAGAGCTTGTTCCGCGGTTGATAATCCGCGTGGAGGGTCTCGGCAATGAGTGATTGGCACGAACAAATATTGAAGGAGTTTATACCAGGAGTCCAGCCTATAACGGCAGTAAGCGATCCAGACAGATTGCTTACAGAGCCACTGCTGAGCCAGACTCTGGCTGAACGAGGTTTCGAGTCGCTCTTATTTGAAGATTCGATCTCTTTCCGATTCGCTTACGAGTCCCGTTTCCGCTCTCGGTTAGATGCGGGAGAAGACATCGATCTGATAGTGCGCCTAGGCGATGGTGCCTCCTCCCTGGTCAAGCTGCCCTTTGATGTTCTAGCCAATGCTCAGACGCTCTCATTTTCACTGGCTGAAGTGTTTCCGCACTTCAGCTACCCAGTACTGCGCGATCTTGAGCCACAGTATTTGGATCTGTTGTACGATGCGCAGCATCGTTTCAGTCCCGGTGAATTGGGCGAGAACGCGACGAAGGATTTCATCCTCCGGCATGTCTTTGAGATCGCAGCGGAGTTGATCAAGTCCGATGCTGATCTCCTACGAATGTTGTTGCGCCGACACTATCGGCTTCAGCCGATTCCACAAGCGTTCGTGGAACGGCTCGTGCAGGTTCTTTACCAAGATGGACGTTTTGCAGGCTGGCCACTTACTGAACTCCTCACAGACCGCAGTTTGTTTTACGCGTTTCTGCAGGAGCGCTGGCCAATATTCCTCCGCCGGTTGAGCGGCGGAGCAGAACTTCAAGATGCACCCTTGACTGTCGAAGGCCCAGCATATCTTCCGTTCGATCACCCAGACGTTCGGATCTACATCGACAATCTGTTCGTGGAGGGTATGCTACAGCCCGTCGAGTGGATAGGGGTTCCTCAACTATGGGCCGCAGCCGGTGTACGCCACGATCCGCAACATGACAGAGATCGTCGCTTCGGAGCACTTCTCGATGTCGCGGAACGTGAAATGCCGGATGGCGATGCACGCCACGGGGATTGGCTTTCCTTCGCCAGAATCTGGGCGGAAGTCAATCTACTGGCTTCCGAGGTGGGTGCTGGTTCCGCGCCGGACGTAGCGGCACGAGTATTCAGCGTACGAACGCAAGTCGACATCCGTTTTAGCCAGTGGCTGCAAAGGTGGTTCGGCAGCCTTTACAGCTTACCGGCTACCCCTCCAGTGATGGTGCATCACATCGCGCGTTTCCTCTCCGCGGAACGCGATTCCGTGGGTAAGGTTGCCCTTGTTGTGGTGGACGGACTCGCGTTCGATCAATGGCTGGTAGTGCAACATGAAATCAGCCAGCAACGCCCGGCGTGGCGATTCGACGAAAACGCGGCATTCGCGTGGGTGCCAACCATCACGAGTGTGTCCCGGCAATCCATCTTTGCCGGAAAAGCGCCGCTCTATTTTCCATCGAGCATCTACTCCACTGGCAAGGAAGCAAACCTCTGGGAGCAGTTCTGGGGCGATCACGGTTTGTCAAGCCATGAGATCCTCTATTTGAAAGGTTTGGGTGATCTGTCGACACTCGAAGATGTCAAAGATGCGTTGTCAGAACCCAGGCTCAAAGTCATCGGTGCTGTGGTGGATAAGGTCGACCGTATCATGCACGGCATGGAGTTAGGTTCGGCGGGGATGCAAAACCAGGTGCGGCAGTGGGCTGCCGAAGGATTCCTATCCGCGCTTTTGGACATGTTGCTCTCAAACGGATTCGTTGTTTTCTTAACCGCGGACCACGGCAATGTAGAGTCGGTTGGCTGCGGAAGACCGAATGAGGGGGGCATCGCCGACATTCGTGGAGAACGTGCGAGGATCTACTCCGACCCACTGCTGCGCGCCAGCGTAGCGGCCAGATTTCCAGATGCCATTTCATGGAAACCTACAGGGCTTCCGGAGGATTTCCTTCCCCTGCTGTCCGGAGGCCGTAGCGCTTTTGTGCCAGAGGGGTATCGGACCGTTGCTCACGGCGGCGTGACTCTTGAAGAAACAATTGTCCCCTTTATTAGAGTTGTAGGAGGAAAGTCTTGATTGATCGCCAGCGCATGATCGGATACAACAGGACAGTTAAACTCCGTTGGCTGGATGAGACGCTGGACCTCTTTCTGGCCGGTATGTCCGACGCCGACATTTACGAGGCACTGCGCGAACGGCTGAAAGACGAACTTTCGGTGGGCAGCAAGGCTCTACGCGGTAGTCGGGAAAAGACTATCACGCTCCTGATGAAGACTTGGGTCCGCGTGCCGCCGCCGTTACGAGAGTTGCGGAATGACGGCGTTCATCTCTTGCAAGGAACCCGCCGCTCGGAGCGGCTGCCACTGCACTGGGGTATGACGATGGCTGTCTATCCGTTCTGGCGGGTAGTAGCGGATGTGACAGGTCGGCTGTTCCGGCTCCAGGGAACTGCTGCCCCGATGCAGGTTCAGCGGCGCGTCAAGGAGTTGCTGGGTGAGAGGGAAGCGGTCGCAAGATCGGCACGGTACGTTCTACGAGCTTTCGCGGATTGGGGCGTGATCGTTGATTCTGCTCGAAACGGCGAGTATTCTCCAGCACCCCCGTCCCAAGTTGTGGACTCGAAGTTGGCTGAGTGGCTCCTGGAATCCGCCGTTGTATCGGCTCCAGATGGTGTCTCGGACTTTCGAAGTCTGATCAACAGTCCCGGCCTGTTCCCCTTTCAGATCACACGGATCGTTCCAGAGAAGCTCGCAGAGTCGGGTCGACTGGAAGTTGTCCGGCATAGCCTAGAAGAGACATTAGTTCGCGTTCGCAAATTGACGTGAGGGGCGATTATGCATTTGCGCTCGCCACGGTCATCGTTGCGCCCTCCGCATTCGCCGCCGAAACCAGACCTTGTCTATCTTGGGATCTTCATCACTGCCGGGTGCCACCGCGATCCCGCGCGGGGGTTACTGGCGGACAGTTGCGGAGCACTTAGCGTGTTCGTTAATGTTGCTGGGATTCGTTCCGATGCACTCTGATTCTCAGCGATTCGTTAGTGTTGCGAGTTAGGACACGGCTTTCACGGCGATAACACGGGTTCAAATCCCGTCGGGGACGCCAACAAAACAAATAACTTAGAGAAAATCGAACCAAAACCCGAGGGTTTGAAAGGGTTCGATAAGAAAAGGCCGCTTTCAGGCTTCATCTTCGTCCTCCTTCTTTTCCCCCATGATCTGCCGTGCTACGCGGCTGTGCGCCGTGCGTTTCACATCCGTGACAGCCTGCGTATACACATCCATCGTCACCTTGAAGTTGGCATGGCGGAGAAGTTCCTGGATCGTTTTGATGTCCTCTCCGTTGGCCTTCATCAGGGTTCCGAAGCTGTGTCGCAACGTGTGCCAGCCCACTGGTTCCGTGATGCCGGCAGCCTCTAACGCCGGCTTGAGATAAACCCGATAAAGCGAACTCGGCCAGTAGGGCTGCTTGCCTTTACCGTGTGGGCTGGCAAACACCCAATCGTCCTGCTGGTTGTAGGCGCAGCGAAGCCGCCACGACCATAGCGATTCTGCCAGTTCCGCATCGATCGGAATTGCCTTCTTCGAGGCTTCCGTCTTGCATCGCTCGATCCGCTGCTTGACCACATCGCGGATGACACAGATTTCCAACTTCTCGAAATCGATGTCCGACCACTTGAGGCCCAGCAATTCTCCGACCCGCAGTCCGGTCAATGCACCCAAGAGCACCGCCGTCTTTGCCGGGTCCACCAGGTTTGCCAGAAATCCCTTCAGTTCATCTGGATTGAGAACTGTCGGAACTCGGGAACGCTTGGCGCTTTGACGCACGTGTGTGATGGGGTTGGATGTTGTCCACTCCCATCGCTGCGCGTGGCTGTACAGAGCACTCATGATGTTCCTGATCTTGGCTTTTGTTCCTCGCGACACTGGCAACGACTTCAACCATTGCTCAACCTGGACTGCTTTCACGTCGGTAAGCCTGTAGGATCGCCAACGTGGAAGAATCCATTTGCGCAGATAGCCCGCATACGTTGTCTGCGTCGAAAAGGACTTTCGTGTTTCGTCTTCTCCGGCCTGGCTGCCCAGAGGCCGCGTGCCGTTCACAATGTCCGGCAATTCGTGCAAGCGGTAGTGTTCAACCAGGGTTTCAATACTGATGGCCTGTAACTGCTGTCGCGGTGTTTGTTCGTTGATTTCCAATCGCAGCGCATCTGCCGCCTTTTGTGCTTCGGCTTCGGTCTTGTAGTCGCTGACCGATCCGATCACCGCCTTGCGGTAGCATTTGGTTCCGTCGAGTTGTACCTCGTACCAGCGAAAGATCCAAACCGACTCGCCTGACTTGCGCTTGACTCGTTGCAAACTTCCTTTTTGATGTCGTGCACGCCTCATATACTTCTCCTTTCCGGTGGCGAGCACGGTTGGCCTACATTCAGCGTAGTCCAAGTGGACCGGTGCTACCAGAGGCTTCATGTGCGGAAATATGCGGATCAACTTGCGAGCTCTGCCCGTTCGATCCATTCCTCAATCGTTGAGCCGCGGAATCGCCACAACTTGCCCACATGAACACCGCGAATCAGGCCACGCCGGGCATATCGCTGGAGAGTTTTTGGATGAATGCCGATGATGGCTGCCGCCTCTTCGCTGTCGATGAGGCGTTCTGGGATCTCGGAAGTCGGAGGACGCTTTGGCGGTCTGAGAGACTTCCCGTGGGGAACGGGTTGCGGTTTCATAGTCTGACCTCCTGTCGTTTCGTAGAGCGCCACGCGTTCCCGCGCGCTCCTTTCCGCTACCCTGCTTCAGGCCGTGCTGTCTTGTCCAATAACTTTTTGGAAGTTGGCTATAACTTTTTGGGATTCGCGGATAGTCGCTCAGATTTGTTCGGGGAAATTCGCCGACTGGAGGTGCCGCGAGGACGACGTGCAAACTTTTTTCTCCAGGGTACAAAACTAAATCGCAATCAGCGTGTCAAAATGCAGTAGATATGGTTGAGGGTTGTACAAAACGCTCTTCACTTGCCCGTCATTTCCGGGTGGAATCAGTGACCAGTAATAGGGCCTCCCGGCTTGCCTTGGTGATGCACAGGGGTTCGTGCGCGCCGGGGGAGATACGCCATGACGGAAGGCCAATTCCGAATCCGCGATCTCGAACTGGTCGTTGCCCTGCATGAAGAGGGCAATATGACTCAGGCCGCCAAGCGCCTGGGGATGAGCGAACCTGCCC
>Ga0224528_1000418_pt1 | contig 33155 bp, 26 predicted proteins | sample CBST25metaG_2_FD_179888 | JGI IMG/M metagenome (GOLD analysis project Ga0224528, IMG submission 179888) | Peat soil microbial communities from Stordalen Mire, Sweden - C.B.S.T25 | ecosystem: Environmental > Terrestrial > Soil > Wetlands > Peat | place: Sweden: Norrbotten County, Stordalen Mire...
AATCGATATATTAGCAGGGAAAATACTACTTTTCTTTAGAGATACCCGGAGCTTACGATTCAAATGTTTGGCCGAGTGCTGCTGCTCCTGGGTCTAAAGGCGGCCAGGTCAGAAGACGCTTACCCGTCCGCCCGGTTGTTCCGGAGCTGGAAGGGAGAGACTTCCTGAGCAGGCCGCAACTGGTCGAGTCGGAAATGTTCGTAACCGGGGGGGAAGAGAAATGAAGCGCGCGGTAGAGGGTTCAGCGGGGCGGCCATGCAAATGATGGGGGGCAACAGGGGACTCGATCAGAAGACCAACCTTTACGGAGCTCTCGCCGATCACGGGACTCGCAGAGGTGACGGTCACAAATACCGGAAAGCGCGCGGGCGAAGAAGTTGCGCAGCTCTATCTCAGCTTCCCAAATGTGCCCGGAGCGCCCCTGCGGGCTCTGCGCAACTTCAAGCGCGTTTACTTGAAGCCCGGTGAGTCGCAGAAAGTTAGCTTCGAGCTAAAGGAGCGCGACTTGAGTATGGTGAGCGAAACGGGCGAGCCGATCATTGCGGAGGGGGCCTATACTGTGTCGATCGGTGGAGGCCCGCCGAACACGGGAGTGCCAACTGTGACTGAAAAATTCCAGGTTGTGGGCACGAAGATGCTTCCCGAGTAGAATTGTCGGGGGTTTTCGATGCGTCGCCGAGATCATATGTTGGGTGTAAAGGGACTCAGAATCACGATGATCAAATTCATTCGTATTGTTGTTGCGGCAACCGGTATCCTGCTTGCTCTCACGCCCATTGCTTCGGCCCAGAACACACCGGGCATGCCTCCGATGGCGCCGCAGGCGCCCAAAACGCAGCCCTTTGTCAGCCCGCTCTTCAGCGACAACATGGTTCTGCAGCGCAGCAAGCCAAATACAATTTGGGGTTGGTCGGAGCCCGGCGACAAAATCCAGGTCCAGATTGGCAACGCCACGGCATCCGGCATCGCGGGCACCGATCGCCGCTGGGAAGTGAAGATCGACCCGCCGCCGATGGGTGGCCCTTACACCATCAAAATCAGCGGCCGCCAGATGATTGAGCTTAACAATGTGCTGGTCGGAGACGTGTGGCTCTGCGGCGGCCAGTCGAACATGGGCCTGTCGCTGCGCTTCGCACGCACCGGACCCGCGGACGCAAAGGCGGCCAACTTCCCGGAGATCCGATTCTTCTCGGTCGTTGGAAATGCCGCCTACCGGCACACTGATATCGTTAGCGGCAAGTGGTCGGTGTTGACGCCCGAGTCGGCGGACTGGGTCTCGGCGGTTGGGTTCTACTTTGCGCGCAAGGTGCAGCAGGAGATGCATGTGCCGCTCGGCATGGTCGTTGACAGTGTGGGTGGCACTCCGGCCGAGTCCTGGACCAGCGCCGAGGCACTGCGCCCGCTCCATGACTTCGATATTCCGCTGGCTGAGGTGCAGAGGCTTGCGGCTTCCGGCGCACCCCAGTACGGAAATTTCGTCATGCACTGGTACGACGAGTACGACATCGGCATCAAGGGCAAATGGGGAAGTCCGGAGCTGGATGATTCGGACTGGAAGATAGTCACGATTCCTGGCGGTTTCGCCGAGTTGGGTGTACCGACCGAGCCTGCCTTGGTCTGGTTTCGCAAAGAAGTCGTGCTGCCCGATCCGCTGCCGACCGGAAGGACGATGCTCTACCTCGGCTCCATCGAGCGCATGGATACGGTCTACATCAACGGGAAAGAGGTCGGTGGCAGCTCCTGGGTGGAGAATCCGCGCGTCTACTTTCTGAACAGCGCGCTGAAGCCGGGGCGCAACACGATCGCCATCCGCGTTCTCAAGACCAGGCCCGACGGCGGCTTTCTCGGCAAACCAGAGGAGATGCATCTGACCCTGGGAGACAAAAGCACGATTCCAATTGCAGGTGAATGGAAAGCCAAGGTCAGCGTGGACGCGCGTCCGCCGATTCAACTCCCCATCGCCTACGAGAACTGGCCCGTCATGCCGACGGTGCTCTACGAGGGAATGCTTAGGCCGGTCGCGCCGCTGGCGATAACAGGCGCCATATGGTACCAGGGCGAACAGAATTCACCTCGCGGCTATCAGTATCGGAAGCTTCTGCCTGCGATGGCCGCCGATTGGCGCAAGCTCTTTGGGCAGGGAGACTTCCCGTTCTACATCGTCGGCCTGCCGGCCTTCAAGCAGCGCAGCCCTGTTCCGGTGACAGGGGACGAGTGGACCGAAACGCGCGAATCACAGGCCATCGCCGCAGCCACGATTCCCAACTCCTGTCTTGCCGAAACCATCGACACGGGTGACCCGGACAACATCCATGCGCAGGACAAGCAGCCCGTGGGCGAGCGGCTCGCTCTCTGCGCGCTGGCAAATCAATACGGGAAAAAGGTTGTGTACGCGGGTCCTACATTCGCATCGGCCGAGAGACTCTCAGGCTCGATCAAAATCCACTTCACGCATACAGATGGAGGCCTGGTGGTGAAGGGCGCAAAGCTGGAGGAGTTCTCTGTTGCTGGCCAGGACCAGAAGTGGCACTGGGCAGATGCCCGCATCGAGGGCAACACGATCATCATCTCCTCCCCCGAGGTTCCCAATCCGCAGGAGGTCCGCTATGCCTGGCAATCCAACCCGGCGGCGACCTTGTATAACGGCGCAGGTCTGCCTGCCGTCCCCTTCCGGACCGATACCTGGCCCGGCATGACTGAAGGGCGCCGGCCCTACTAACGGCGCCGAATCGACGCTCCACTTCCGATACTGGTTGGTACACACATGTCGATGATTCGAATCTCGAAACTGTTCTTTCTTGCAGGCATTGCAATCCTGCTCGCACATACCTATCTGCATGGGCAGACGACTTCGCAGATCTCGCACGCGGTGCTTTGGTACCGGTCTCCCGCTCCAATATGGGATCGCGCCCTGCCCGTAGGCAACGGCCGCCTGGGTGCGATGGTCTTCGGCGGAGCCAACGCAGGCAAGAACAATGGCGACGAGCAGTCTTCGCGGCAGAACACAACCCTGCTGGATGGTTCGCAGACCCCGGGCGCGAACGAGCACTTACAGTTGAACGAGTCGTCCCTGTGGCAGGGCAGCCGTGTGAACCGCCTGAATCCGGGGGCGCACGATGCAGTGCCGCAGGTCCGCAAACTTCTGCTGGAATCGCAGGGGCTCGATGGCGCCAAGATCTCTGCCGCCGAAAAACTGGCTCAGGCCAGCATGATCGGCATCCCTTCGAGTATGCCTGGTTACAGCACACTGGGCGATCTCTACCTGCGCTCGTCGAACAAAGGAACCATCGGAGACTACCGTCGCCAGCTTGACCTTGAGACGGGTGTCGCGCGCGTGACCTATGCCATCGGTGGCGTGCGCTATACGCGCGAAGTGTTTGCATCCCTGCCTGACGAGGTGATCGTGGTCCGCCTAAGCGCGGACAGGAAGGGCGCCATCGGTTTCCGGACGAGCATGGACCGGCCCGCGGACTTTAACGTCAAGGCGCGCGGACAGGACACACTCGTTTTGCGCGAGGGTCTTGAGCATAAGGATCAGATTCGATTCGCCGGCGAAGCTCTTGTCATTCCCACAGGCGGAAGTGTTCACGCGGAAGGCTCCGAGCTTGTCGTTGCTGATGCCGACTCTGTCACCATCCTGATTGCGGCAGCCACGGACTTCAAAGGTGGACCATTCGCGGGCGGCGATCCTGAGGCAAAATGCGAACAGGCTTTAGCGAAGGCAAGAGCACACACCGCCGCGCAGATTCTCGCCCGGCAAGAGGCCGTCTACCAGCCGATGTACCGGAGCATGTCGCTTCATCTTGGCGCCGCGCCCGATACAAACGATGACCAGCCCACCGATGAGAGAATGAAGCGCGTGAGCGCGGGCGCCGACGACCTGGGCCTGCAGGAACTATATTTCCAGTTTGCTCGCTACATGCTGATTGGTTCCTCGCGCCCTGACGGCCTGCCTGCCAATTTGCAGGGAATCTGGGCTGGAGGCATCAGCAATCCGTGGGGCTCGAAGTGGACCATCAATGTCAATGCCGAGATGAATTACTGGCTGGCCGAACCGGCCGGTCTAGGGAAAACTGTATTGCCCCTGATTAACCTCATCGACATGATCCGCACGCCTGCGAGTGGTACGGGAACGCAGGTCGCGAAGAACTACTATGGCGCTCGCGGTTTCGTCATTCATCACAACACAGACCTGTGGGGGGATGCCGAACCTATTGATGGTTACCAATGGGGCATTTGGCCCATGGGCGGCGCGTGGCTCTCCCTGGATGCGTGGGATCACTATGCGTACACGCTCGACAAGAGTTTCCTGCGCAACCGTGCATGGCCTGTTCTGCACGATGCTTCGCAGTTCTTTCTGGATTATCTCGTTGACGATGGTGCAGGCCATCTGGTCACCGGACCATCGATCTCCCCGGAGAATAGCTATCGCCTGGCAGACGGGAGCCGCCACTCCCTGACGATGGCTCCAACGATGGATATCGAGATCCTGCGCGAGTTGTTCACGCGCACCCTGGATGCAGGGCGAATCCTCGGCGAGGACTCCGCGTTTCTGAAGCAGGTAGACGATGCGCGCGGCAAGCTGCCTCCGTTTGCAATCGGCAAGCTGGGTCAGTTGCAGGAATGGCAGCGGGACTATGACGAAAATGAACCGGGACATCGTCACATCTCGCATCTGTGGGCACTCTTTCCCGGTACCCAGATCTCCGTTGAGCACACGCCCGAACTGGCCAAAGCGGCAAGAACATCCCTGGAGCGGCGGCTCTCCTTCGGGGGCGGACAGACAGGGTGGTCGCGCGCCTGGGTCGTAAACTACTGGGATCATCTGCACGACTCCAAGCAGGCTTACGAGAGTCTGCAGGTGATGTTCCGCCAGTCGACATTCCCGAACCTCATGGATACGCATCCACCCGGCTTGTTCCAGATCGACGGCAACATGGGAGCCGCAAACGGAATGCTGGAAGCTCTTGTCCAGTCGCGCTGGATGCCAGAGGCGACTGAGGTCGAGCTGCTGCCAGCCTTGCCCGAGCAATGGTCAGAGGGGTCGGTCGAGGGAGTTTGCGTCCGGGGAGGCGCCATCTTAGATATGCGATGGAAGGCCGGAAAGCTGATCGCGCTCAAACTTCACGCGAAAAATGACGGCGCCATTCGGCTGATTCCACCGGAGGGCCAGACCGTCTCCGCGATTCACAACTCGGCGGGAGGGATCGTAGCAGCTGGAACGGATCATACGATCCGCACCAAGCGCGGAATGTCGTACACGATCCTCTTCCGTTAACCTTGCAATGCAGTCGATCCCAAAGTTTCATGAAAGCAGACTATGAATCGCAGATCGTTTTTTACGGGCGGACTATCCGTAATTGCGCTAACTCGCATGGCTCATGCAATGGGAGACTCGCAGTTTTTTCAAGGGGAAGTTCCGCGGGGCCCCTTCCTGCCATTTTGGGAGTCTCTAAAGTCCTATCGTTGCCCTGACTGGTTTCGAGATGCAAAGTTTGGAATATGGGCGCATTGGAGCCCGCAGTGTGTCCCTGAACAGGGTGACTGGTACGCGCGGAATATGTACATACAGGGCTCGCGCCAATATGAGTACCACGTCAAGCAATACGGCCACCCGTCGCAGTTCGGATACAAGGACATTTGCCACCTTTGGAAGGCGGAGCGATGGGATCCCGATGCGCTGGTCAAGCTGTATAAGCGTGCGGGTGCGGAATATCTCGTCTCCTTGGCCACTCATCACGACAACTTCGATTGCTGGAATTCAAAGCACCAGGTTTGGAATGCGGTGAACGTCGGCCCGAAGCGGGATGTCGTCGGTACCTGGGCCAAGGTGGCGCGAGCAAATGGATTGCACTTCGGAGTTAGCTATCATGGAACCCCGCATCGCACCTGGGATGAGTTTCTCCCCGTTCGCTACAAAAGCGACACGACAGGACCGTTAGCTGGAGTTCCCTACGATGGAATGCAAACGATCGCCGATGGCAAGGGCAAGTGGTGGGAGGGTATGAATCCACAATTGCTCAACGGCAAGCCCCACGCGAAAAACACACCATGCCCGGAGTTTGTTCGGCAGTTCATGCTTCGTGTGCAAGATGTGATCGATAAATACAGCCCGGATATTCTCAACTTCGACGACGGAGCAAGATTCACATTTGACGGCGGCGGGCCTTTCGCTCCGGACCTGGGAGTCTGGTTAGGCATTCCCGACCTTGCGCCGCAGATCATGGCCTACTACTACAACAAGAACATCCAGGCTCACGGGGGGCGTCTGGAAGGTGTTGTGGATCTGAAAGAGGTTGAAGCGCCCATCTGGGGCGCGTTGACTCGCGACTTCGAGATGAACCTGACAGACACCCTGCAAGAGAATCCATGGCAAACGGAGGCGTGCATCGGAGATTGGCACTATCGCCGCGCGCTCTTCGAGAACCACACTTACCAGAAGGCATCGCTGATGATCCCGCTGCTGGTCGATATTGTCAGCAAAAATGGCAATCTGCTCCTGAGCATCCCCTTGCCCGGACACGGAGAGCCTGACGGCGATGAACTAGCTTTCCTGGATGAGCTTGCCCAATGGCAGCAGATCAATAGCGAGGCAATCAAAGGCACTCGTCCGTGGAAGATTTTCGGTGAAGGGCAGTCAACCGAGGTCAAAGGTGTCGCGGCATATCAACTGTCCAAATACAAATTCGATCAAACGGATATACGCTTTACAACAAAAGGGGATGTTCTGTACGCAATTGCTCTGGGCTGGCCCACGGACAATCGGTTGTTGATCAAGTCGCTCGCCAGCACCGCACCGCACTACGAGCGCCAGATTCGCAAGGTGGAGCTGCTGGGGGCGAAGAGCGAGGTGAGTTGGACGAGGGGGCCGGATGGACTCAGTATCCGGGTTCCGCAAGATCCACCCTGCCATCATGCTTATTGTTTCAAGATATTGCCAGGCGACTCCTAAACGTGAGCGCTCAAACCCAAGAAAGGTGCAATGCGATGGTATTCCGGTCTTCTGAAGCACATGCGGTTCGATTTCTTCGGCCTGTTGTCCGTTCTTGCATGCCAATCATCTTCCTGCTCTGGGCCGCGCACAGCGGCATGGCTCAGATGCCCGGTCAGAGCCTCCCCGGCTTGCAGCCAATTGCCGCGGAACAGTCGGAACACGGAATTCGTGCCACCATGGGCTCTGAGGTGCTCGACATCGTCGTCTGCTCCGATTCGGTTATTCATGTGATAGCCAAGGCCGATGCCGCGGTCGAGCCGGGGCAAAAGCCCTGGATGCTCGATGCAAGTCAATCGTGTCCCGGCGTTCCGTTTCAATTCGCGCAAAATGCGAAGTCGGATACCCTTAAAACCAAACAGCTAGAAGTGACCTTCTCGCTGGGGCGGGGCAATGTTTCGTTCCGCACGGCCGGTGGAGATTCTCTGTTGCGCGAGGGAGATGCTCTGCCTCGCACCTACGAACCGGTGCAACTGAACGGCGAGAATACGTTCCGCGTGACCGACCGGTTTTCTCCAATCCCGACCGAGGCGTTCTACGGCCTTGGCCAGCACCAGAGCGGCATGTTCAATTACCGCGGCTCGACCGTCGAATTAGGTCAGGACAATACGGACGTCGCGATTCCTCTACTGGTCTCAAACCGCGGCTACGCACTGTTGTGGAACACGGCCGCCCTCACCTACGTCGACAATCGCTTCCCGACCGACCTTATCTTCAGCGCGGCCGCCGGACATTCGATTGACTACTACTTCATCTATGGCCCGGAGATGGATACGATCATCCACGAGTACCGGAGCATGACTGGACACACGCCGCTGCTGCCCAAGTGGGCCTATGGCTTCTTCCAATCGAAGGATCGGTATGTATCTCTGGACGAGATTCAGAAGATCGCGCAACGGTATCGCGCTGAGCACATCCCGCTGGACGCGATGGTGCAGGATTGGTTCTGGTGGAAGAAGGAGGGAGATCCGGAATTCACCAGCAATTACCACGATGTGCCCAAGGATCTGGAAGCGTTGCACAAAGAGAACGTGCATACCATGATTTCCGTGTGGGGCCTGCTCGATCCAGAGTCCGAAACCTATAAGACGCTGGAAGCGAAACACCTCATGATTCCCGGCGCGCATGTGTACGACCCCAGCAGCCCGGAAGCGCGCGATATCTATTGGGACCGGTTGCCGGGCAAACTATTAGCGCAGGGATGGGACGCGTTCTGGCTCGATAGCGCCGAGCCAGAAGAGGTTTGGCCGCACATGGGGGATGCCATCTTGCGCAGCAAACAGCTTGCCATCGGCAACGGCGCCGAGTACACCAACGTGTTTCCGCTGCTGCATACCCTTGGGGTGCAGGATCACTGGAAGAAAACAACGGAGAGCAAACGCGTTTTTCTGCTCACGCGCTCCGCGTTCCTCGGCCAGCAGCGTGTCGGCGCCACGGTGTGGTCAGGCGACGTGTTTACCAGTTATTGGGCGCTCTCTCATCAAGTACCCGCCGGACTAAATTTCGCTCTCAGCGGGTATCCGTATTGGACAACCGACATCGGGGGCTACTGGCCTGCTTCCCCTGGCGTCATTGAACAGCCAGCCTATCAGGAACTCTATACACGCTGGTTCGAGTTCGGAACTTTCTGCCCTATCTTCCGTACACACGGCCATCGGCCGAACAACGAGCTTTGGACATACGACAAGGTCGAGCCCACACTGATCCGATACGACAAGCTTCGCTACCGGCTCATGCCATACATCTACTCGCTCGCATGGAAGGTCACCAACGAGGATTACACCATTCAGCGCCCGCTCGTGATGGATTGGCGCACGGACGAGAAGACGTGGAATATCAGCGATGAGTTCATGTTCGGTCCTGCTCTTCTGGTCAACCCGGTTTTGAAGGCCAATGCCACTCGTCGCAGTGTGTATCTGCCCGCATCGCCGAAGTGGTATGACTTCTGGACCGGAGACACCACCACAGGCGGCCAGGAGATCGAGGCTGATGCACCGCTCGACCGCATGCCGCTCTACGTGCGTGCCGGATCCATAGTTCCCATGGGGCCGGAGATCGAGTACGCGGCACAGAATCCCGGCGGTCCCATCGAGCTGCGTATTTATCGCGGAGCCGACGGCGCATTCAACCTGTACGACGATGCGGGTGACAGCTACGACTATGAGCACGGTCAACATGCCGTGATTCCTACGCGTTGGAACGACAGCACCGGAGTCCTGACGATTGGCGCCCGTGAAGGCTCTTATCCCGGAATGGTCGAGAAGCGCACGCTCCGAATCGTCCTCGTCGGAAGCGGACACGGAACTGGCGGTGACGTGACGGACAAGGCGGATAAGGTGATCGCGTATGACGGCAGGGAAATCAGCGTGAACATTCGATAATGCAAAGTGCCTGATGGCGATGCTCATGCCGCTTGGTTGCATCGCCATCAGGGTTGATTACCGGGGTGCTTTTTTCCCCGGCAATCAGGTTGTCAATCGTGATTCCAACGTGCTCCAGACTCGGCCACCCGCGCTTACCCGCTATTCGGGCAAGGCGATTTGGCCTTCGATATTGAACTTCCCGCTCACAGTTGGCGCCCCTGTATCAGGCTGGCCTCCACCGATGCTGACTGTGTAATTGCCTGGCGCGATGATCGGATTACCACTCTCGGTCACCATACCCAGATCGCGGTCCTTCAACTCGAAATGAACCTTCTGGCTTGCTCCCGCTTCGAGATGAATGCGCTGGAATCCGCGGAGAGCGATTTGAGGCGCACCCTTGACAGCAGGGAACTTGAGATAGACCTGGACGGCCTCATCTCCCGCGACCTTGCCGGTGTTGGTCACCGTGACATCGGCGCCGACAGGTTGTCCCGCGGCCACAGCCTGCGTGGGGATACTGAGGTCGCTGTATTTGAATGTTGTGTAGCTGAGCCCATAGCCAAATGGATAGAGTGGCTTGCCACTGAAGTACCGATAGGTCCGGTTTGCCATCCCGTAATCCTCGAAGTTGGGCAATTGGTTGACGCCGGTGTAGAACGTAACCGGCAGCCGTCCCGCAGGATTGTTCTTGCCGCTCAGCGTCTCAGCGACAGCTGCTCCACCTTCTTCGCCGGGGTACCATGCTTCGAGAACCGCGTTTGCATGTTGGTTGATCCAATTGACGGCCAGAGCGCTGCCATTTATAAGAACAACGGCGACTGGCTTGCCGGTGGCTACTACACCTTCAACCAGTGCCTCTTCCTGCGCGGGAAGATCGATGCTGGTGCGATCTCCGCCGAGGAATCCAGGCTCGGTGACCGGCATTTCTTCGCCTTCAAGCGAGCTCGTGATGCCTACAACGGCTATGACGGCATCGGCATTCTTTGCCGCTGCAATAGCCTCAGGTGAAGGAATGTTGCTGACTTTGGACCAGATCAACTCTGCGTTCGGCTTACCGCCATTCATATTGCCGTAACTGAGGCTGAGTGCAACTTTCTGCCCCTTCTCCAGATGGACACGACCGACACTTGAGTTGACTTCCGCGCCACCGAACATCATCGCCGCCTGCTTGTTGTCAATCGACAGTCTTGCGAAACCCATGCCACGCACGCCGACGATGTAGTCGCCGGAATCTGGGGGCGTCAGAAATCCCGACCATTGCACGCCAAAGGACTTTCTTCCGGCAACCTCCGACGGCAAATTGCTGTCGCTGAGGTTGACGTTCGGCTCAGTACGGCTGGCGATTGGCGCCGGGGCTGGGGGCTGGGCTTCACCGGGGAGCGGCGGCCGGCCTCTCATCATGCTTTCGCTGTAGTCCGCCTTGAGGCCGGGCTTGCCATCGGGAGTGGTGAGAACATTGTTTGGAATGGGGTTTCCATCGCTACGCAGGAACTGGGTTCCGGGGACGTAGGTAATCGCCGCGTTCGGGAACTCGGCCTTAAGACCTTCCATGATGGAGACGATATGCGTAGGCTGACCGGCATAGTTGCCGATCAGGGGCCTTGTCTGGTCGGCGAGCGGACCTACGACGGCAATCTTCTTGATCTCCGGTTTGAGCGGAAGCATACCGTCGTTCTTGAGCAGAACCATCGCCTCATTCGCGAGTTTGCGGGCCAGGGCGCGGTGTTCAGCGCTGTCAAGTTCCTTGGGGTCGATCTTGGTGTAAGGAACCATCTCCGGCGGGTCAAACATTCCAAGCTTCATGCGAGCGGTAAACAGGCGAATCAGCGCCGTGTCCAGCGTGCTTTCAGGCAAGTACCCTTCCTGCACGGCTTCGACATAGGTCTTGTCGGTTGGATTGCCACCGCACTCGTTATCCATCCCCCGGATCACGGAAATGGCCGAGCCCTGCGCCTGGGTTGGACGATAGCGATGATTGGCGGCAATGTCTCGAACCGCTTCGCAGTCCGAAACAACATACCCCTGGAAGCCCCATTTGCCGCGCAATTGATCCTGTAGCAGGTACTGGTTGGCACACGCTGGCTCGCCATTGATTGCGTTGTAAGCGCACATTACTGAACCGGCCTTGCCTTCCACGATGGCCGCGCGGAATCCAGGCTCGTAGGTATCCACCTCGTCGTGTTTGCTCACATCCACATCGGCAAAGTGCCGCGTCGGCTCCGGGCCACTGTGTACGGCGTAGTGCTTGGGTGTCGCAATCGCGCGGTAATACTTCGGATCGTCGCCCTGCATTCCGGTGACGAAGGCAACCCCCATGCGCCCGGTGAGGAATGGATCTTCGCCGTAGGTCTCCTGTCCGCGGCCCCAGCGCGGGTCCCGGAAAATATTCAGATTCGGGGCCCAGAAGTCCAGGCCGCCGTAGATGCCCGTGTGTCCGTTCGCCGTATCCTGCACATGCTTAATACGTCCCTCGATACCAATCTGGGTCGCCATGGCATGAATTCCTGGTGTATCGAACGTCGCAGCCAGACCGACCGGCTCAGGGTATTCGGTTACGCCCTGGTCGATCACGCCGTGCAGGGCCTCGCTCCACCATTGGTATGCAGGAACATTGAGCCGTGGAATTGCCGCCGAGTTGTTATGCATTTGCGTGCCCTTCTCGGCCAGGGTCATGCGATGCACCAGGTCGGTGGCCCGTTGCTCGGGTGACAGATTTTGGTTCATGTAGGGCAGACTCGCCGTATCCTGGGCAACTGCGGATTGCAGAATTAAACCAAAGAAAAGCGTTCCCGTGCAGGCGACGATGCCTGCAACAATTCGCGTCATGCGGTTTTTCATATTGTTTCTCCAAGTTAGATGTGAGCGGCCACTAAATTTCACTGTGCTACTGGAAACTGGTAAATGTTCACGCTGATGGGCGCCACGGTGATCGTTGCCGGAGCGTTGCCGATGGAAGACTCCTTGATCGCGCGCCGCGGCGCTTGTCCTGCACGGTTGACGTCGTCGGCATTGTTGGCGGTCAACTGCCACAGTGTAGATGGTCCACTACGCTCGATGAATCCGCCGGAGAAGTACTTTGAAATCGGCACCCCGATTTGGCTGCGTCGATGTTGGGCGTGATAGTTTCCCCAGGAGCGTCTGGAGTAGCGCCGCGCGCCTTGCTGCTGCAACCGTAGAATCCAATGAATACCCAAACTGCCATTAGCGCGCCAACGCTGCTTGCAAGAGGCGCCATGCGCGAGGCATTGTGGTCATATCCTTCCTCCTTCCCGCTGCAACATCTGCTGGCGCCGTACCTGACAGTACGAGGGATCGCTGTCATCGAAAAGAGCCTGGCTACTCTTTTCATAGAGACACCCGCAGCTGCAATCGAGCGATGAATGGACGTCTCAGCATGAGAAGACTTCCGGTGTAAGCATAGTCGCGGCTTCGTTTCTCACTCGGCAATCGTTTACTGGGAGCAGAAGTAAATCGTTTTTTCGACCAAGGGCATACTATCCACAAACCATAAGGCTGAAAAGCGGAATTTTTCGAACTTTATCATCGATATTTTAGATGTTGCTTCCGCCGCGTGCCTTCGAGCGTCTGCCTACTATCCTCACTTTGGCAGTTGATTGGGCGGCGGTGCTACCGCGTTGCACAGGAATACGCTTTCTTAACGAGGAGCATTTCGACTCATGGCCAGACAATGGTGTGGGACAATGTATGCCGCATGGTCGATGATCCCGAAGGGGACGCACTGAAGATCCTGACGAGTTGAGTGTATCTTATTTCTCTTGGGAAGGAGCAGTTCCGACTAGGTGATCCATCCTTGCTGTCATTCTGAGCAAAGCGTAGCGCGGTCGAAGAACCTGCTTTTGCATTCCGGCGCAAGGGTGGGAGAAATCAGCACTATTTGAGGGCCGAATAAATAAGCGAGTCCCGGTTTCAGAAATGCTATTCTGACTGTAAAATCGCTTGATGCGCGGGGCAAACAGACAGCCTATCGTGCAGTTACTATTGCCGGTGCGAGAAAGCTCGCTTTTCTCTCGCCGGCCAATTCTCTTGGAGGAAGTGCAAGTTCATGTTCAATTCGGTTCCGCGGCGCCTTTCAATCTTTGCCATTGGTCTCTGTGTGGCTTCATCTGCCTTATCTCTTGCGGCTCAATCGCAACAGGCCCCATCTCGAACCATTGTCGTGAATCTCAAAGACTCAACGGGGCCGGTGGATCGCTTCTTCGATCTTTCAGTCGGGTCCGATTTTCCGGGCACGCTGATTCGCGATGACAGCCAGGCACAGCTCAAACTCACTGCGGACGAACTCGGCTTTCGCTATATCCGTTTTCATGCGATCTTTCACGACGTGTTGGGAACGGTTCGAATCGAAGATGGCAAGACCGTCTACAACTGGTCGAAGATCGACCTGCTTTACGACGACTTGCTGGCCCGGCATATCAGGCCGTTTGTCGAGCTCGGTTTCACACCGAAGGCGCTTGCCACGTCGCAGAACAGCGTCTTCTATTGGAACGGCAACACATCGCACCCGAAACCGGAAGCTTGGCGCGACCTTGTCGATGCTTTTATCAAGCACATCGAGGAGCGCTATGGAAGAGACGAAGTGCGCACGTGGTTTTTCGAAGTGTGGAACGAGCCCAACCTGTCTGGTTTCTGGGAAGGTGGCGATCAGAAAGCATACTTCGAGATCTACGATCTGACTGCGAAAACGGTCAAGTCCATTGACCCTGCGTTACGGGTCGGAGGACCTAGCACTGCTGGCGCTGCATGGGTTCCAGAGTTTCTCGCACATGTGAAGCAGAGCGGCGCTGCTGTTGACTTCGTGTCAACGCACACGTACGGCGTTCAAGGCGGCTTCCTCGATGAACAGGGGAAGTCCGATACTAAGCTAGATCCGTCGCCGGACGCGATCATAGGCGACGTGCGGCGTGTTCGTAGGCAAATTTCGGCTTCGCCGTTTCCAGGGCTTCCGCTGTACTTTACTGAATGGAGCACAAGTTATACGCCGCGCGACTCGGTGCATGATTCCTACATCAGCGCGCCGTACATTCTTACCAAGCTCAAGGCCAGCCAGGGATTGCTGCAAGGCATGAGTTACTGGACTTACACCGATCTGTTCGAAGAACCCGGCCCTCCGACGGCGCCGTTTCAAGGAGGATTCGGGCTTCTGAACCCGCAAGGCATTCGCAAACCGGTGTTTTTCGCTTACAAGTACCTTCACGCACTTCAGGGCGACAGCCTCAAGACAAGCGATCAGCAAGCAATGCTGGCTAATCAGGGCGGAAATGTTGCGGCGGTAATTTGGGACTTCGAGCAGCCTGACCAGAAGGTCAGCAATCGGTCCTTCTATACAAAGCTCATTCCCGCGCATGAGGCGGCGCCCGTACAGTTGCAGGTAACGCATCTTGCGCCGAATTCGGCTTATCGCCTGGAAGTTTTTCGCACTGGCTATCGTGCCAATGATGCTTATTCTGCTTACATCGAGATGGGCTCTCCCAAGGAGCTGACTGCGGCGCAAATCTCGCACCTGAACGAACTAACACGCGATCTTCCAGAGATCGATAAGGCCGTGCGAAGCGGTTCTGAGGGCACGGTTGAATTCTCGATCCCGATGAACAGCAATGACATTGTGCTCGTGCAGCTGAAACGCAGCCGGGGGAGCCATTGAGCGAACAAGAGTACGATCTTTTGTTTACGAACGAGTCGAGGAGCAAGAACATCTACCGAGCAAGCCGCCGAAGTAGAGGCGGCATGTCGCTCAGCAAACTCGCGCTGTCACTGATCCTCCTGGGCATGTTGAGTGCTGTGTCTGTGGCTCAGAATGCTTCTGCGCATCCAAACTGGCCGGGACCTGGACAACTCTTTGTGGGGGCTTGTTATCAGCCCATTGATCGCACACCAGAGCAGATTGATCGTGACATTACGATCATGAAGCATGCGGGATTCAACGTCGTGCGCATGGGGGATTTGTCGTGGGACTCGTTTGAACCGTCGCAGGGCAAGTTTGAATTCGAGTGGTTCGACAAGGTGATGGACAAGATGCAGGCCAACGGGATCAAGGTGATCCTGGATATTCCGGGGTCGCCAGCGCCCATCTGGTTGCATCGTATGTACCAGGGCGTTGATATCGTCAGCCAAAATGGCGCGCGCCTTCCACCTGCAGAGCGTTATATGGATAACATCAGCGATCCCGATTATGTGCGCGAGGTAAGGATTCTGGCGGACGCGCTGACCAAACGCTATGCCCATCACCCAGCGGTGATCGCTGTCGGCTACGACAACGAAATTGGAAACGGTTTCATGTCGTATTCGGAAGCCGATCGGCAGCGGTTCATCACCTGGCTTGAAAGAAAGTACGGAAACATCGACGAACTCAACAAGGCCTGGGCGACACAGCGGTGGTCACGCCGGTTGAACAGCTTCGAGGATGTCGACCTTCCGCTCGCAGATGGGCCTGGACCTGCTGAGCGCTATCTGGATCTTCATCGCTATTGGTCCGATGTCACGGTAGCACGGCTTGAGGAACTCGATGCGATTCGCCAGCGCAATACGCCGAATCTTCCATCGATCTCGAATCTTTGGGATAACGCATCGAGGCGAGGCTTCGATTATCTCGCCACGTACAAGTCTTACGTGTCCTACGGTGCTGAGGGCTTCTATCCGGGTGACCCGGTCAGTGGCGCGTTTGGGGCACTGATGACGAAAGGCGATCTAGACACACCGATCTGGTTCAACGAATTCACCGCAGGTGGTGGAGGTTTCTACGGAACGCCGGGCCGAAGCCGGATGTACGCGTATCTCGGGCTCATGATGGGCGCCCAAGGGACGCTCGCATGGACGTTCAACAGTCATCTTGGAGGAGAAGAACAGGCGCTCTTTGGCCTGGTCGACCACGACGGCACTCCCTCCTGGAAAGTTGACGAGTTCGCGCGTATCGCTTCCGAATTCAAACAGCTTTCGAAACTCGGATTTCCACGCTACACACATCCAGAAGTGGCCATCGCATATTCATTCGATTCCTTCATCGATTCAAACCCGAACGGTCCCTCCAGCACGACACGTCAATACTTCAAGCCTTCGTATACGGAGCAGGTACAAGGAGCCTTTGAGCCTCTCTTCCGCGCAAACATCGATACCGCGATCATCAACATCGGGCACGACAGCCTGTCGCCCTACAAACTGGTCATTGTGCCGGCCGATTACGTGATGGATGCGGCAAGTGCGAAGGCCCTTCAGGACTACGTGAGCGGAGGCGGCACTGTTCTGATGACCGCGTTTTCGGCCAAGGTTGACGAGCACGGACAATGGTTCAACACGCCGTTGCCTGGCCGCTTGAGCGATGTATTTGGGCTGAAGACAAATGCGTTCTACGACATTCCCGCGGCACTCAAACTCCAGTTAGGTGGTGACTCGATCGAGACCGGAGTGCACCACTATGAAGTTCTTGAACCGTCTACTGCCAAGGTCGTTGCACGATTCACGAATACCGCAGACAATGCTCCTGCTGTCACGATCAACAAGTTCGGCAAAGGAAATGCGATCTATCTGGCGACGGAATCGAATCCATCCGCGATCGGACCGCTGATGAAGTACCTCTACACGGTTGCGGACATTCAACCGGGACCAAAAACTCCCGAGGGAGTTTACGCAAGGGTTGTCGATGGCCGGACTCTCTTTGTAAATACAACAGGGGAAGAGAAGAGAATCCCCATCACCGGCGTCAAAAAAGGGATTATCAGCAATCGCGTGTTCGAGCAGACTGTGGTTCTTGGTCCAATGGAAGTGGATCTCATCCAATGATCGATCATCTCACGCCGTGGCTGGCGGCGCCTTCATTCGGCCGAGCAGGTCAAATGCAGGCATTCATTTCGTGCGCGTTATCCCATGCTGAGCACGAACAGTGGCGTATTGAAGCGGCTGTTCCCGTACTCCCGGCATATCTTCGATAACTCCGCAACGCGTCAATCAGATCAGGCGTTATCTCCATCAGGTTCTTTGTCCAGAAAATACGTGTAAATAACGTAATAACGCTTTCCGACCGTAAGGTGCTCCGGAGCAAAGTTGCCATGTCGGAGGCTCCTCGGGTTTCAATTCCCTTGGCCAGCTCGACCAGCTCCGTCGGCTCAATCTCGGCAATGGGGCGCGACCCAAGAACAGGGTAGACGTTCGCCCGGAGCCGGTTCCGGGTGGTTGCAGCGTGACGAGCGCTCTTGTCTCCCCGCCAGTGCTCCAGCCGTTGCTCGGCAATCTTCTCGAAGGAGTGCTCCGTGACGACCATGACGGCGGTCTTCTCGGCTTTGCGCTCAGCCATCGGATCAATGCCGTTGGCCAGCCGTTTTCTGGCCGCATCGCGGTTCTCATGAGCTTCGGCCAGCGAGATTTCGGGGTAGCGGCCCAGCGCCATCAATTTTTCCGCACCTTCGAAGCGGTACTTCCAGCGCCAAAGCTTGCCGCCTGACGGAGTGACCATCAAGTGAAGGCCGCCGCCGTCTGACAGCTTGAAGGGCTTATCTCCGGGCTTGGAGCGCCGGATTTCGGTATCGGTGAGCGCCATCGGGAATCCCTCCCAAATATCCGAAAGTGGAAATTCCCCCACATCCGGAAAATCTACCCCCATCTATACCCCCACGGGAGCATGGCTTCCGCGATACGCCTCAGGACGTAAAAATACAAAAACCGCTGATTTATCAGCGGTTTATCGATCCTTCTAGGATGTCTTCGGATGTCTCTGAATCAAATCTTGGTAGGCACGACTGGACTCGAACCAGCGACCTCTTCCGTGTCAAGGAAGCGCTCTAACCAACTGAGCTACGCGCCTGCAAAGCAATATTAGATAGTCTATCAGGATCGGGGCCGCGGGGAAAGATGGGCTATTGCGTCTGCCATGCTGTACCATCGTTGATTATCGAAGAACTCCCCTCCGTTTTGGAGCCGGGTTACGGAATTTTCAAGATACGGCGCGGCCGTCTGCGCTTTTGCTGCTGGTACGCCCTTGCTCCTGATCGTTCCGCGATTCGGTCCGGCCTGGGGTCCGTCGCTTCGTTTTCGTGCTCGTTGAACCTGCCATGACCGACGTTTCCAGCTCGCGTTTGAGTCCATTCCGCACCGCTCCAAACCTGCTCACGCTGTTGCGCATCTGTCTCGCGCCGTTCCTGGTCGCCGCCATCCTCGACGACCACTATGCGCTGAGTTTCGGCCTCTTTGTGGCGGCTGGATTGACCGACGCGCTGGACGGCGCGCTGGCCCGCGTGCTCAAGCAGCGCACCACGCTGGGCGAGTACCTCGACCCGGTGGCCGACAAGCTGCTGCTCAGCACGCTGTTTCTGGTGCTGATGCATCAGGGACTCATTCCGGCGCGGGTCACCGTGCTGGTCTTCGGCAGGGATGTGGGAATCCTGGTGGTTGCGGCCATTCTGTATGCGGCGGTGGGCAGGCGGGAGTTCAGCCCCAGCATCTTCGGCAAGGCCAACACTCTTGCCCAGGTGACCGCGGTGGCCGCGGTGCTGATGCATCAACTGACCCCTGACCGCTGGGTCGCAGGCGTGCGCTCCTTCGCGCTCTATGCCACGATGGTGCTCACTGTGGTCTCGGGACTCCATTACGCATGGGTCGCGGCCAGGCGAGTGGGCGCACCAGCAGCCAATGGCCGCGGCACTAAGTAAATCGGGATTGGCTCACTTTCTCAGTTGTCGTCTGCGGCGTCCTCTGTTTCAGCGGTTTCTTCAATCTCCATATCGCGAAACTCTTCGGAGTCAAAGACCTCGCCACAATCCAGGCATTCGACAAACTCGGTGTCGTCGTGCCGGGAAACGATTCGTACCCTGGGGTGCTTGCAGATGGTTGCCATCGGTTCGTGGTCGTTTGGATGAACTACTCTTTCCGCCAGATTGTATCGGTCTTTTCAGTAATTTGGAACGGGTATTTGTTGAATCTTCTTGTTCCCCCCTCAGTTTTTTCCGGGAAGGGTCCAGAACGATTTCGGGCTCAGCTTGAAATACCGACAGAAATGGTCGTATACTGAATGCGGACCGAAGAAGTCGGATATTGACATGCTCAAGTTGACCAAAAAAGCGGATTACGGATTGATGGCGCTCAAGTACCTTGCCGAGCACCCTGAGACGCCCGCGCTGAGCGCGAAAGACGTTGCAGACGCCTATGGCATCCCGGCGCAACTGCTGGCCAAGATTCTGCAATTGCTTACCAAGAACGGTCTGCTCCGCTCCCATGCCGGCATGAACGGCGGCTACGCCCTGGCGCGCGACGCACGCGAGATTTCGGCCTACGAGGTGATTCATGCCATCGACGGGCCGTTCTTCATTACCTCCTGCACCAAGGGCAAGAAATCCTGCGAGCTGACCCCGAGCTGCACCATCAAGGAGCCGTTGGCGCGGGTGAACGAGACCATCGCCGGAGTGCTCAAGAGCATCAGCATTCAGGATCTGGCGGAGCACGAGCAGCCCGCCGGACGGGCTCATGAGGCAAAAGGGCTCGTGGAACTAACTCTGTAACGAAAGTTTTCCCCTCCGCGCCGAGCGGAGCATTGATGAGGATGGAGATCATAATGGACACGCCGAGCACAGTTGCCAGCCAAGTGGAAGTGCCGGAGGGCGTTAGCCTTCCGATTTATATGGATAATCACGCCACCAGCCCGCTCGATCCCCGAGTTCTGGATGCGATGATGCCCTACTTCACCAGCAAGTTCGGCAATGCGGCCAGCCGCAACCACTCTTTCGGATGGGAAGCGGAGCAGGCCGTCGAAACGGCGCGCGAGCAGATTGCGCGGCTTATCGGCGCCACCGCCAAGGAGATCATCTTCACCTCCGGCGCTACCGAGAGCGACAACCTGGCCATCAAGGGCGTCGCGGAGATGTACCGCGAGCGCGGCAATCACATCATCACCCGGCTTGAAAAGCACGGCTACCGCGTCACCTATCTCCCAGTCAAAGCCGACGGGCTAATCGATCTCGAAGACCTTCGCCGGGCCATGGACGACAAGACCATCCTGGTCTCGATCATGGCGGCCAACAACGAAATAGGCGTACTGCAGCCCATCGCCGAAATCGGCAAGCTCTGTCATGAAAAGGGCGTTCTCTTCCATACCGACGCAGTGCAATCGGTGGGCAAGGTTCCGGTCAATGTAATCGCCGACAACATCGACTTGCTGTCGCTCTCCGGCCACAAGATTTACGGACCCAAGGGCGTGGGCGCGCTTTACGTTCGCCGCCGCAACCCGCGGGTGCAAATCGCCGCGCAAATCGACGGCGGCGGCCACGAGCGCGGCATGAGGTCTGGCACCTTGAACGTGCCCGGCATCGTGGGCTTGGGCAAGGCCTGCGAAATCGCCCAGCAGGAAATGGCCACTGAGGCGGCATTCCTCACCGGCCTGCGCGACCGGCTGAAAAACAAGCTCGAGTCCGAGCTGGACTACATCCATGTGAATGGTTCCATGGAGCACCGGCTGCCCGGCAATCTGAACGTGAGCTTTGTCTACGTCGAGGGCGAATCGCTGCTGATGGGCATCAACGACGTCGCAGTTTCCAGCGGTTCGGCTTGCACTTCTGCCACGCTCGAACCGTCTTATGTATTGAAGGCACTCGGGCTCGGCGACGACGTCGCGCACAGTTCTATCCGTTTCGGGCTGGGCCGCTTCAACACCCAGGCCGAGGTGGACTACGTGGCCGCCAAGGTGATTGATGTGGTGAAGAAGCTGCGCCAGCTTTCCCCACTCTACGAGATGGTGAAAGACGGCATCGACCTGACCAAGATTCAATGGGCCGCGCACTAACCACCTGCGGTGGGGCCAGCGGCCTTCGGCACCGCGACAAGGACAGGATACCTTGTGATTGGTGTTGTTTTGAAAGGGCGCGGCTTTAGCCGTGCCACAAGGACGACATAAGAAACGCGGGCTTTAGCCCCTGAGGGAGTGCCCGCACAAGCAATCGATTTTCCGATTCGGAATGCGCGTCTGCCGAATCAAACGAATGTACAGCGGCTTCCCCCGCAGAAGGACGGAACACATGGCATACAGCGACAAGGTAATCGATCACTACAACAACCCCCGCAATGTGGGCCAACTGGACAAGAGTTCGACGGAGGTCGGCACGGGTTTGGTGGGCGCGCCAGAGTGCGGCGACGTCATGCGCTTGCAGATCCGCGTGAACCCCGAAACGCAGGTCATCGAAGAGGCCAAGTTCAAGACCTTCGGCTGCGGCTCGGCCATCGCCAGTTCTTCGCTGGCCACCGAGTGGATCAAGGGCCGGACCGTGGATAACGCAATGGCCATCAAGAACACCGACATTGTGAAGGAACTGTCGCTGCCGCCGGTCAAGATTCACTGTTCGGTGCTGGCCGAGGATGCTATTCGCGCGGCCATCGGCGACTGGAAAAAGAAGAACAGTATTGCGGAAACGGCAGACGCCGCTGCAGTTGCCGTGGCGCGGTAAGGAACAGTTGATTCGCCCGGCTTTGAAAGGGCATGGCTTCAGCCGCGTCCTTTCAAAGCCGGAGAGGTCGATTGAGAGAAAAGGGAACTATGTCGAACATGGTGACGATCGAAACACAACCGTCGCAGGCGCCAATCGCGGCCGCGACGCACTCTGCCCCACCGCAGGCGGCGCCGAACCAGGGCTTGCAGGTGACCGAGAAGGCCATCAAGCGCATCCGCATCGCCATGGCCAAGGAAGGCATCTCGCCCACTGAAGGCGGGTTGCGGCTGGGCGTGATGGGCGGCGGATGCTCGGGGCTTTCTTACTCCATCAAATTCGATACGCAGCCCCACGACCGCGACCGCATCTACGAGTTCGACGGCGTGCGCGTCTTCGTCGACCCAAAATCGTTTTTGTATCTGCACGGCATGACGCTGGATTACGAAGAGACCTTGATGCGCCAGGGCTTCAACTTCATCAATCCGAACTCCACGCGCTCCTGTGGCTGCGGTTCGTCGTTCTCGTCGTAAGGATTTTTTTGTCGGGCCCCTCGTCGATTTCAAGGGATCCCGTTCAGCAGTTGGCGTTTTTTGAAAGGTACGGGCTTTAGCCCGTACATCAAGGGCAAAACGAGAGATCGGGGCTTTAGCTCCTGAGGAAAATCTCTTGCTGGCACTTCCGTTCCCTCGGCGGCTAAAGCCGCGTTGATTTTTGCATTATGTCCGTGCGGGTTAGAACCCGCACCTTTCATAGCTCGCAGTTTTTAAGCAAGCAGTAAGAGTGCAATTATGTTCAAGGTTCTCGATTCAGCGGTTCCCATAGCCTGTTGGTCCTGTTCCATCGGTCACAACGACTCGACTCTCTTCTGTCCGCATTGCAGCAAGATTCAGCCTCCTCCCGGCGGCGATTTCTTTCAGGTTTTCGGCCTGGATCGCCGGTTTCAGATTGATCTCTCCGCTTTGGAGCACGAGTTTCACCGCCTCAGCCGCAAGGTGCATCCCGACCGCTTTGCCCGCGCCGGCGACAACGAGCGCCAATGGAGTCTGGCAGACACTGCGCTGCTCAACGACGCCTATCGCACTCTCAAGGCCCCCCTCAGCCGCACCGAATACCTGCTCAAGTTGGAAGGCGCTGAGATTGGCCCCGATCTCAGCCCGGACCCGAGCCCCGATCAAAGCGGCCCCGAATCCGGCGACAAGGCTCGAAAGGCCCCATCCCGCGTCCCCGACGATCTTCTTGAAGAAGTCTTTGACCCGAACATGCGGTTGGAAGAGATGCGCATGGCCCGCAAAATGGGCGAGAAAGACCCGGCGCTCGAAGAAAGCCTGTCTGCCGCGAAGAAGAAATTCGACAGCCTGCTTGAAGCGGTGGATCGGGATCTGCGCACCCAGTGGCAAGTGTGGGATGCGGGCGACAGCCCGGCCCGCCAAGCCGCGCAAAAAACGATGGTGGCGCAGCTTGACCGGCGCCGCTACCTCAGCAATCTGGTTCGCGACGTAAACGAAGTTTTGGGAGCTTGAAAGAAGAGCATGGCGGAAGGACGCGTAGTTGGAATTGACCTGGGAACCACCAATTCCCTGGTCGCTTATATGCAGGGCAATGCGCCGGTAGTCATTCCCGGCGTGGATGGCTCGAGCCTGGTGCCGTCGGTGGTGGCGCTTGACCCTCCCCCGGCCGAGGGCGGGCGTTCCACGGTCACCGTGGGCAACACCGCGCGCCGTGCGCTCATCGAGACGCCGGAGCGAGTCATCTACTCCGTCAAGCGGCTCATGGGCCGCGACCTGCAGGAGATTCAGGACGAGCTAAAGCTCTTTCCCTTCCGGCTTGCCGAAGACCTGGAAGCGGGCCCACCCGATCCCAATGAAGTTCCGCGCATCAAGCTGGGCGAACTCAAGTTCACGCCACCTGAGATTTCGGCTTATATTCTGCGTCAGCTCAAGCGCAACGCCGAGCGGTACTTCGGCGCGCCGGTCACGCAGGCCGTCATTACCGTGCCCGCCTACTTCAACGATGCCCAGCGCCAGGCCACCAAGGACGCGGGGCGCATGGCCGGGCTTGAAGTGCTTCGCCTGGTCAACGAGCCCACCGCGGCTGCTCTGGCCTATGGCCTCGACCGCGCCAAGACGGGCACCATCGCCGTTTACGATTTCGGCGGCGGCACCTTTGACATCTCCATCCTCAAGCTGCGCGACGGCATCTTCGAGGTGCAGTCCACCAACGGCGACACCCACCTGGGCGGCGACGACATTGACAACCTGCTGCTGGCCATCGCGCTCAATGAGATTCACGCCGAGCACGGGGTCGATCTGCGCCGCCATCCGGGCGCTGTGCAGGCCCTGCGCAAGGCCGCCATCGACGCCAAGATCAGGCTTACAACCGAAGCTGCGGCCAGTTTCAACATCGAACTGCCCAACGGCGACCGCTACCAGCGCGAAATTCCCCGCGCGGTCTTCGAGCTGTTGATCGAACCCATTCTTGAGCGCACGGCCGGCCCCTGCAAACAGGCCATCGCCGACGCCGGCATCACGCCCGACCAGATCGACGAAGTGGTGCTGGTGGGCGGCTCCACGCGCATCCCCGCGGTTCGCCAACTGGTCGACGATCTCTTCCATCTCGCGGCCCGCGGCAAGAAGCCCCATACCGAGCTGAATCCCGACGAAGTGGTAGCCTTGGGCGCCGCGGTCCAGGCCGACATTCTGGCCGGCGCATCCAAGACCACCGAGGAGATGCTGCTGCTCGACGTGACCCCTCTGTCGCTGGGCATCGAGGCCCTGGGCGGCACCGTGGCGCGCATCATCCAGCGCAACTCCACCATTCCCGCCTCGGCCACCGAACACTTCACCACCGGCGTCGATGGCCAGACCAACGTGGCCATTCATGTCGTCCAGGGCGAACGCGAACTGGCCGCCGACTGCCGCTCGCTGGCCCGCTTCGACCTCCGGGGCATTCCCCCCATGAGCGCCGGCCTGCCGCGCATCGAGGTCAAGTTCCTCATCGATGCCGACGGCATCCTGCACGTAACGGCGCGCGAGCAGCGGAGCGGCCTGGCCGCGCAGATTGAAGTGAAAGCCACCTATGGCCTCACCGACGAGCAGGTCGAAAGCATGATTCTCGATTCCTTCGACCATGCCGAGGAGGACTTTACCAGGCGCCTGCTCATCGAAGCTCGCAACGAGGCGGAGACAATTCTCTCCGCGGTCGAGCGCGCTCCCGCGAACCCCGCATGGAGCCAGTTGACCGGCGAGGAGCAGGGCGCCATCGCCGCGGCTCGCGACCGGTTGGCCGCCGTCAAATTGGGTGACGATGCACCGGCGATTCGCTCCGCGACCCTGGCGCTGGACCAGGCCACGCGCCGCTTTGCCGAGCTGATGATGGAGGCCGCCGTCACCACCGCCATCCGCGGCAAAACCATGAACGCGGCCGGCGAGGAACTGGGCGAGCAAGTCACCGCTCCCCACGCCATGGCCCCGGCGGAGTTCAAGTAGCAGCCGCGTTAGCGGTGCAGGCGAAGATAGCTTGGTGCCCCATCCTTTCCGCGTTTTGTGCGGAAAGGGTGGGAAACCAAGCATGTGAACGCGAAAGAGGGACGGAATCCATGAGCGAAGCAACCGAAAAGACCATTCCCGCCGACAAACTCGTGCGCGTCACCTTTCTTCCCGAGGGCCGCACGGTCGAGTTTGAATACGGCACTCTGCCCTATGAGCATCACGGCAAGCCGATGTCGTTTCTCGACGTGGCTGAGAACAGCGGCATCTTTCTCGATCACGCCTGCGGAGGCGTCTGCGCCTGCTCCACTTGCCACGTGTGGATCAAGGCGGGCGACAGCGGTCTTACCCCTGCGGACGACGACGAACTCGACCGCCTCGACATGGCCGCCGATCAGCAGTTGAACTCCCGCCTGGGCTGCCAGGCTGTCATCACCGGCCCCGGCAACTACACGGTCGAGATTCCCAAGTGGAACCGCAACTACGTCGCCGAGGGCAAGCCGCTGGCCCTGGCCGACCAAAAGTAATTGACTAAACAGGAGTTGGGTGCTTTTTCCTTTCAAGCTGATGCTTACATTGCTTGTGTGCGCCCTCTGCTGCCTGCAGGGCCACGTCCAGTTGACCGAGACCGGCGCCGCAAATGTCCGGGAGCGAATCCTGATGGATGCCGGGTGGCATTTCGCCCTTGGCAATGCCGACAATCAGCACAAGGACTTTGACTTCGCGACAGTTTCATTCTTTTTCGCCAAGGCGGGTTACGGCGACGGCCCGGCCTCGCCCAAGTTTGACGATAGAACCTGGCGCACCGTGAATCTGCCGCATGCGCGCAGCGCCGGGCTTTGATGATTCCGCATGGGAGAAGGCGCGCGATCCCCGTTGGGATGAGCGTCGCATCGATCCGCCCGCTAGCGTCTTTCGTGGCGCATTCACTTTACCCGAAGGCGCGGAGGACGCGGCCTTCACATTGATGCTGCGCAGTGTGGGAGATACTCAGTCCATCTACCTGAACGGCCACGTGCTGGGGCTGAATCTGCCGCGCGATCCGGTCGGCTACACGTACACGCTGGACCATAGCCTGTTGCAGCCAGGGCGCAACGTGGTCACGATCTTTGCCACGCGCTTTACCGACAAGAGTGCGCAATCCTTCCAGTGGAACGGCACCGGCCCCGCGGCTCTCCAGATCGTCACGCCGGTCCCGCAATGGAAGCGCAGCGTCTTTAACGGGTTGGCGCAGGTCATCGTGCAGTCCACGCCGCAAGCAGGCGAGATCAGGCTGGCTGCTACGTCTCCGGGGCTGTCGCTGGCAGAGGCCGACATCGCTTCGCAATGATCGCCGGAGCCTCCCGGTAGTTAAAAGGAGGCTTGCTCGGTGCGCTGGATAATCTCCTCCTGCAAGGCCGGGGAGAGATCGCAGAAATAGTCGCTGTAGCCAGCCACCCGAACGATAAGGTCGCGGTACTGCTCCGGCTGCGCCTGGGCCTCCCTGAGCTTGGCCGCATTCACAACATTGAACTGCATATGGTGGCCGTCCAGCTTGAAATATGAGCGCACCAGACTGTGCAGGTTGTCGATTCCGGCTTCGCCCTCCAAAAGGCTCGGGGAGAACTTCATGTTCAAAAGGGTTCCGCCGGTCTTGATGTGATCCATCTTGGCGGCGGATTTGAGCACGGCAGTCGGGCCCTGACGGTCTGCGCCTTGAACCGGACTGATGCCTTCAGAAAGCGGCAGGCCCTTGCGGCGGCCATCGGCGGAAGCCAGGCAGACCTCGCCGAAGTAGACGTGGCATGTGGTGGGCAGCATCTCCACGCGGTAGGCGCCGCCCTTGGTGTTCGGCCGGCCATCTATGGCCTCAAACAGCATCCTGAAAGTGCGCGTCATCTCGCCATCGGCATAGTCGTCATCGTTGCCATATTTGTGAGTCTTGTTCACGAGCCGCTGGCGCAAGGTTTCCATGCCTTCGAAATCGCTGTCAAGGATGTGGATGAAGCTCGGCAGGGTCAGCTCGTTCTTGTCGAACACCACTTCCTTGAGCGCGGCTAGGCTGTCGCTGATGCTGCCGATGCCCACGGCCTGGATGAATGTGTTGTTATAGCGCGCGCCGCCGGCGTTGTAGTCCTTTCCCCGGGCGATGCAGTCGTCCGTGATGACCGAGAGGAAGGTGTGGGGCATGCGAGTGGCATAGAGGCGCTCGATCAATTGATTGCCACGTATCTTGATATCCAGAACATGGCAGACCTGCGTCTTGAGCGCGGCAAACAGGTCGTCATAACTCGTGAATGTCGCTGGATCTGGGGTTCTGGCGCCGATCTGTTTTCCGGTGCGCGGGTCGAGCCCCCGGTGCAGGGCCAGTTCCAGCATCTTCACCAGGTTGAAGTACCCGGTAAGGATGTAGGCCTCTTTGCCGAAGGCGCCCACCTCTACGCAGCCGGAGCAGCCGCCTTCCCGCGCATCTTCCAGGGTCTTGCCTTGGCGCAGTTGTTCTTCCACCACCGAGTCGGCGTTGAACAGAGACGGAAAACCGTAGCCCTTGCGGATGACCTTCAGCGCGTGCTTGAGCACGTTGTCCGGGGTCTTGCGGGAGATCTGCATGTTGCTGCTGGGTTGCAGCAGGTGCATCTCGTCGATGATTTCCAGAAGCAGATGGGTAAGTTCGTTGGAGCCGTCGGAGCCATCTCGCAGCAGGCCGGCCAGATTGATGTTGGCAAAATCCGTCAGGGTGCCGCTCTCTGCCGCAGTCACACCCTGCTTGGCGGGCGCCGTGTGGTTGTTGAACTTGATGAAGAAGCATTCCAGCAGTTCCTTGGTCTGTTCCCTGGTCAAGCTGCCTTCAGCCAACTCCTTCCGGTAGAAGGGCCAGAGGTGCTGGTCCAGATGGCCGGGGCTAAAGGCGTCCCAGCCGTTCAATTCGGTGATGACGCTGAGATGGCAAAACCAGTAGTACTGCAACGCTTCCTGAAAGTTAGTTGGAGCGTGGGCCGGAACGCGGCGACAGACGCTGGCGATTTTGAGCAGTTCCTGCCTGCGCACCGGGCCGGCGGTCTTCGCTTCCGCCTCGGCCAGCTCAGCGTAGCGCTCAGCCCAGCGCAGGATGGCATCGCAGGAGAGAGCCATGCCTCTCAATTCCTCGCGCTTGTCCAGGGCCTCTGGGTCCAGCTCGAAATCCAGCGCCGCAATGGCCTCGGCGATCTCGGCCTTGAAGTCCAGCATACCCTTGCGGTAGAGCTTGCCATCGGCCACCGTGTGACCGGGGGCGCGCTGTTCCATAAACTCGGTGAAGCAGCCGGCTTCATAAGCGTCGATCCACTCCTGAGGCACTTCCGCGAACATCTGGTCGCGCATGGAGCGTCCCTCCCAGTAGGGGATGATCTCCCGCCGGTAAAGTTCGATCACCGACGGATCTACCTTGTACCGGGTCAGCGGCCGGGAATCCAGAATCCGCAGGTCTTCCACGCTGTGGCAGGTCAGCTCGGGAAAGGTCGGCACGGCCTTGGGCCTTGGGCCGCGCTCGCCGACGATCAGTTCCCCCTCGCCCAGCCACATCTCCTTTTGCTCCACTACCGCGCAAAAGTTCATCCCTCTCAGCACGGGCATGCTGTGCTTGCCATAGTTCTCCCGGTAGAAGCGGGTGACAATCTCCGCCCTTTCGCCAGTGATGGAGGGCTTCGCCGCCAGGCTTTCCTGGCGGAGCTGTTCGGTGCGTTCGTTCATGGACGGCCTCCGGTGGTGGTCACAAGGCCCCTGGCGCGAAAGATTGCCGCCAGGGCTTCGAGTCTTTGCTGGGTGGGGGCTTCTAGCCCGGCCAGGATATAGGTCATGCCCATGCGGGCGAACTTGGGTTCTCCGATGCGGTGATAGGGAAGCAGATCCACCTGGCGAACCCCCGCCAAAGAAGAAAGGAGCCGGGCCGTGGCCTCCATGTTGCCGTCATCGTCATTTATGCCGGGAATGACCGGTATCCGGATATGAATCTCCGTGTGCATCCCTGAAAGGGCCTTCAGGTTGTCCAGGATGATCTGGTTCGATCGGCCGGTGGCCGCCTTGTGGCGTGTTTCATCCATCAGCTTTAGGTCATAGAGAACCAGCGACGACCGTTGCGCTGCCTCCCGCAAGTCTTTCCATGGGGCGTATCCGCACGTATCCAGCGCCGTATGCACCCCTTCGGCGCGCAATAGATCCAAGGCTTCGGTTAGGAATGCGGCTTGCAGCAGCGGCTCGCCCCCTGAAAAGGTCACACCCCCGCCAGATTCGTCGAAAAAGATCCGGTCTCTGAGCAGCAGCTTGACCAGGGTGGCAGGTTCCATCTCCTGGCCTACCTTTTGCAGGGCGCCTGTTGGGCAGGCCTCCAAATCACCGTCATTCAGCGTCCGGGTTCCGTGCCTCGCCAACTCTTCTTCGCTGCAAAGACCGCAGGCCATGCAGCGGTTTTCCATGCGCACGAACTCGGTCTTGGGCGTTCGGCTTTCCGGGTTGTGACACCACAAACAGCACAGCGGGCAGCCTTTCAGGAATACGGTGCTTCTCAGCCCTGGTCCATCCTGTAGTGAAAAACGCTGGATATTGAAGATCAACCCTTGGTTCATTCCGGCTCTGGCCTGTGTTTTGGCTCCCACTTCTTCCGCCCTTTGACAGGCGCCGCTGACTAGGAGACCCGACGATTGGAGATTACCGCCCGCACGTCGGAATAGCAAATTCAACGCCCGCCTCCGAGGCCCAACGCATATAAAAGTCCATCGATTGGAATGGTTTTCCCGTCCGTGTGAATTGGCCAATCAATGAACATCAGGGAAATCGCATGAAGAAAAGGCGCAGATTTCCTGGAGGATATAGAAGGTACTTCCCGTAGGATTGCTGAGTTGATTTTCTGTCTTCATGGAGGGTTTCATGGAGACCGACGGCAAGTTGTGATTGGCGGATGTGTTTGTTTCGATCAGTGATCCGCGGCAATCCGGTAAAGTTGAACACGATCTGGTCGAGTTGCTGGTGGTGGCGGTCAACGCGGTCTTGGTGGGAGCCGATACCTTCGTCGAGATCGAGTTATGGGCCAAGGAAAAGTTGGACTGGTTGCGCCGTTCTCTGCGGTTGGTCCATGGAATTGCTTCGCACGATACGTTCGGACGCCTGTTCGGGGTCATCGATCCGTGTCAGTTCGAGGCCGCCTTCCGGCGCTGGGTGAGCAGCGTTGTTCCCGCTCTGGGCGCGGATGTGGTGGCCATCGATGGCAAGACAAGTCGCCGTTCGGGCGGGGTGGATGCCACCGCACTGCATCTGGTTTCCGCCTTTGCCGCCGGAGCCGGACTGGTGATTGGGCAACGGGCCACGGCGGAAAAATCCAACGAGAAGACGGCCATTCCCGAGTTACTTTCAACTCTGGCGCTGGAGGGTTGCACGGTCACCAGCGACAACTACCGAGCCGAACTCATCGGTCTGGCTTGACAAGCTTGCCTCACACGATTGCCGGATGCGCTCTCGTTCGATTCCGTCTTCGCCTTTTCTTCATGCGATTGCCCTGGCACAAACATCCGCATTCACTCTTTGCACGAATACGCGCCGGTATAATTGCAGTGACGAAAATGAGCGGTGTGAGATGTGAGAGAGCCGAGTAGATATTGAGAGAATCGCAGCATTTCTGCACGTATCTCTGGTAGCTTGCCTCGAATTTCAGTTTCCATCGCAGACGAGGTATGTTGATGCAAGTTACGGGGAAGCCTTTGCGCGGCGATGGAATGCATTGGCTCAGATACGTATTATTTTACGCTGTTCTGGTGAATATACCCTAGTGGTTTGCCAGCCACACTCTCGGGCTGATTCTCCACGGATGGTTTTGCCTTGAGTATGCCGGACTCGGCCTACTTGCGTTGTTCCTGCCCGACCTCATTTCCTCGATACTTCTCTGGCTCGTGATCGTGCTTGATATGTTCTCCGCGGTATGCGAAACGTATTACATCGCTCCAGCGGAAGTGTTGAAGAATATCCTTACGTTTCAGAATTTCTCACTGGCACGCATTATATTCATTGCCGTGTCGGCACTGCTGTCCATTGCCGTTGTGGTGCTGGCAGGGTTTATTTCCATTTCGAGCGTCCGTGCGCGCGACCGTGCAAAGGCAGCGGCCTGCCTTGTTCTGTTTTCCGCAATCCGCATTTCAGTTGAGTTTGCACAAGCGATGGCGGGCACCGGCCAAGTGCCTAACCTAGCCCGAGGATTCAGTGCTGTCGATACGGTGAATGCCGATCATTTCCGCGATGTGCGTCTTGCCCGCCTTCCGCTGAGGTGGCTCCTGATTCACGAATTGTTCGATGAGCAGGTCCGGAATGGAAGGGACCGGCCTTATTCCACTATCGTCAAGGTTCCAAGTGCTTCTGCTGTGGGAATGTCGTCGGCGGGGATTGTTCCAGGGTACAAAGGGCAAATGCCGGACCTGGTGCTGATTGTCGTGGAGTCCTGGGGTTTGTCAAAAGAATCTTCTATTGGGGATTCAATCATGGCGCCTTACGCTCATGCCGATCTTCTCTCAAAGTACACCGTACTCAAGGGAACAGTTCCCTTTTTCGGCGCGACAGTAGTGGGAGAGGCACGCGAACTCTGCGGTACGACGTTGGGCCTGCACATTCTGGGAGCTTCAAAAAGTGAATTGAAGGAATGCCTCCCTGACCGCCTGACCGAAATGGGCTATCGAAGCGCCGCTCTACACGGGATGGACGGACATTTGTTCGATCGCCGTACCTGGTATTCGACAATCGGATTCGGCGAGGAATGGTTCAGGAATCAATTTCGGGAAAAGAATCTTCCAAACTGCGCGGGTGCAATGTTGGGGACGTGCGATGCGGCGATTGCTAACTGGATTGGCAACCGCTTGAACGTTCTGGAAGATCATCCCAGGTTTATTTACTGGATGACGCTGAACTCCCACCTTCCCGTTCTCACTCCGCCATCCCTCCAATCTCCCGCCTCCTGCTCAATCTCATCATCGCTTGCTCAGCATCCGGCGCTTTGCTCCTGATTCCAGTTGGAAGTCAACGTGCATGATGCAATTTACAAGTTGGCCGCGAGTCCTCATGCGCGTCCCACGGTGTTTGTGGTGGTCGGTGATCACGCTCCGCCTTATTCCGATCTTGAATTGCGAAACGACTTTTCATCCACAGTTGTTCCATACGTCGTTCTGGTTCCAAACAATATCGCGAAGCCTCGTGGAGTCGAACCGTCGAAGACGAGGCGCACGGCCGCCGGCCGGGATGCGCGACCCCTGCATTCGCAGTAACGCGGCAAAGGGACGCGCAACGACTGTGCCGCAAGCATTGCCAACTGCGCTGTCATCGGCATTCACCATCAGGCGAAGAATTCAGCCGGACGAGACGCTGTTTCAAGGCTGCTTGAATCTCAAGCATTCACCGCTCTTGCTCGAATGGTCATGCAGACAGTCCGGGTCAAGGATACAGACAACCGGGTCATCACAATTTCAAAGTCGAACATCACGTTGGACCGTGGCGGATTCGCATACACCATCGAACCAGTCCAGCTTGTAAACGGGATAAGCGCAACGGTGGTGAAATGGGGAGCAGCGGTTGAGGGAACGGCGCAATCCATCATTGACGATGCAGAGGGAATCGAACGCACTGGTAAGCCGATGAACAAGGTTGGCGAAGCGGAGACGTTCTTACACGAAGAATTGAAAAACGGTCCAAGAGCGGCGCGGGAGATGATCGAACTTGCGCGGCAACTGGGCATCCATCCAAAGACGCTTGAGCGAGCGCGGGAAAAGCGCGGGATCGTGACAAGCAAAGCGGGCAAGGATGCAGGATGGATGTGGCACTATCCGTTCACGTTGTCCTAATAACTGGCGAGTGGCCGGTCACACGGGCCGAATGCTCACCCTGGCAATCTCCGCGCCGTCCTGATATA
>Ga0224528_1000419_pt1 | contig 33146 bp, 33 predicted proteins | sample CBST25metaG_2_FD_179888 | JGI IMG/M metagenome (GOLD analysis project Ga0224528, IMG submission 179888) | Peat soil microbial communities from Stordalen Mire, Sweden - C.B.S.T25 | ecosystem: Environmental > Terrestrial > Soil > Wetlands > Peat | place: Sweden: Norrbotten County, Stordalen Mire...
TTTCGTGTTGGCTCATGTGAAGTTAATCTCCTTCACCACGAACGATACTAGAAAAGGGAATGAAGTATCTAGTTCCCGAAATAAACCACAACCTGTAGTGGTTGGTGGCGTCAAGTAAATAGCTAGAACAGGTGTTTGGGCAGGCAGGCGCAACGATTCGAAAAGATGCGGACGTTAAGCATCGCTCTTTCGAGGTCGCGTCAGTCAAACTTTCACCAAAGCATGGCGGGGTCTTCTCCCAGAATCCATATCCCACAAACCTGTTCATGGTACGAAATGCGTCGCTCGAACAACTCATCTCAATGGCGTACGGAATTGAGCAATTCAATGTGAGAGGCGGCCAAAGTTGGCTCAAAGACGAAGCCTACGATATTACAGCAAGGGTGGAAGACAACAAAAAGCTGACGCTCGAACAAATGCAACCGTTGTTACAGAACTTGCTGGAGCAGCGGTTCCATCTTGCCGTTCACAAAGTGAATAAAGAGGTCCAGGGATACTCTCTGGTGGTTGCAAAAGGCGGTCCGCGGCTTCAGGTGAATAAGGGGGCTCCCACCTCCGGATTCATTCTCCGCGATGGCCTGCAAGCCCAGAATGCCTCGATGCCAATGCTCGCATTGATGGTCGGTGCTCTGGCAGGGGGCCCAGTTGAAGACAAGACCGGGATTGCGGGCACATACGACGTCAAATTGAGTTGCGCGGGGCCCGGGGCTTTGGATTCTTCTCTTCCATCAATCTCCGCTGCGCTGCCGGAGCAGATTGGACTCAAGCTGGTACCGCAAAAGACAATCGTTGTGGAGTTGATGGTCGATCATGTGGACAGGATCCCGACGGAGAATTAGGAATATAAGTGGCCGGGTGGCCCTCGATTCTGAGACCTAGGAAAGCTACTCCAGCCGCCGATTTCTGTCGCGGAACTGGCTGGTATGGTATCCCGCCCTTCGACAGAAAATAGGCGAAGGCTGGGGCAACCACTTTCATGGGAAGATGAAGATTCCCAAAACTTGGGGTATGCCACCCGCCACTCGGCTGAGAAGGGAGCTTTGAACTTGCAACAACCAACTACCAGCGGTACAATTCAGACGAATGATAGATGAAAGAGGAGTTTCCGGCTTAGGTCAATTCCATCTAACCAAAGGGTGGCGCTCAATTGAGGGGGACGCGAGTGTCTAATTTATCAAACAGCGAAAGTAACTCCCAATCTCTGAAGGTTTCGGGCTGGCCAGAACAGGATCTCGAATTCTTATCAAGGTGTCCTTCCTGTAATTCGCCGAGCATTAAGATCTTATACTCCGGGTTGGTAGATCGCGCATACAAGATTGCGGCTGGAACGTGGACGGAGTATCAATGCGTTCAATGCGGATCTGCGTTTCTGAACCCCCGGCCAACTCGCGACAGTCTTCTTAACGCTTATAAGGGCTACTACACTCACAACGATAAGTCACCGGTAACGGGAAGTTCTTGTGAAGATTTGCAGTCGGGAAAGAGCTTGTTTTCCCCAAACGCGCTGCGAAACGGTTACCTTAACAAGAAATATGGATCGAAGTTGACACCGAGCAGCCCGCTCGGTTTCCTGGTCGCGGCCATACCACCGCTGCGTGAAAGAGCGGATCGATTTTTCATGCATTTGCCCGTTGCCAAAGCTGGTGGTAGATTTCTGGAAATTGGTTGTGGTGACGGAGCATTCCTGGATCAGATGGCCGCCATCGGCTGGAGGGTTGCGGCGGTTGAGTTTGACCCCGACGCTGCGGAGGTGGTCAGGCGTAAGGGACATACGGTGATCGTCGGGCAATTGAATGCCGGGACATTTCCGAAAGAGTCATTCGAAGCAATCAGCATGCACCACGTGATCGAGCACCTTCACGATCCTAATGAGTTTATGCGGGTATGTTTAGTCACAATGGAGTGACCGGCACCAATGCGCTGGCCGTGGGTTAAGCTGTGAGCCACGAAGGAACACAGTTCAGAGCCACAAGCGGAGAGGAACCGGTCATGCAGAACAAGGTACGATTTTTGGGTTTGGATGTCCATGCCGACACGATTGCTGTTGCGATAGCTGAGCCGGATGGCGAGGTTCGCAGCCTGGGTACGATTGCCAATCGCGCGGAGTCGATTCGCAAGATGGTGAAGAAGCTGGGCTCGGTTGAACAGTTGCGGGCCTGCTACGAAGCCGGACCAACCGGCTACGTACTTTACTGGCAGTTGGTTGAGTTGGGAGTCAACTGCGAGGTCATCGCGCCGACGCTGGTTCCAATGAAGGCCGGGGATCGGGTGAAGACGGATCGGCGGGATGCCGAGAGGCTGGCGCGGAGTCATCGTTCCGGCGATCTGACGGCGGTATGGGTTCCGGATGAGGGTTCGGAGGCACTGCGCGATCTGGTACGTGCACGCGAAGCTGCCAAACAGGATCAGTTGCGGGCGCGTCACCGGCTGAGCAAATTCCTGCTGCGCTCGGGCCAGCGCCCGGCGCAAGGAATGAAGGCATGGACGCAGCAATACATGATCTGGGTGAAGCAGATCCGCTTCTCGCAAGTGGCACAGGAGTCCACGCGGCTGGACTATCTGACCGAGGTCGAGCATATGAGCGAGCGGGTTGTGCGGCTGGAGAAGGCCATCATGGAAGCAGTGAAGCTGGCCTCGCCTGAGATACAGGAAGTGGTCAAAGACCTACAGGCGTTGCGCGGCATCGCGCAGATTTCGGCGGTAACGATTGCGGCGGAGCTGGGCAATATCTCTCGCTTTGAAGGTGCTCGGCAACTGATGGGCTACAGTGGCACGGTTCCCAGCGAGAACTCCAGCGGTAAGCGAACGCAACGCGGAAGCATCACAAAAACAGGCAACGCACATCTGAGACGGATCGTCGTCGAAGCGGCCTGGAGTTATCGGCTTCGACCAGGTGTCGGGCCTGCGTTGCACAAACGACAAGAGGGGGTGCCGGAAGAAATCAAGGAGATCGCCTGGAAGGCGCAACACCGACTGCACAAGCGCTACTCCAGACTGGCAGCGGCAGGCAAGGACCATCGAAAGATCATCACCGCGTTGGGGCGCGAACTGCTTGGCTTCGTTTGGGCCGTCGGGACCAAGGCGGAAGCGGCAGTCAAACAGCAACGAGCAGCCTGACGAAAAGCAAGAACAAAGGCAAAAGCAAAAACTTTCCAAAGAATGAAAAAACAAAAACGACACAACGCATGAACAACGCCACCCAATTCGAGGACAGAGCCAGCAGCAGCCGGAGCAAGCACGAAGGAGAATCCTCGGCAAATCTATGCGACAGGCTCAGCCGGACTCGCGCTTTTAGTCAGAGGCAGCTCCCGACGGATCATGATTATGCGACTTCGACACGCGAATATCAGACTGATCAATCGTCGCTCAAACCTGCCCCGACTGCTGCTGGCCCTGTCCTCGATAAACGGCCAATGCAACGACAACAGCAAAAACAACCCCACAGACGCGCAGGGGTTGACGGGTCACTCCATATCAGATTTGTGCGACATCCTGGCTGCTGCAGAAGTATGTGCCGGGAATCAAGGTGCGCGTTGTCAATGTGGTGGACTTGATGACATTGATGTATCCGGACAAGCATCCGCATGGGATGGATGAAATGTCCTTCAATGCGCTCTTCACAGAGAATGCGCCGGTCATCTTTGCTTTTCACAACAATCGCTGGCTCATTCACACCATGATTCATGGGCGCTCAAATGAGGGCCGTTTTCATGTTCACGGCTACATGGACCAAGGCACGACAACCACTCCATTCGACATGGTCGTGTTGAACGAGATGAGTCGTTATCAACTTGCCCTGGATGCACTGAAGCATGTTCCGCGGCTCCGGATGCAGGCGGTGGATGCAATCAATCTGTTTGGCAAGAAGCTGACTGAACATCACGACTACATTCGCCAGTACCTGGAAGATATGCCGGAGATCAGGAATTGGCAGTGGACGGCGGATTTCAGCGACTCGACTGCGCCCGCACCAATGGCCAAGGGCCATCCCAGCAAGGCGCTGTTCACCGACAGCTAATTGACTGAACAACAAGGAGGCAGAGGCCAGTGGATACACAGAAACACACCACGCTGGCCACGGTACGATTGTGCCTCCTGTTCCTGGCCGCCCGAATCTGGCACCACGCCGGCAGAGTGGGCGTCAGCTACAGCGACCATTACCAGGAGAAAGGCGCATTTCAACAACTCATGGAGCGGCTGCGCAAAGTCGCTCGCGGACCGGATGGATTTGCTCCCGTCCTCGCCGCGCCGCTAAGTGCCTGATTCGACATCGAGGATCGCGTATAGCTTTTTTATGCATACGCAGGTCAACCGTTTCAAGCACTTACCGCACTGGACTTGGAAAATCGAAATGTGGGGGAATTCAGAGGCTTAAGCTGCTTGGCAAAGCACTGCTGCTCAACAGGTTAGGCACCTGCCGTGTGCTCAAACGATGCATAATTCAGGTGGCAAATAACCTGTTCAGAATTGACCGGACTCTTCGCCGCATTGTCACGGATAGTACTCGTAGCGGCTTCAGGTGCAGATTGTGCGCCTCAGGCATCCATTCTCTCTGAGCAACCGGCCCAACAATTAACGAATTCGTCAATGAGGCCACCAGCCATCGAGAATCACGTTCCAGTTGAAAGCAGGCAGCAATGAACTCCAACAGCCTTCGAGATACCGCACAGGCGCTTGTTGCAGACAGCAAGGGCCTGCTTGCCATGGATGAAAGCAATGGAACCTGTAACAAACGATTTGCAAAACTTGGGATTCCGCAGACCGTTGCAGCACGACGCGCTTATCGGGAGTTGATTATCACCACTCCTGGACTTGGCGAATGCATTAGTGGCGCAATACTTTACGACGAAACGATCCGTCAAGAGAAGAGCGACGGCACTCCCTTTGTCAAAGTCCTTATCGAAGCGGGAATTATTCCTGGGATCAAAGTCGACACAGGCGCAAAGGAGTTGGCTGGGCATCCTGGAGAAAAAGTTACCGAGGGGCTTGATGGATTACGGGAGCGTCTGGCTGAATACTCGCAGATGGGCGCGCGCTTTGCGAAATGGCGTGCGGTCATTGCGATTGGCCGCGACATTCCCAGCTGGGGCTGCATAGATGCCAATGCACATGCGCTGGCACGCTATGCCGCGCTTTGCCAGGAGGCCGGTCTCGTTCCAATTGTTGAACCGGAAGTTCTGATGGATGGCGAGCATTCTCTGGAGCGTTGCTGCAAGGTCACAGACGAGGTGCTGCGAACTGTCTTCAGTGCATTGTTTACGCAGAGGGTATTGCTGGAAGGAATGATTCTGAAGCCGAACATGGTGCTTCCAGGGTCAGCTTGCAGCGAGCAAGCGGAAATAGAAAAAGTTGCAGATGTAACAGTCGCCTGCTTCCTCCGCGCAGTCCCCGCGGCTGTTCCTGCCGTTGCATTTCTTTCAGGCGGGCAATCCGCGGAGTTGGCATCTGCCCATTTGAATGCGATGAATGTGAGATTCAAGTCGCGGCATCCATGGGCGCTGGCATTCTCGTTTGCCCGCGCCATCCAGCAACCGGCCTTGGAGATTTGGCAGGGACAGGAGACAAATGTGTGGGCGGCACAACAGGCTTTGTATCATCGAGCGCACTGCAACAAGGCAGCACGCAGCGGTGAATACTCATCGGATATGGAGAAGGTATGACTGGAAGCAAGCACAACCTCGAAGGAAATAGTAGCGGCAGCGGTGAACCCGATCCAGGGCCTTACTGGCGGCGTATGCATCGTGACTGGAGATTCTGGGTAGGAGCGGTCTTCATGGCATCTGCGCTCGCAATCTACGTTTTCACTGGAGACCTGTCGTGGGTTCCAAGCGGCGTACCGAGGCATTCGCTTCCATAGGAATTGAAACCCGACTTTCAGGTCTAATCGATCATCATGCCTCTCTTCAATTTCTGCACCTGCAACAACCGGCGGACAAACCGTCACAGTTTTTTCCGTGAGAAGCCACGGAAGATGAGAGTTGAAGACTGCGCATGAAGCAAATCCCATTGTACCCTCTGCGGTTCGACCCGATCTATCAGTATCGGCTGTGGGGCGGCAGGCGTTTGTCAGATATGCTTTCCGCGCCGCTGCCGGAGGACGTCCCCATCGGCGAAGCATGGGTACTCAGCGATCGCGATGATCACTCGAGCCAGGTTGCAAATGGACCGCTGAAAGGGTTGACAATTAGTGAGTTGATGGAGGCGTACCAGAAGCCGCTGATGGGCAAGTGGGCTTCGTGTTTCAAACGATTCCCGTTGCTTCTCAAATTCCTTGATGCAGAGGAAATGCTTTCCGTGCAGGTGCATCCGAGCGATGCACATCGCGACCTGATCCCAGCGGACGATAGCGGAAAGACCGAAGCGTGGGTCGTCATTGATGCGCATAAAGACAGCCTGATTTATGCAGGCCTGAAACCCGGTACAACTGATGAGATTGAGTTGCGGGAATCGCTCGCCAATGGAACTGTAACCGACCATCTTGCGGGCATTACCCCGAAGCCTGGCGACGGCGTATTCATCCCTGCAGGCACGGTCCATACTTTGGGCGGTGGTGTTGTTGTCTTTGAAGTTCAACAAAATAGCGATGTGACATTTCGCCTTTACGATTGGGGCCATGTCGATCCTAAAACCGGACAGCCGCGCTCCCTCCATGTCGATCAGGCTTTAGCCTGCATCGATTTTGCGGGGATTGCCGGCGGTCTCGTAGCGCCTCATGTAGAAACCGCCTCACCCGTTGAGCGTGAGAGGCTCTTCGATTGCGAGCATTTCCGCCTGTATCGCTTGCTTGGAGAAGCGCCGTTCCCCGTAGGCGCTGCAAATGAGCCACACGTGCTGATCTGCATCGCTGGCGCGGGCCGGATAGAGCATCATGACCTCCCTTATGGCGTGGGCAAAGGCGATGTCTGGATATTGCCTGCCGAGGCAGGGGAATGCGTTTTTCGACCCAGCGAAGAAATAACTTTGCTGGAGATTAAGATCCCCGGATAGTGCATGACTGGGTGCTTTTCTGCAGGAACTGCAAAACCACAGAGTTGGAGGCCCATGAAGAAACTGATCGTGTTCGATCTGGATGGAACCCTGGCGCCGAGCAAGTCATCGCTTGGTGAAGAGACGGCAGCACTGCTGCACGATCTTCTGGGCGTCGTAAAAGTTGCCGTGATCTCTGGCGGTGCATGGTTCCAATTCGAGAAACAACTGCTCTCCGACATCCCTCATGACGATCGCCTCACGAATCTTTCGCTGCTGCCAACCTGCGGAACAAAGTTTTTTCAATACGCACGTGATTGGATACAGGTGTATTCCGAGGATCTGACAGCGGAACAAAGAGAAAAGATTATCGACTCTCTCAAGAAGGCCACGGAGCAAGCAGGTTTTCGCGCCGAAAAGGTTTGGGGAGAGGTAATTGAGGATCGTGGAAGCCAGATAACATTCTCGGCATTGGGCCAGCAAGCGCCGTTGGAAGAAAAGGAAAGATGGGATGCTGATTTCTTCAAGCGAAAGAAGATCACAGCAATCCTGGAAACTCTTATCCCTGAATTCTCTATCCGAATGGGAGGCGCAACATCGATCGATGTCACCAAACCCGGCATTGACAAAGCTTATGGAATTCGAAAGCTGCGAGATATTCTCCACATCTCTCTGAAGGAAATGGTCTACATTGGAGATGCCCTGTTCCCAGGCGGGAACGACTATCCGGTTGAACAGGCAGGTGTCGTGTCGATTTCCGTTCGGGGCCCCGCGGATACCAACCTGGTGATCAAGACAATCATTGCCTGTTTAGACAACCAGCAAGTGTGACCCGGTGAGGAGATTCAATGAGCGGGTTCAAGTTGCAACGCCTGGGAATCGTGATGGAGCCAGAAGTCGGCAATTCTCAGGAAGCTGAAGGCGTATTGAATCCAGCAGCAGCTCGTGGCCCAGACGGTAGGCTCTACCTCTTTCCGCGGCTTGTCGCGAAAGGCAATTATTCTCGTATCGGCATTGCGCGGGTGCTGTTCAATGATGCTGGCGATCCGGTCGCTGTCGAGAGGTTAGGCATCGCACTGGAGCCGGAAGCAGATTATGAGCGGCGGTCCGACGGGAGCGGTGGTTGTGAGGATCCTCGCGTCACGTTTGTGGGGCCTCTTCAGCGATACTTGATGACCTACACGGCATGGTCTTCCCGTGGTCCTCGGATTGCCTTGGCAGTATCGGACGATATCTTCCACTGGAGGCGTCTGGGGCTCGCTACTTTTGCCTCGTCGGACGGCCTCGAATTCGGTAACGTAGACGACAAGGATGCCAGTCTCTTCCCAGCCGTCATTCCCGATCCATCCGGACAGCCGGAGCTGGCCTTGCTCCACCGGCCGCTCTTTCCAGGTACCCGCCCTGAGGAAACTGCGTGTAGTCCAGCGACCCGCGAGGTGGATATCGATAGGGAAAGCATCTGGATTTCGTACTGTCAAATGACACTCAACCATAAGCCATTTCACACCGGCAAGTTTACCTTTCATCATCGGCTGGCATCTCCAGTCTCGCCCTGGGAACGGCTAAAAATCGGCGGTGGCACTCCACCCATCTTGACTCGCCACGGCTGGCTGATCGTCTACCACGGTGTCAGCGAAATCGATGCGCCTGAAACCGACAGGCACATGTTGTGCTATTCGGCAGGGGTCATGATCTTTTCCAAGGAGCATCCGCTCGTGATCAGCTACCGTTCTGCGGAGCCGGTATTGATGCCCAAGTTGCCAGAAGAACGCCACGGGGTCGTCGCCAATGTCGTGTTCCCCACCGGTATCGACCGGCGCGACGATCTTGGCATGCCCGACCGCTTCGATGTTTATTATGGGATGGCCGACAAGCGGATTGGTGTGGCGCGCCTTGACTTGCCGGATCACCTGCCGGCAGGGGCAGATGCCGACTCACAAGAATCAGAGGTGTAGATCGATTGCTATTGAGGAATCATAAACTCGGACAAAACCAGGATGAGCCCGCTGTGCCAACATGAGTGAGACAAGCAGCCCCTCAACAATTACTGTAGGGCGGGGAAAGAAGTCTCACTTTGATAAGCACAAGCAAGACAAGCACTTCTTCCGCTGCGTTGGCAGCTGAGCGTAGCGGAGAAGCTGCCAACGCAGCGGGCGGCCCGGCACCAGGCCCTCGTTCGCCGGTCCCCGATTCTGAAGTAGTCGCCCGTCCGAATCGGCGGCCAGAACGCACGCTTACGTGCAGACCCTCGCTCGGGACCAGTATCTGTGAAGTCCGATCTATCAATTTATAGTGCGATTGTGACCATTATTTAAGATGCACGCTGCTTGATAATTTCAATTGTGAAGAGTCTATCGGTCGATCGCGCGTTTCGGAAATCAGCTTCCCGTTAGCGTAGTGATGCGACCTTCACGATGGACTTTCCGCATACAATCGCCGCTGAGGGTGGACCAGTTGAATTGTCGGTTGTTGTCGCCATGAACCCATCATCACAAACATCTACGCTGCACGCGTGCAATTCGAGCTTCAAGAGGTCAAGAAGAACAGCACAAGCCGACTTGTTAATTTCATGAGAATCCAAGTTCTTTCTTCCATCGAGGAAATCTGTGGTCCCTAGCCCGCGTGATCAGACGAAGTCAGCCCCCCGGCCTCGGGCCGCTGTTGTCGTTGCCCATCCAGATGATGAGATCCTGTGGTGTGGCGGCTACATATTGACCCATCCGGAGTTCCTTTGGCGAATCGTGACATTATGCAGAGCAGGGGATTCAGACCGCGCTCCTAAGTTCCGCCAGGTCTTGCAAATACTGGGGGCGGAGGGTGAGATGGCGGACCTTGATGATGGGCCCGATCAAGCGCCGCTATTGATCAAGCAGGTCCAAGCGACCACATTAACTCTGCTCGCCGGTCTCAGCTATGACCTGCTCTTGACCCACGGCCCGCATGGCGAGTACACACACCACCGCCGTCATGAGGAGTGCTGCCAGAGTGTCGAAGAGCTTTGGCAAGCGGGTGGTATCAACATAAAGCGGCTGTGGCTTTTTGCTTACGAAGATGGTGGCCGAGCGTACTTGCCTCGGGTTTGCGACGATGCGGATCGGCGGGACATGCTGGCAGAGAACATCTGGCTTGAGAAACGTCGGCTGATTACGGATGTTTACGGGTACGGAGCCGACAGTTGGGAAGCGCAGAGTACACCACGAGAAGAAGGTTTCTGGTGTTTTGACTCGCCTCAAGCAGCGCTTAAGCGCACAGCAATTCGGGAGAAACAATCGTGAAAGTACTCGTACTGACAGAATATCCGGCGCCGGCGGCCGGCTTGGCGCTGCAGGGCGAACTATTGTGCAGGGGCCTCAGTGAGATGGGCGTGGACGTTAATCCTGTGCATTTGGAATCATCCCTGGAAAAGGAGTGGTACTACCGCTGGTTTCAGCCGGACATAGTTGTAGGCGTAGGGTTCTGGGGCCACGTTCCAAACCTGGTTTTGCATCCGCAGCGGTTTGGGATGAAGGTGGTGCCATGGCTTGTGGCCGATGGTTATATCGCGGAACACCGTGATGTTCTGAACGCTCTGCCGTTGATTCTGGTCACCTCCAACTGGGTGAAGGAGGTCTATATCAGGGATGGCATCCGGGGAGACAATATCGTTGTGTTGCCTGTCGGTTGCGACACAGACCGCTACGCACCGCATAGCCGCGACGATTTGAAAGTCCAATCGATTCGCAAGGATTTTGGAATATCGGAGGACCAGTTGATGATCCTGACCGCTGGCGGCGATGGAGCGTCGAAAGGAGCACAGGAGGTCATGCAGGCGCTGGCCCAGATCGATGCCAAGGCGCCTGACTGGAGATATGTCTGCAAGGTTTGGCCTCAACCCCGCACCGAACAACAGAACCTGATCGACCTCAAACTGGCGGCGGATCTGGGCATCGGCGAAAAGGTCATTTACTCGACCAATGTTGTCTCGCAGAATTTCATGCCCTATTTGTTGTCTGCCTGCGACATCTATGCTGCACCGTCGCGGCTGGAAGGATTTGGCATGATTCAGGTAGAGGCGAACGCCTGTGAAAGGCCCGTGATCGCAATCGAAGCCATGGCATTTCGCGACACGATGGTTCACGGCGAGACAGCGTTCCTGGCGAAGGTGGCAGAGGAAAGGAAGATCACCGAGGCGCTCTACGGCGAAGGCCACGACTACGAGACCAGTCATCGAATCGTGTTTCCAAATCCGCGAACAGCCGAATATCGGGCCAGCGTGCCCGACATCGCAAAGCATCTACTGCGACTCATGAAAGACAGCGCACTGCGAAAGCGCATGGGCGAAGCGGGTCGTAGACGCGTGGTCGAGTTATTCGACTATCGTCAGGTTGCCAGGCAATTCGTCCAGATAGTTTCCGACCGATTGGGTATCCAGTAGAGAGTTATGAGGCGCGTGTGCTCGTCTCCTCAACCCAGCACGCCAACGAGGAGTCCATGTCTTTCGATGATAAGTCACGAATCTCTATCGAGCAGGCTAAAGAGGCGGCTCTAAACATCCTGTTGCATAACGCACGGGGACCGTTTCAAGGACTGCCTCGAACCGCTGGGTGGGGATACCCGGAACCTTACACGCGAGATCTGATGATTTCTGCCCTCGGCTTTCTGGCAACTGGCAACGAGCAGCTTGCGGACGCTCTCGAGCGCACACTGGTAGCGCTTGCGAACAATCAGACGCCGCATGGCCACATCCCATCCCTCGCGCACGATCCAGCCAACCGCGGTTCCAGCGATTCGACGCCCCTCTTCCTCTTTGGGCTGGCCCTGTTCAGAATATCGACGAATCAGCCGGAGTTCCTTCTTGAGGCAGCAGAGAAGGCTCTGCGGTGGATGCAGTACCAGAGTCCCGATGACAGGGTGATAGTCTCCCAGTTACCCACCAGCGACTGGCGCGATGAGCAGTATGTAATGGGGTACGGGCTGTACGTGAATATGCTCGTCTATGCTTATCTTCGTCTTTATGGAGAATATGACTCCGCCGATCAGTTGCGCGGATTGATGAGCCGTCTTGAGGTCAGTTGCGAGGAGAAAAACAGCTATGAGCAAGAGGCTCTTGTAGAGCCATCCGCGCCCTACTACGCACTTTATTCGTACAAAGCCATGACCAGTGACCGCTTCGATCTGCTTGGCAACAGTCTGGCGATTCTGACCGGGATTGCTTCGCCTCGCTGGGCAGCGAACATGCTGATTTGGATTGAAGCCGAGTGCGAAGCCATGCGTGGTCAGGGAGAACTTGCTGTGGATTTGCCGCCCTGTTTGTTTCCATACATTCTTCCCCATCATGCGGATTGGCTACCACGATATGAGCGTTATAACCGGCCAGGAGACTATCACAATGGAGGTGTGTGGCCTTTTATTTGTGGTTTCTATGTCGCGGCGTGCGTAGCGGCAGGGCAGATGGATCTGGCGGAGCGCAAATTGTTGGCGCTGACAGAGCTGGTCAAGCCATGGCATGAAAACGCGGCGGAGTGGGGATTCAACGAATGGATTCACGCGCAAACCGGTAAGCCCAGCGGCCGGGATTGGCAGACATGGTCGGCGGCTATGTACCTCTACGCGGTTCAATGTGTGCAGCAAAAGAGAACCCCTTTCTTCGACTTGATGCGCACAGGCGACCTATCTACCCCCTCAGAATTTGCGCCAAAATAACCCCTCGTACATGTCGCACAGAGCAGCATTTCTTGGATAACTGCGCATGAGCGAAGCGGATTGCTATTTTGGAGCGGAAATTCATTTTGCGGTCATTGCGCACAACCGAGGCCGCATCCCCTGGCTGCAATGAGACTCCGACCTCTCTTGCTGACCGGATGGTTGGCTATCCAAGGCGGGCCAGGGCCGTATGAGGGTGATCGTCTGCTGCCTCCGAAAGCTGCCGATAAGAATGTCTTGACCGGAACGGGACGACCGGGGCTTGTCAAAGCGAGCAGAGGGAGACAGCCAGCCGTCCGGCAACTTGCATGGGTTTAAGGAAGCCTGCCGTAAGTCTGTCGGTGTACCGCGCAATCAGGCAGCCAACGGGAGAACGAACCTCCAAGGCGTACGAAATACGATTGACTATGTTCATGCTGAATTGCGCAAACCAGGTGCCCCCAAATTTTCCAGGAAGAACTCGAACAACCCACTCTTGGAGAAAGGAAAAATGGAAGGCCTTTGAATGCGTTCCTGGGCATCTCAAGTTCACCTACCGCGGTCAGAACTACAATCCCGGCTACGCCTCCGTGGACTTGGCTGTGGTTAAAAACACCGCCATCACCGAGCGGGTCAGCGCCCAATTGCGTGCCGACATCATCAATATCTTCAACCACACCAATCTCGCTGCTGTGGGCTTTCCGACTGCTGGTGAGACCAGCACCATCGGTTCCACAATCGGCCAGTATCTCGGCAACCCCGGCATCGGACCGGGCGAGCCGGTCAATGCGCAACTTGCTTTGAAGATCATCTTCTGAGTTCTTCTACGAGGCAAAGCTGTACCTTCATGCCGATGGCCTTTTGTTGGAAAAGGCCATCGGCAGAGGCCAAACACTATTGAGCAGCGCCGGTTCTATCGGCGCTGCTCTGTTCTGTGGCAAGCTAATAAAGAGAGTGCATCCAGCGCGCGGAAGGATCTTCAGTGCGAGTCAGTCAGAAGGCGGCGCAGTTTACAGAGTCGGTCATTCGCGAAATGACGCGGCAGGCCATCCAATACAACGCGGTCAATCTGGCGCAGGGATTCCCGGATTTCCCCGCGCCTGAAGCCATCAAACTCGCTGCGCAACAGGCCATCGGCGACGACATCAATCAATATGCCATTACATGGGGAGCGCAGAATTGTCGCCGCGCCGTAGCTGCAAAATTCGCCGAGTGGCAAAAGATTGAAATCGATCCGGAGCGCGAGATTACCGTATGCTGCGGATCGACCGAAGCGATGATCGCGTCGCTGCTGGCGCTTGTCGACCCCGGCGAGGAAGTCGTTGTCTTCGAGCCCTTCTACGAAAACTACGGCCCCGATTCGATCCTCTCCGGAGCCACGCCGCGCTATGTGACGCTCCATCCGCCGGTGGATGAAAGCGGTGAATGGAGCTTTTATCCAGACGCTTTGCGTGAGGCGTTCAACCACAAGACGCGCGCCGTCATTCTCAACACGCCGCACAATCCGACCGGAAAGGTATTCACGCGCGGAGAGTTGGAGTTGATTCGCGATCTGTGTGTCGAGTTCGATGTTCTGGCCATCACCGATGAAATCTATGAGCACATTCTTTACGACGGCGCTGAGCACATTTCCATTGCAACCATCGACGGAATGCGCGAGCGCACGGTGACCATCAACAGTTTGTCAAAGAGTTACAGCGTGACCGGATGGCGCGTGGGATGGGCCATCGCTTCGCCACCTCTCACTGCCGCAATTCGCAAGGTGCATGACTTTCTCACCGTGGGCGCTGCGGCTCCCTTGCAGGCAGCCGGCGCTGCGGCATTGGAGATGCCCCATAGCTACTATGAGAAGCTTGCTGCCGGCTACAAGGAACGGCGAGATCTCTTGTTGAATGCTCTGTGCAAGGCCCGGTTCAAAGTCTTCAAGCCCGGCGGCGCTTACTACATCATGACCGATATCTCCGAATTCTCGTTTGAAGACGATCGTGCATTTGCGACTCATCTGGTGAAGGAGATAGGAATTGCGGCAGTCCCCGGCGCGAGCTTCTATAGCCAGCCGGGCGGCGGCGCGCACCAGATTCGCTTTGCCTTCTGCAAGCAGTTGGAGACCTTGCATCGCGCCATCGAGAATCTGCAAAAACTTCAGCAAGGACGGTGCCGATGACTACGAAAGCGCAAGAGCGGGACTCGATTCTGCGCGGGATTCAGGTTTTGGACGGCGGCATGGCCACAGAAATCGAGCACCTCGGCGCCAATATCGATGGGCCGCTGTGGTCGGCACACGTTCTGGAAGACGCGCCGGAAAAAGTCATTGCCGTGCATCGCGCTTATATCGAGGCTGGAGCGCAATGTATTCTGACCTCCAGCTATCAGGTTTCGCGGATGGGATACGCGGAGTTTGGCTTAGCGGCCAACCGGGCAGACGCGGCGCTGCTCCGCTCGATCGAACTGGCGCGCGCGGCCTGCGCGGAGTTTCCCGGACGCAGAGTTGTGGTGGCGGCTTCGCTGGGACCGTATGGAGCCACGCTGCACAACGGCGCCGAATATCACGGAAACTACGGTTGCAGTTTTACCGATATGGTTGAATTCCATCGTGAGCGTATTCATGTGCTGGCTGGCAATGCGCCCGGTCAACTCGCGCCCGATGTGCTGGCATTTGAGACGCTGCCGTCGCTCGATGAAGCGTTGGCCATCGGCGAGGCACTGGCGGCGTGGCCGGAGTTGGCGGCGTGGTTCTGCTTCACCTGCAAGGATGATCGGCATGTAACTCATGGCGAGTTACTCAGCGAGTGTGCGGCCGAGGTTGCGCGCTTTCCGCAGGCGATGGCCATTGGAGTGAATTGCACGCCGCCGGTGCGTATTCCGAAGCTGATCAGTGAACTGCGCAAAGCGACGAACAAACCTGTTGTGGTCTATCCGAACTCCGGCGAGGAGTGGGATGCCGAGGGGCGCCGGTGGACGGGCACAGGAGATCCGGTCAGCTATGGAGCCAAGGCCGCCGAGTGGTTTGCCGCAGGAGCGCAGATTGTGGGCGGTTGCTGCCGGACACGCCCTGCACATATTCAACAAGTGGCGGAAGCGGCAGTTCGGAGGCTATGAAGCAACGCTGGTTTGGATAATGGAAGGGATAAAAAACCTCATCTTTTCTTTCGATGGCTTGACACGGAATTGCTGCTGCTTTAACCTACAACTAATCGGTTGCCGCCGAAAGGTTGGCACTCGACCAGAAAAGGATTCAATGGCCAATCTGTTCACTCCCGCGATGTGTATGTGCTGCTGCTGTCAGGGCTGCGCTGTGCGGGCGTGTTCGCTGGGCTAGATTCCAAAGCTAGAATCTCGAATCCCTACGACCCACCCGCCAGAAGGCGAGGTGGGTTTTTTGATTTTCTGTGAACAGTTGCCGCATTCAGCTTTGGCTGAATCCGGCCAACAGTTCCGAAAGCGCCGGTGGCGAAGCGGCTAACGCGCAGGTCTGCAAAACCTGTACTCGCGGGTTCGACCCCCGCCCGGCGCTCCAAGTTTAACGAAACGACTAGGAGTGATTATGATCCTTGCTTCTCGAATGCCGATGGCCATGCGCAACCCAGGCGGTTGCAGGCCAGATTCGAGAGTCTGAGTTCACCATCTCAATCTCCATGCTGGCGACCGCCTGGGACACCCGTGGCGGCCCAGTAGTTTCTGGATACCCTTTCACCAGATGCAAAGGAGATTGCGTTGAACGCACAAGACCTGCAGGATTCCACAGTTGCAATTCACGGCGGACGATCGCGGGATTCTCACGCCAGTTTAATTCTCTTCCCGCTCTATCAGACCAGCACATTCGTCCACGATGCCGTTGGCGTTGACAAGGGATTCAGTTACTCGCGCGTTTCGAACCCGACCGTCGATGCATTGGAAAAGGCAATCGGAGCGCTTGAGGGAACGCCTCCGGCTGTCTGCTTTCGCACTGGAATGGCCGCCATCTCAACGCTCTTTCTGTCTTGAAATCCGGCGATCACGTGGTCGTCTCCGATGTCGTCTATGGCGGAACGATGCGCCTATTTCGCGAAGTGTTGGATTATCTTGGAATTACCGCATCGTTTGTAGACAGCTCCGACGCTGGCAATGTGGAAGCTGCCATCACTCCCGCGACTCGCATGGTCTTCATCGAGACGCCCGGCAATCCAACGCTGAAGCTGACTGACATCGAAGCCGTTGCTCAGATTGCGAAGCGCCACTCAATTCTTCTTGCCGTCGATAACACCTTCTTGACTCCGATTCTCCAGAAGCCTCTCGAACTTGGCGCAGACATCTCAGTGCTCTCGACGACCAAGTATATAGATGGCCACAACGCAACGGTAGCTGAGCCGTACAGGATCGGGCATACGCGCCAGTGTGCTCGCAATCTGCGCCGGACTCAAGCCCTAATGGAGATGATCGACCACGGTGATCCACAGCGGGTTGCCGGGAACCAGCTTGCACGGGACGCGCGGCTTGATCGCCAGCAGCCGGGCGCGCCGGTCGGCGGATACGCATCTGTACCTCCCGGCAACGGTCGCTCTGCCTCGATGAACAAACGCTGGCTTCCAGCCGTTCCGGTGCATTTCACGGGTGATGCTGGAACGGGTCCGCATGAGGCTGGCAGCGATCGCCGCCGGCTTCATGCCTAACGTCAACTGGGTCTCGATCAGTGCCCGTTCCTGAACATCCAGGTGACTGTAGATTTTCGCCATATGCAACTATCTCCTATTAGGAATTTGTTGCACTTCGAGCTTGAATCCGCCAAGTACTCGTTTGCGTTCCAACTCCCGATTAGAAAGTGAATATCGTCCACGCTTTGCGCGGTCCGCTTCTTCACGCCTCCGCTAGGTGCGACTTACCAAAGCCGGACGTACGTGAGCAAATTCGACCGCTACAGCGGCTGTTTGCCGAGCACGGCGGATTCGACGTTCCGGCCAACTTTGCGGGCGGCGCGGCGGTGAAGCTTGGCTCGAAAGCGACGCTGCTGTATGACGAGGAGCGCATTCTGTATGGTCAGGTGAAGTCAATTGCCAACACCCTGGCAAGCACCTCTCCGCTTGGGACCGACAACGGACCCGGTTCGGATGGCATGACATCAACGTGGTCAAGACGGGGTTCGACTATGAAGTCAACCCGGCGTTGACGCTGCGGGGAGGGTACAATCATGGTGGTGTTCCCATTGACAATTCGCAGACGTTCTTTAATCTACTGGCGCCGGCAGTAACCAAGGACCACCTGCACGCGGGCGCAACCTGGACCTCGGAAAGTGGGAAGGAAATCAGCTTCGCGTATATTCACGCCTTTAATAACTCGGTGAATGGCGTCAATTCAATTCCAGCGGCCTATGGCGGCGGAAGCGCAAATCTGAGCATGTATCAGAATTCCTTCCAGGTAGCTTTTGGGTGGAATAGGGACAAGAAAAAGTAGCAGGCGCGCTGGTTGCGCCATAGGGATGAAAAACGTATGGCAGCCTGGTTCCAAGGTGAGTGGCCGTGGTATGTGGCAGGTCCGCTGATCGGACTTTTTGTCCCGGCGTTGTTGATTGTGGGCAACAAGTCGTTCGGAATTTCGAGCAATCTGCGGCATCTGTGTTCCATCATCGCTCCGGGCCGAGTGGAATTTCTGCGCTATGACTGGAGGCGGGTTGGGCTTTGGAACCTCGTGTTTCTTGCCGGAGTCCTGATTGGCGGCTTTATCGCCTTTCATGCAGGAGCGGTTCATCCTGTTGCTATCTCGGTTGAGACCAGAATTGCGCTAATGAAATTGGGAATCCATGACTTTTCAGGAGTAGCGCCACAAGAACTGTTCAGTTGGCACGCTCTTCTTACGCTCCGCGGGTTTATTTCGGTGGTCGTGGGAGGGTTTCTTGTGGGCTTTGGCACGGCTTATGCAGGAGGTTGCACATCAGGGCACGCAATCAGCGGACTGGCTAACTTCGAGTTACCTTCGCTAATTGCAGTGATTGGCTTCTTTGCCGGCGGGCTTGCAGCAACGTATCTGATTCTGCCGCTTTTGTTGGGGGGAGTATGACACAAGCAGCGACATATAAAATTGAAGATGTGAGAAGCGCCTCCGTTGCGATCCGACCGAAATACTTGGTTGTCTATTTGCTGCTGGGGATCGCGTTCGGAATCGTTCTGACTCGGTCGGAGGTTGTTTCCTGGTTCCGCATTCAGGAGATGTTCCGCTTTCAGTCGTTTCGCATGTATGGAATCATCGGCTCCGCGATTGCAACGGCGGCAGCTTTTGTCGCACTTATCAAGTGGGCCAAGCTGAAATCCCTCTCTGGCGAGATCATTGCAATGCCCCGCAAGGAATTGGGAAGCGGCGTACGGTACGCAGTGGGTGGCACGATCTTCGGGCTGGGGTGGGCGTTGACCGGCGCCTGCCCCGGACCGCTCTTTGCGCTGATCGGATCTGGAATCTCAGTAATGATTGTGGCAGCCCTGAGCGCACTGGCAGGAACCTGGGTATATGCATGGTTGAGGCCCCGGCTACCTCATTGATCCCCACCCAACTTTGCCCGGATAGATGTTGATAGCCAATACATCTCGCATGTTGCGCGGTTACCCGTTTATCTGCTTTTCAAGCGCATCAAGTGTTTCGATGATGCTGTCGAATGACGGCGGCTCACCAAAGATCATCACACCCATGTTTCGGTAGTCCTTCTCCAAAGCAATGATGCATTCCGTTCTTGGTATGAGGCGAACATTTCCGGGGTGCGCAAGTTCATAGTGTGCCCTGAAGGAAGGATAGAACGCCTCTTTGTGCCTCACAACCTGCGCGAGAAGAGCCAAGTCAGAAAGAGACTCGGAGCGGGTCGGCCCTTGGGCCATCATCGAAAAGTCGTAGTAATGGCGCGAGTACTCTCACGTCCGCTTCCAGCAAAAGCGACCGAGGCGGATTCGCTCGTAATCTCCTCGTTCATCGTTAGTTACGCCAGATTCAGGAATGGGTGATTCTTCATTGTTATAGAAATGGAGCATCAGATTCTGGACTGCCGATGCGGAAATCTCTCCTCTTTTTCGAAGCTTGTGACGGTACTCTTCCGAATCCGGTACCTTCGCCGGCACCTGCAGAGCAGGAGATGGGGCAGATCGCGTCGGTTCAATAGGTTTAGAATATGCACCTGCAGGGGCTCATCTCCATTTCGTGCGCACGCTTCTGCCTCTTTCTAAATTTTCGCCTCCTCCTGTTGCAGTTCCCGCTCGCGCAGCCAGGTGAAAATCACCGGAGTCACAATCAGCACGTGAATGAGTGAACTCAGCATCCCTCCCAGCACCGGTGCCGCAAGCGGCTTCATAAACTCGGCGCCGGTGCGCGTGGACCAGAGCAGCGGCAAGAGGCCGGCAACCACCGTAGCCACAGTCATTACCTTGGGGCGAAGCCGTAGCAGCGCACCTTCCATCACGGCGGCATGCAGCCCGGCACGAGTTAGCTTGCCATCCGTGGCTTTACGGCGCGCAACCGCCTCTTCCAGATAGATCACCATCACCACGCCGGTCTGCACCGCGGTTCCGAAGAGCGCGATGAAACCGACCCACACTGCAACCGAGAAGTTGAGCCCCATCGCCTTCACCAGGAAGACTCCTCCGGTAAGCGCAAAGGGAACGGCCAGAAGAACGTGAGCTGCCTCTTTCACGGAGCCATAGGTGCGATAGAGCAGGACGAAGATCACCAACAGAACGAGGGGAATAACCATCTCCAGGCGCTTGCGCGCGCTGATCTGGTTTTCGTATTGGCCGCTCCACTCGACGTAGTAGCCCGGCGGCATCTTCACGCTGGTTGCAACTGCGCGCTTTGCCTCGTCCACAAAGCCGCCCACGTCGCGACCGCGCACATTCAGAAGTACGGAACCGCGCAGCAGTCCGTTTTCGCTGCTGATCATCGAGGATCCCATGGTTGTGTTGATGGTGACCACTTTGCTCAGCGGCACCTGCGCGCCATTGCTTCCGGTTACCAGCACGTCGCCGAGTTGCTGCGGATTTTCGCGGAAGTCGCGTGCATACCGCACGCGCACCGGGAAGCGCTGCCTTCCTTCGATGATGGTGGTCAGATTCTTGCCGCCGATTGCGGTTTCCATCACGTCTTCCACGTCCGCAACATTTAAGCCGTAGCGCTCCGCGGCCGGACGATCCACGGTCATCTCGAGGTAAGGAGAGCCTGTGGTGCGCTCGGCATAAACATCGACTGCACCGGGGATTGTTCGCACCACATTCTTGATTTCTTCCGACTTGGCTTCAATCACGTCCAGATCGGGTCCAAAGACCTTGATGCCGACCTGCGTGCGAATGCCGGTGGAGAGCATGTCGATGCGATTGCGAATTGGCTGCGTCCAGATATTGGTGACGCCGGGAATCTGCAATTTCTCATCGAGCCTGGCAAGGATGGCGTCTTTCGTAAGCCCTTTGGGCCACTGCTCCTTGGGCTTGAAGGTGATCGTGGTTTCGCCCATGTTCACGGGTGCTGGATCGGTGGAGGTATCTGCCCGTCCCACCTTGCCTACGACCATCGCAACGGCAGGATCGGCGGAGATGATTGCGTCCTGCTGGCGAAGGATCTCAGTCGCCTTGGTAAGCGAGATGCGCGGGTCGGTGATGGGCATGAAGAGCGCCGTCTCCTCATTCAGCGGCGGCATAAACTCGGAGCCGATGGTGGTTGCCGTATAGATGGCCGCGCAGAACAAGGCCAGCGCTGCGCCGAGCGTGATGGGCCTGTGGCTCAGTGCCCAACTGAGCGTGGGCCGATAAATGGCACGCAGCAGGCGCATCACCGGATTCTCTTCCTCGCGATGCAGTTTGCCACGGATGAGGAACGTGCATAAGACCGGTACCAGCGTGATAGCTAAGATCGTGGAACCCACCATGGCAAAGGTCTTGGTGAAGGCCAGCGGATGAAACATCTTGCCTTCCATTCCGGTGAGCGCAAAGACCGGCACGAACGCCAGGATGATGATGACCATGGCAAAGGAGATGGGCCGGCCCACAAATTTTGCGGCGTTGAGCGTGATCTCACAGATGTTATCGCGATAATTGCCGTGCTCCTTTTCGTATTGCTCCGCCTGGCGAATCACGTTTTCCGTCATTACGATTCCCGCGTCCACGAGTACGCCGATAGCGATGGCGATTCCGCCCAGCGACATGATGTTCGACGAGATGCCCGCGCCCTTCATGAATAGGAATGCACCGAGTACCGCGAGAGGCAATGGAATGGTGACCACAAGGATGCTGCGGAAGTGCCACAAGAAGAGCACGTGCGCCAGCGTGACCAGAATGATCTCTTCAATCAACGCGTGGCGCAGTGTATCGACCGCATGATCGATGAGAATGCCGCGGTCATAGAAGGGAACAATCTTCACACCCGCGGGAAGCCCCGGCTGAATCTCGTCGATTTTTTTCTTGACGGTCTCGATCACCTCGCGCGCATTGGCGCCATAGCGAATGACGACGACTCCGCCCACGGCTTCCTTGCCGTCCTTGTCGAGAACGCCGCGGCGAAACTCGGGGCCAAGCTGGACGCTACCCACATTGGCGACAGTGACGGGCGTGCCGTTGTAGACGCCGAGTGAAATATTCTCAATGTCCTTCAGACCGCGAATTAGCCCGATGCCGCGCACCATGTTCTCGGTGTCGCCAACCTCGATCACCTTGGCGCCGACGTTGTTATTGCTGCGCTCCACCGCAGCCACTACGTCCTTGAGAGCAACGTTGTAGGCGCGCAGCTTCATGGGATCGAGATCGATCTGGTATTGCTTCACGAAGCCGCCGACGCTGGCGACTTCGGCGACACCAGGTACGGAGTTCAGTTGGTACTTGATGAACCAATCCTGAATCGAATGCAGTGTCCCGCTGTCGTAAGGTCCTTCGACGGTGTACCAGAAAACCTGGCCCACACCGGTTGCGTCCGGTCCCATCATCGGCGTGACGCCGGCGGGCAAAAAGCTGCCGGCGAGGCTGAGCCGCTCCAGCACGCGGGTGCGCGCAAAGTAAATATCAACCGAGTCCTCGAAGATGACGTTTACCATCGAGAAGCCGAATGCGGAGGAAGAGCGCACGGTGCGCACATGCGGCAACCCTTGCAGATTGGCGGTGAGCGGATAGGTGATCTGGTCTTCCACTTCTTGCGGACTACGGCCCTGCCACTCGGTGAACACGATGACCTGGTTCTCGCTCAGGTCGGGAATCGCATCGATGGGCGTATGCACCAGCGCCCAGTATCCCCACACCGCCAGCGCGGCATAGACGGCCAGGATCAGCCAGCGATTCTTCATTGAGAATTCAATGATGCGGTTGATCATTTTCGGCTCCTAGTTCGCGCTGAGGTGAGTGTGGAAGGATGCGATCACGCCGCCGTTTTTGCGCGCATCCACAAGAACATTCCACGTTCCAGCCATCGGCGGCTGGCCCTTGCCCATATACATCTGGTGGTTTGCGACCCATGGAAGATTGAAGAAACTCTTCACCTCCGGCATGTTCATGGCCGGCATGGCGGGCATGACGAGCGTGACGGTCACCTGCGCATCACTAATGGGCTTTCCACTCGCATCGGTCAGGTTCACGTGGAAGGTGTTGTCTTCGCCGGCCTTCATCGGATTGGCATCCGCATGGAAATCGATCTTGGCTGCGTTGGTCTCCGCGCTTTTGTTCGTCGCAGAGTTAGGCGCTGATTGGTTCGCCGAGAACTCTTTCGATCCGCCGTAGAGTCCAGACATACCGGAGCTCAAGTGCGCCTGCGAGTCGATGAGGAAGTTACCGTTGAGCACCACTTTGTCGCCCAGCGCCAATCCGCTGGAGACCGGGAACAGATCCTCATTGGGCGCGCCCACTTGCACTTCGCGCGCCTCAAAGACGCCATCAGGCTTGGCCAGATACACGATCTTGCGAGTGCCTGTATCGAGCACGGCCGAACGCGGAACCACGATGGTCGTCTGCGCGGCGCGGCTCACGAAGTTTGCGTTCACAAACATGCCGGGCAAGAGCTTCATGCCGGGATTGGCAACATGCACATGCACGGGCACGGTGCGTGTCTGCGGGTTCGCCGCTGGTTCAATAAAATCCACGCGGCCGTGCAGAGTGCGGTTGGGCAGCGACTCGGCGGTGATGTCCACAGGCTGACCCTGGCGAATCTGCGGCAACTGCTCCTCGTAAACATCAGCCTTGATCCATACTTGGCTCAGATCGGCAACGGTGAAGAGCGTATCGCCCGCGTTCACATATTGGCCTTGCGTCACCTTGCGATCGACTACCGTTCCGGAGGCATAGGCGTAGATCGTTACGTGAGGCACGGTGCTGGTTCCCGGCGCGTCAATCTGTTTGTTTGATATGCCCCAAAGCTCCAGCTTGCGCAGGCTTGCCTGCACCAATGCATCCGCCTGCTGGCGCGCATACGCATCGTCGGATTGGCGCAGATGATTGCGATTCTCCTGAGCCAGGCGATACTCCTCGATCGAGGTCGCGACTTCCGGGCTGTACAAGTCGGCCACTGCCTGGCCGCTGTGCACGCGCTCGCCAGTGTATTGCACATCGAGCTTGTCAACGCGGCCGCCGATGCGCGTGCTCACTGCGGCAAGCTGCGCCTCGGGCTGCTCCACGCGGCCAAATGCGACAATATCCGTCTTCAATGCGGCGGTGCGAACTTCGGCAATCTGCACACCCGCCGCGGTGATCTCGGAAGGACTCAGTTGAACCGTCGTGCCTGGTTGCGTGCCTTGCTGTTTGTCCAGTCCAGCCTCAGGTTGCATGGTGGCAACCGGTTTGGCCGCGGACGGTGTGAGCATGGATGCGAACGAAGGCTGCTCCCGCACAATCAAAATTCCAACCGCCAACGCTGCCGCCAGAACTCCTGCGCCTGCTCCCAATGCGATCAACTTCTTCTCTCTTGCTGTCATTTGCTTGTCCTTTCTGTGCCGGATTTGGTGGCCAGGGGCGCGCCGATGGCGCGTTCCAACTGGGCAATGCCTGCGTCCGTTGCCGCCGATGCTTTGTAGCAGGCGGTTTGAATGTCGAGCAGCAGGTTCTGGCTGTCGATCAGATTTTGGAATTCCGTTCGATTGTTCTTGTACGCGGCGGCGGAGGCATTGAAGACTGCCTCGGCTTGCGGCAACAGCGTGTCGCGATAGAGCTTGATCCGCTTCTGTGCAGACAGTACATTGACCTGCGCTTGGCGAATTTCGGAAAACACAATCGCTGTGCGCGCTTCGAGTTCGGCTCTTGTTACCTCCGTCGCCGCATCAGCCTGCTTCGTCTCGCTGTCGTGTCGCTCACGATTCAGCCAGGGTAGATTCATCGAGGCTTCAGCCATGTAGGCATTGCGCGAATTGGAACCGGTGGGCATCAGCATGTATCCCGCGCCGACGGTGAAGTCCGGCTTCATGGCCAGCCGCGCCAACTGCCCCTGATCCTGCGACTGCACGATTTGCTTGCGCAGGCCGGCAAGCTCCGGGCGATGTTCGATGGCGACGCGCTCCAATTCATCAATGGAAGGCAGACGTGCTGGAATTGCGTAGCTTCCGGCAATCTCAACCGCTTCGTCCGGGCGGCGGCCCAGCAGCGTATTTAACTGCGTACGCGCACTGTCCCGCTCTTCTTCCAACTCAATGAGGTGTTCGCTCAACCGGGTCAGCGCCATCTGCGCGCGCAGCACGTCGGCCTGGAGAACCTTTCCGGTGGTGTATTCGGCGAGCGCCGCGGCCAGTGCCTCTTTCAGCAGAGACGATTGGCGGTCGTGCAGCTTCATCTCATCGGCATTGCGCATCAGGTCGGCGCAGGCTTTGCGGACGTCAGCGTCCACCTGCTGCCGCAATGCCTCAAGCTCCTCGGCTGCCACGCCTGCACCGTCTCCGGCAGCCTTGGCGCGCAAATCCCGCTTCTGCCGGTTCGGAAACGACTGCTGGAGCATGAACATCAACTGCGCCTGATTCAGGTCCAAGGGTTTGCGCAGAGGCGTGCTCCAGTCGCGCACTTCGAGCATGGGATCGTCGAGGCTGCGCGCGGTTGTGGTTTTCATTTGAGCCAGCGACAGGCGCCGTACCGCAGCTCGAATTTCGGGGTTGGCCTGCCGCGCTTCGGCAACCGCTTCATCCACAGACAACGACGCCGCGGTCGCGCTGGAAATCGGCACGGAGGGCAGCTCAGCCTGTCCACGGCAGACAATTGGCAGCGCCGCCAAAAGCAGCGCAATCACACAGAAATGCTTCACTCTTTAGCTCCGCGTCACAGCGGAATCAGAATCGATGGCCCCCAAGTCAAGCCATATGCACGGCTTTGGCCAGGGTGTGCTCACTCTTCTTCCGCTCCAGAAAATGCAGGAGGGGTGTTCCAGGGCACACGTATGCGCAGCCCGGACAGCAGGGGCGAAAGCGACGAGCTAGATTCTCAGGATTGAGGCGCGGCCAGGGGGAGAATGTTGAGGGATGATGGCGGCGGCCGGAACTTCACGCGGCGAAGAGAGTTCGCTCGCAGAAAGGAACACGCGCGAAATAACCATCGGCGCGGAACCGGCAAAAGCCGGTGCAACCATGGCGACCGGGGATTGGTTGCTCACGGTGCAGCAGTCGGGCTTCGCAGTCTTACCGGCCTGCGAAGCGTGCGAGCAGCAACTGTGCGCTGTGTGCTGCGTCCGCTGCAGGCAGGTTCCAAACGGCGCAAGCAGCGCACCCATCAATACGATGGCCACCGCCGCGCGTTGAAAGAATCCGCTCTGCATGAGGGCAGTCTACCACGGAAACAGCTTCATTGCTGATGTGCATCAAAGGATGGCCCCGGAAATATGAGCGGCTCCGGCGAGCCGCCCTCTTGGATGTTCACCGCTGCTCAAAGGGAACGCCGCCGAAAGAGGGCCGCAGTCCCGCGTGCGTTCTCTGTGAACGAAATATGGACATTGAAGGCTGAGGGAATAGCTTCAATAAGAGACCTATAACCCTAAAAACGGCAGTCACTCCGCCATCAGCCACAAGTTTCAAGGAGCTTCTGGGGCTGGCGGGGGATAATTTTGGTCACGATATAGCGTGTGTTTTTGGCAAGCCTGCGTAGTCGAGGGAAACGGTCTATTTTCTTGAGGCTTTGCCGAGGCGGCGCATGGGTAAGAGCATCTGGTTGACACTGTCGACTGAAAAGGCCTCGGGGTCGAAGTCATCGCCGAGCCAGTCTTTCAGTTCCTGATGCTGTTCGTGGTTTAGGTCAGCGATGGCTTCAACGAGATCGTAAAATCCCGGGATTCCGCCACAGTCTTCCGGCGGACACGCAAGCTGGCCATCCATGCAGAGCGGATACTTCGTATTTGGGTCCACTGGAAGCCGCTTCTCCAAGACGATGGCGTGCTCCCAGCTATCGCCAAGATCATAGGTGTAGATAACCTTGGCGCCAGCCCTCCGCAGTACATCGGATGACCGTACTCTGCTGCCAGTCGTCGGAGATCCACTCGGCAAGAAATCGATAACAGAGACTCTATTTCTGCGTTTTTAGCTACTCGGATATTCGTACACGGGGTACCGCGATCAAAGTAATTGCGAAGAGGAAGATCGAAGCGGCAGTGAATTCTAGATGCCCGAGGCGCAGATCCTCGACTATCAGTTTCGCCGCAACCAACACCAGCGCGGCGTAGCCAATGCGCGTCAACTCCATCCGGCGCCAATGCGAGCCGCTATAGGCCAGCGCGAGAACTGTCGCGCAGATTGTCAACGTGCGGATGAAAGCGATGTGCTGGGCACCTGGATTCACTCTCAATGCGGTCAGCGACACCAGCCCTTCCACCAGCAGCGCCGCGATGGCGCTAACTGCCACGAATGCCGAGACAATATCTAGAAGCCTCTTCTCGAATGTGTCTCCCTGGCAAGGCTTCCGCGCCGCATAGCAGAGAACCGCGCAAGCAGTAACAACACACTCGCGCCAAGCTGGCGCACCAGGCAGCGTTCCGACAAGCGCCTGGAAAACATAATAAAGCAGGCCGGATGCGACTGTGGCTGCTATCAGATATGCCACGCCATGGAACTGAAGAAGCAGTCGGTTCGAGAAAACTCCGAGAAACGTGGCCACAATCGCGGCCACGGCCACGCAGGGAACCAGCAACGACGTTGGCAGGCACAACACGCTGCCTGCCAGAAAAAGTGTTGCGCTCCAGGTGGCAAAGACTCTCTCATTGCGCCGTTCCGGAGCGCGGCAAAAGATACCAAAGACGGTTGCATAACTCGCAGCAGAAAGGAGCAGGCAAGAGACCCCCAACACGCTCGCTCCACCTTGTGGCTCGTAGGCTAGCACACTGCAAGCCAAAAGCAAGAATGCCACTGTCGCCTGGACCGTTTCGAATGCGCTAATCTTCCGCTCGAGGAGCACCGTCTTGAGGGCTACGCTTGTCCCGTAAATGAGGAAGAGTGTGAGAGCAGGCACAAGCAATGCAGGCATTCCGAGGAACGGGTAATCCGCGCGCTCGTTCTGAGGTCTGGCATAAATGTAGAATTGAGCAGCGATTGCCAAATCGGCGATGGTTGCCACCAGCGGCCTCACGCTCAGTCCGTGGTCGCGAAACGCCGCGTACTCGCTAAGAAGAACCATTAGCATGAGTGCAGCGATGAAAGGCGTCATTTCACGCGTCGCAATCGACAGTGCAAAGGCAACCGTGGCCGCGGTAACATTGGCTATCCAGAAGATCGATGTGAGATTGCGCTTCCATGCCAGTGCGGAGGCCGTGCATACAAATGCACCCAGTACGGCGGCGCTTTCCACGGCGGTCAACACCTTGAAGCTGAGTGTGAGTTCCCACAGCATGGGAGCCAGAATCAGAGCCGAGGTGCAGGCATAGGTGATGGTTGCAAACCAAGCGCCGGCGAGTGTGCGTGTGGCGCATATCAGCCACAGCATCGCGTACGCGATGGCAAGGGCGGCAACCGCTGTTTTGGGAAGCGAAGTGGATTCGGCCACGGCGCGCAGCAGGTAGGCTCCGGCAATGCCGAGCATGGCTTTGCCCAGCACGGAAAACGCTCCGCCGACCGACGCAAGGGGAAGCGGCTCGGGAGCCTGGGCCGCCACCGGTAGACTTATATCGAGCGCAAGGGCTGTGCTGGGTGCCGTAGTAGGATGCTCCAGTTCGCAGACACGCCGCTCCAGGATTTCCAGGCGTTTGGCGAGTAAATCCAGGGGATCGGGAAGATCATCCATGAATTCCACCTACATACAGCATTCCTTTATCATCAAGCCGGTCCCGCTTTAGTCCGCCGCGACTTCGGCCTCGTTCTTTGCAGCCCACGGAGGAAGCAGTTTTATCAGCGCCCACAGGAAGAACAGCGGAAGAATGGTCAGAGCGATTGCGACGAGCAGGCCTTCGCGAGTGACCAGATCCATCTTGTAAGTCGTGTATCCGAGAAAACTCTTCGAGAACAACTGCCCGCCAATCACCACATTCCAGCGCATGGCAAGAACGCCGATGAGCGCCAGAATCCCGGAGATGACGTACATATACTTGCGTACTATTTCCGGCAGCTTCACGACCTGCGTCACGAAGAGCAGGGTCAGCGGCACGAGCGTGCCCACGCAGATCTGGAGAACGATCTGCGAAAAATACAGCTGGGTGTGGACCATGAAGTCCAGGCTGCGGAAGGACTCGTCGGCCTCGTAAATGCGGTGAACCAGGTCTAGCATCTCCAGGCTGAAGTCGATGATGAAGATGTAGAACAAGTACATCGCTATGGTGTCGACGCAATGCATATCAATCTTTTGCTTGCGCAGCTTTGTCAGAGCCATGTAGAGCAGCATCACCCCGGCAATCCCCGATACCATGGCCGAGAAGATGAACACCACCGGCATCAGCGGCGATGACCACCAGGGATTGGCCTTGATGGAGCCGAAGATGAAGCCGACGTAGCCGTGCAGCAGGAAGGCGGAGGGGATACCGACCAGCGTCACGATCCAGCCCACCCGCTCGTCGATGGCCAGCGAACGCTCGCTGATGTTGCTGGAGCCGAGCGTCATCAGCCGGTAGACAAAACGCAGCAGGCCTTTGCTGGATTGCGAGAGCAGCACGATGTCGCGCCGGTAGTCGAGCCATATCTCCAGCACCAGCACGGCCATCAGGTACCACAGGTACACATAGCCGAACATGGCCATGGCCGAGGTGCTGTGCGGAGTGAAGTACATCTCCGGCGAGCGGAACGGATGACCCAGGTGCAAAACCAGCGGCAGCGGCGCAACCAACAGAAACGACAAAGCCGTCAGCAGCGCCAGCCGGTACGTGGGCTTGACCGCTTCGACGCGGAAGACACGCTCCAGCGACGCCAGAATGAATGCGCCCGCCACCAGCCCAGTGATGAAAGGGTACAAAACGATCAGCACACTCCAATAAAGAGTGATTTCGTTCGGATACATGAAGCCTTCTACACCGCTCATAACCCCTCACTGATCTAACTGTTAGCTTCTAGCTACTAGCTTCTAGCTCCTGTGTGCGGAGCCTTGAGAACTCAATATCACAACGAACAAGCTAGTAGCTGTCAACTGTTCTTACCGCACCGAACCGTCCAGGTCGTTGTAGAAGGCCTTCGCGCCGGTGGCCATCTGCGGCTTCAATATCTGCACACTGTGCGTCTTCAGAAATTCATGGATCGGGTCCTTGGGATTTTTCAGATCGACCAGTTGGCGCGCCCCGGTCGGGCAGGCCTCGCAGCATGCGGTTGTCAGTCCCTTGGTAATCCGGTGGTAGCAGAGTGTGCACTTGTCCGCGACCTTCTTCTCGGGATGAACGTAGCGGCAGCCGTAGGGACAGGCCTGGACGCAATAGGCGCAGCCGAGGCAGTAGGTCTGGTCCACCAGCACCACGCCATCCGGGCTGATGAAAGTGGCGCCCACCGGGCAGACCTGCGTGCAGGGAGAATCCGTGCAGTGGTTGCACATTTTTGGGACAAAGAAGTATTTCCCTTCATCTTCCTTGGCAACCGGAAATCCTTCCTTGCCGCCATCCGGCGAGATGACCTCGGGGTCGATCAAGGGGTTGGTCGTAACCTCCCCGGATTCAGTCATCGGCCAATCCGACCTGTGGTAGCGCTCGACCCAGGTGCGGAAGAATCCGTCCGGCACGTCGTTCTCGGTCTGGCAGGCGCGCACACAGTTGCCGCAGCCGATGCACTTGGGAATGTCTATCAACATTCCCCACCAGTGGTCGGACATCTTGTAGTTGGGCGAGGCCTCCGGGGTTCCGGCCAGCACGGACTCCCATGCAACTGCCGCAGCGGGCAACAGAATCAGCATTTGACGACGGGAAATATTCATTTCGTACCTCCTGCGTCCGTCTTCGGCGCGTCCATCCCCGGATTGTGCGGCTGATGGCAGGTCTCACACTGAAGACCCTGAGAGTGGCTGGCCGGATCAACCTGCGGAAAGCCCTTCGGTTTGGCGGCGCTGGCCGTATGGCAGCGGGCGCAGAGCACGGCGGTGTCCGGCAGAACCGGCTTGACCGTCGGGTCGTCGGCATGTTGGGCCAACGCTCCGTGGCAGGCTTCGCAGTTCACATGCGCGTGCTTGCCGTTCTTTTTTTTGTCCACCACTTCCATGTGGCAGGCCTCGCAGGCCTCGTGGCCGGCAAACTTCACCGGTCGCGCAGCAATTTCGCCGATTGCCGCCCCGCGATAATGCCCATACTGCCCAAAGGTCTTAGGGACAACGAAGTGGCGCACCACCAAAAACACCAGAAAGGCGAGGACAAAGAGTCCCGCAAATCGAAAAAGATGTCCTACATCCTTGAAAACACCCATCAAGCCCCATTTCCCTGGCGTCAGGTCCAGGAGGTTGCGCGAGATTCTTCAGTGTGATCTGGAACACACGCCACGAGTCCGACCGTACAGGAACTGATCTCTCCTCTGTATGTGAGGCGGGTCACATCTCGATGTGATGGCTGGGTGCGCTGCCGCTTGGGATGAGGGAGTCGTTAAGTTTCTCGTAATGCACTATCTGCTCAGGATTTGGCCCGCGGAATGCGGAGGTTTTTCACCCATGTGCGAGAAAAACGCGCAAAAATGGGAGCACGATATACGAGTATTTATGGTCCGGATCAATAATGACGCATACTGCAACAGCGTTTACCTATTCGCACCTATTCGCACTTTACCCCCCAACGTTTGAGCCCGGCAGCGCCCTTACCGAGCCGCAGCCATGCCAGCGCACGCCTTCGGCGTGGATGATGCCTTGAATGATTTTTCCCTGCAAGAATTTGTGAGCGCCGAGAGTGGCGGCATAAAGTTGTACTGGGTGGCGGGATTGATTGTATTCAGCAAGTATCCGGCGATTCCTGCCACCAGTGACTTGAGACTGCTTTTCCCGTAATCCAATCCTGGTGACCACACATCTCGCAAGCGGGAAGGAGTCGCAAAAAGGGAGTCAGAAGATTTGACACCAAATGACACCAAATATCACCTATACCCGGTAGAGGTATAGGTATCTAATTAGATGATTTTGAAGGGGATATTGGTGGACCTGACCGGGATCGAACCGGTGACCTCTTCCATGCCATGGAATGAGTGGAAACGCAAATTATAGACGGCACAGCACTTAGGAGTCGGCTGAGTCGGCAAAAACGGCACAATCGGCGCTAAATGCGACAAATTTGCGACAAACTTTTCTACAACAGCAAACGGCAGCGGGCCGATGGGCTGATCGTGTGGGATCAGCCCAGTTGCTCTTCTTACGTTGGCTGCTTTTGGATTGAAAAGAAGCTCCCAAGCCGAATTCGTTTCGGATATGAGTTTGGAAATATTTTTATATGTGCGCCTAAGGCACCCAATTCTTGATATACGTGAACTTGACTTTGGTTTCTTAATGAGCGATTATGTGCGTTATGGATGCACAAAGGTATTCGAGGCTAAACCGACTGCTCCTTGCTCTGCCAGAGGGGTTCCTGGCAGACAGTGCTTGGCTTCAGGCACAGGGCCTCTCGCGTTCGTCGATACGAGACTATGTGGATCGAGGTTGGCTCGAACGAATGGGCTCCAGAGTCTATCGGCGTCCTCGACAAGTTGCCAACGACCCGCTCCGCTGGGATGTTGTTGTTCTATCACTCCAGCAGGTTATGCACAAAACACTTCATGTGGGTGGCCGGACGGCCGTGGAACTCTCTGGATATGCTCACTACCTCGAAGCCGGCGATGCCGCCACCGTGTACTTGTATGGGCAGGGTGCGCCAACCTGGCTGGCCAAACTTACCTCGACGGCCCGATTTGAACTTCGTTCAGATAATCTTTTTGCGACCGGTGGAACTGGAGTAGAGATGCGGCGCTTCGATCTACGTTCAGGTGAAACGTCTGCCCGAACGAAAGAAGCCGAAGCTAATAGTCCCTGGGAGTGGTCGTTGACAATGTCCGTTCCAGAGCGAGCGATCCTAGAAATGATGGATGAACTTCCCCATCACGAGAGCTTTCATCAGGTCGACGTCGTCATGGAAGGCATGGCCAATCTCCGTCCCAAATTGCTAGAGAAACTCCTGCAAGAATGCAGAAGTGTGAAGGTGAAACGTCTCTTCCTCTGGTATGCAGAGCGGCACAGGCA
>Ga0224528_1000424_pt1 | contig 32936 bp, 21 predicted proteins | sample CBST25metaG_2_FD_179888 | JGI IMG/M metagenome (GOLD analysis project Ga0224528, IMG submission 179888) | Peat soil microbial communities from Stordalen Mire, Sweden - C.B.S.T25 | ecosystem: Environmental > Terrestrial > Soil > Wetlands > Peat | place: Sweden: Norrbotten County, Stordalen Mire...
ACATCCAGCTTCAACAGCAATTACAACTGCTAGCACAAACCTTCGGCTGGCTCTCGACGCTCAATCGCACTTCCAGTACCTAAAAAGCGAACCCCACCAGAAAAGATAGGGTTCGTCAGCACTCTGAAGGCTGCTCCGTTCAGGAGCAGCCTTTAATTTTTGCCTTGAATACTCTACTTGAGCCACCGATGCCTTTGGTACCTGCCCATAGTACTTTGGACACCGTCCAAAGGTAACTAAGCGGATTAGGAGTATTCATTTATTTGATTTTAAAGGTCTTACCGTCGGCAACCTTAGAAGCGTGGAAAGAATTAGGTCCTACCCTAGTACGTTCAACGGAATCCCATTCTTCCGATCACCTGCGAATATCGAGTCACTTTGAACGGGACTCTTTCGGAGGTATGAATGAAGATTCGCCGCACTACAACAATTCTGCTTATTTTGGCTAGCCTATGCCTGAGTTCTATAGCTATTGCTGGAACGTTGCCCGCAACCTTCTTTGGCATGCACATCAACCACAGCAGCACGGCTTGGCCCAGCGTCGCGTTTGGAAGTTATCGGCTATGGGACGATGGAAGTTCCTGGGCGTTAATCAACACGAGCAAGGGCGTGTACAACTGGGCTCCGCTAGACGCTTGGGTGGCAAAAGCTGAGCAGCACAACGTCGAACTGACATACACATTTGGCCGCACCCCAAACTGGGCCTCCTCCAGTCCTTCGACCTCCTGCGATTACGGTAGCGGTCAGTGCGTCGCTCCTGCCGACTACACGAACTGGGACAGTTACGTTACGGCTATCGCGACCCGCTACAAGGGCAAAATCAAGTATTACGAAATGTGGAACGAGCCAAACGATACAGGCTTTTGGAAGGGTACAACGGCTCAATTGGTTGAGATGACTCGCCGTGCGTCAGGCATCATTCACTCCGTCGACCCTAACGCTCTCGTTGTGTCGCCTGGAGCTACGTGGACGAGCACTACCGCTTGGGCCTGGCTAGACGGTTATCTCACGGCAGGCGCTGGACCATACCTCGACGAAATCGGTTTCCATGGCTATACCGGCAACAACAATGCTGAGACGATCCTAACCATCATCGACAACATTCAGAAGACGGAGACTGCTCATGGTCTTTCCCTCCCGTTGGATATCACTGAGGGTGGATGGGGATTGAATACCGTCATCACTAATCAAGATACTCAGGCCGCATTTCTTGTACAGCGCTATTTACTAATTACATCTCGCCCAGCGGTAAAGAGCTTCTTCTGGTACCAGTGGGACAACTCGACTTGGGGAACGCTGTGGGATACCGCGAACGGAATCCACACGCCTGGCATTGCATACGGTCAGCTCACCTCTTGGCTGATTGGCGCGACTGCAAATGGTTGCACCAAAGCTTCAAACTCGACATGGACCTGCTCGTATACGCTAGCAAACGGTAACACAGGGCTCGCCGTCTGGAACGCCACGGCCTCGGTTGGTTACACACCAGGCTCGCAATACACTCAAGTTTCGTCGCTGGACGGCACATCCAATGCTGTAAACGGAAACAGTTCGTACACTGTCGGCAACAAGCCGGTCCTGTTCACTTCGATAACGGCACCAGTTCCTACCGCAGCACTGTCGGTCACCCCAAACACCGGTGTTGCTTCTCTGCCCGTCAGCGCATCGGTCTCAGCAGGTGTTGCAGCAGGTTTGACCGTCAAGTCAGTCTCCATTTCGTTCGATGATGGTACGACCGTCAATACCTCCAGCGGAACCCATACCTTTGCGAGTGCCGGAACCTACAATGTTGTCGCAACCGTTACCGACAGCCTGAACAGGACAGCAACGTCTTCACAGGTCGTCACCGTTACAGGCGCTCAGCCTCCGACAGCTTTACTCTCAGTGAGCCCTGCAACCGGAAAAGCACCACTATCAGTGAACGCATCCTCCGCAGCTTCAACAGATACCGACAGCACCATCGCCTCCTCGGCCATCGACTTTGGAGACGGAACTGTCGCAAATAGCTCAACAGCTGTGCACACCTACACCGTCCCCGGCACCTACGCCGTCAAGGCCACAGTGAAGGACAACCGCGGCTTAAGCTCAACGGCCACCGTTAATGTTACTGCTCTGGCCAATCAGAGCCCTATTGCGAAACTTACGCTGACACAGAGCGCGAACACCGTTACAGCATCTACTGCAGGTTCCGTAGATCCCGATGGCAAAATCGTTGTGACGCTTATCAATTGGGGTGACGGATCGACCACAAGCGCCACTTCTGGATCACATACTTACACCGCACCCGGAACCTATACCGTGACTGCCACGGTCACTGACAACAATGGCGCAAAGACTTCAACGAGTCAGTCTGCAACTATCACCACCAACAAGCCTCCGGTGGCCGTCATAACTCTGACCCAAACCGCAGGCGTTGGTTATAAAGTTTCGACGGCTGGCTCATATGATCCGGATGGCACTATAGCTTCGACGGTGATCAACTGGGGTGACGGTACCACGACTGCCGCGACCTCCGGTGCTCACACCTACGCCAAGGCAGGCACTTACAAAGTCATTGCAACCGTCACGGATAAACTCGGTGCCAGCACTTCAGCTTCTACTACTGCCACACCAAACTGGGGAATCTTTATGGTCTCGCCTAAGAGCGGCGCCACAACACCAATAATCGTCCATTTTGTGGGCTCAGCTGCTTCGCAGCACGGGATCAGTTCCACAAAGATTCTGGCTGATGGTAAGACTGTCTACTCCGGAACATCTTGGATGATTAATACCAACGTGACTTTATCGAGCGGGACGCGAAAGATTGTCGTCCAAGCAACCGACAAGTCTGGAGTGCTTTATCAGTCCGCATTTACTCTCAACGTTGATTAGGAAACGGCAGGTAGTAATTGATGGAGTGCCTCGTAGCTGGTGGAAACACTTCACCGCTACGAGGCACTTTCTTGTGTGCTCAACTTGTAAGCTTTACGACTATTACTGAATACGCTGGCACGCTCACTGTCACACTGGATGAAGGTGGGGTTGCTACATTCGATAGCGTCAATGTTGAGGCAGTAATCGTCTTGTGCGTGCTATTGAGTAGGTAAGCCGTTGCGTGCCCAATCGTGAATCCTGGATTTTGAGCTACCACCTTCACGCTGCTGTAACTGGTGCTACTTGGATTCACGACAACCACACTGTCCTGACTAGCTGACCAGAAAGCTGTGGCGGCCAATCCCGAGGTTGAGGGCAATGGGGAGATGGATTTTGCCATATAGCTGGTTCCAGCCGAGAGATTCAGGTAGGTGGACGAAGCAAACAAACTGTAGAGATAGTACTGGGGATAGTTGACACTGTAGTTCTTGGCCCCGCAGTGCATCCCGGTATCACCAATCAGGCAAAACGGAGGATTACTGTCCGAGTAGTACTCTATCGAGTCTGGCGGTCTTTGTGCTCCTTTGTATACGCTATCCAACATATCCAGCAGCACCAGCCCGTTAAACACCGGAGAGTAAGTGGAAGTGTTCCGGCAGCAATCATCAGAGAACGCCCAGTTGTCGTTAAATTCATCCAAGTAGATCTTTGTTTTCGTGGGATTCGGCTGCTTACCCGTTTTCACTACATTAGCTACGGAAATGTAATTCCCAGCAAATCCAGTGGTGGAAGAAGATTGAACGCGCGAATAAAGTGAGCTCACGCCGCTCGACGAACTGTGGTCCCACGCCATTCCACCATCAACGTCCGACTGCCCGGAGGGGTATTTGTGATAGCTGACAAAGTCGACGTATGGGGCAGTAGACGCGTTATTGACAAGTCCCCCGATAAACTCCGTGATAGCCCCTGTGCTCACAATCGTGGGTCCGCCAATTCGAACTACAGCCCTATCCTTTGCCGCTTGCGCACGAATCAGCGGTGCGGCTGCGGCGTAGAGGGACAGGTACCTACTTAAACGCGCGCCCGCTGTATTCGGAAATACGCAGAATGTCCCAAGTTCAGGCTCGTTCCATATCTCAAAGTCAGTCACAAGCCCTGGATATTTCTGATCCACGTGCTCAACGATGGACTGAGCCAAGTTCGCCCATGTACTAACATTATCTGGCGGAATCTTGAACGCCGCCGACGAGGTAGGAGCCGGGCAACCTGAAACGGTGGGGACCAGCCATGGAGGCGTGTACGTAAGCTCGAGGATGACTTTGAATCCTGGAGTATTGCCAACGCTCAAGTTCTTGATCGCGTCAAGGTACGGATCTAGTTTAGTCCAATTTGCAGATCTGGTCGCATAAACCGATTGCAACCAACCGTGCATTCTGATTACCCGAAATCCAGCGTTGTAGGTGCTGGTCAGCGGGGCGGAAGGCATTGGGTTGCTGTACTGCGTACCCAACAACGTCGACGAAATTGGATAGGCGGTCGATAAGTGGCTTCCGAAATCAGCCGTTACTGTCTGCGCCGTTGAAATTGATAGCAGCGCGAGGAATGTAGACGTTACCCAAAAGACTTTCTTCACAATGGAGCCTCCTGCTTCGGCTCTTGCGTTGAGAGTTTAAGTTAGGCTTACTGTTTTTAGTCATTTCGCACCGATCGGGGGTTTGCTAGTGTGCTGTGAGCAATACCGGTGAATAACCAGCAGTAAACGAATGTGAGACCGGTAAAGACTTGCCGTAGATGTCCTTCGCAAGCACTAATTGTCTTTCGGGGACAAACTGATGCGGTGCAATAGAATTCCAAACGACTTCTGAAGGTTGTCCGGATACATCAACAAACTTGCATACGATTGTTCCATTCCCGGATTGAGAACATCCCTTGGGCGCAGCTCCAGCAAGCCAGCTCTCCACTTCCCCATAAGCAATCGCCGCATTTAACAGATACGGTTGAGTGCTTGCGCTTTCGGAGCAACCTGCTGCGGGATTGGGTGACTTGCAATAGAGCGTCCCCCAAGGTTGGCCTTCCCACCAATACCAGAAAACACGATTCACGCCTGAGGACAACGCCAACGTATATAGTTTGGCAAGATACGCAGCCTGATCGTTAGACCAGCAACCAAATTGCAGGCCCGGCGCGGTGCTGGAACATGATGCTGGATCAGAATCGTTCATAGGACTTATCCGCGGACAGCCCTGAGATAAAGCACAATTTCCCGAAACCATCTCGTTATCATTGTGCCAACCCGTCCCCACATTGCCCCAAGAAGTCTCAGTGATCCACGATTGATTGCATCCTGAACTCTGACTGGAAGCGCACGGCGCGAGACCATTGTCGCGCATCGTAGTCTGAATGTTCGGCGCCCGCTTCAGGATGTTGTCTTCTGCGATCGACTTGCGCTTAGAGTGGGATGGATACGCATGCCACCCAACTATATCCGTGTAGTCGCGCCCTGCGAGATCACCTGAATGGCTTCCGCTCTCGCGGAGATATTCACAAATGTATGCCTCCGAGTAGCCGTTTCCCTTACCCCATTTTGAGCACACACCGGAACCACTGATACCGCCCGCGGCACAACTTGTTCCGTTGTAATTGGCGGTATAACCCACGCCAGGCGATACGACCTTTGCATTGGCATCAGTTTGTTTAACCGTCTCTTTGATGAGCCGTGCGATATGCACCACGTCCCCTATGCTGCCGCAAAACGCGGACTTACCATTGTTGGGCTCATTCCAAACCTCCCAGTAACGAATGCATCCGGAGTCGCTGTTCTCTCCGCTGCGACAGCCCGCCGGGCGTCCATCGACCTTGCGATCTCTGACTGCACGTACGAAATTCAGAAACGGCGTATCTTCTGGCACGTCAGAGGCTGCACAGCCGCTATGCTTCGAACATGCCCACTCAGGAGTGCGACTGAAGGTGTAGAGCAATTCCACATGTCGCTGGCGAGCCTGTCTAATCCAGCTATCGAAAGCTCCCCACGCGCAGCCCGAGGTGACCGACTCGTTGCAATCAGGCTTACGATGAGCTTGTATATTGCCAAACTTGGTGCCGTTGTCATGAAAGCGCAGTGACCCGATCGGTTGCGACGGATCGGGGGCAGTAGGGATGGAAGGCCATGGAGTTGGAGTTGCGCAGTCTGCATTCTGCCCCCCGCCAGAAGTGCAGCGAATATGCATCCCAAAAGCATCGGGTGAAATCTGTTGGGCCGTCCCGAGCCGCACAACTGCCAATACAGCAAACAATAAGAAACATAATCTCAGGGATTTCATTGCAGATATCCTCGCTTACCAATGGACAGGACCAAGGATTGGGTCCTGTCCATTGGTAAGGGGGCGAGCACTAGCTCTATTCGCTAGTGGATGGCAACGGCAACAACGGAGTACGCGGGAATATCTACGCTTCCGCTATACCCAGTTGAGGTCGTTGTGAGTGTAACTGGCGCATTTACGATTGTGTTGTTCGGCCCATCGATCCGGTAACTGGTACCCTGGGCGCCTGAGAGTCCTGCATTGTTGAACAATACGCTCACCCCCGTATAACTAGTTGACGTCGGGTTGACGATAAAAACCGCATCGTTCGTAGCAGTGTAGAAAGCCGTTGCCGCTAGTCCGCTCTGAGTTGTCCCCGGATTCACAGAGACAGCCATGCTCCCTCCATTTTGCAGACCGAGGTAATTCAGACTGCTCACTAAGTTATAGGGATGATAAGAGGGATACGGAACTGGCGTTCCACCGGACGGATACTGACAGCTCATTTGCGAATCCCACACTCCAATCATGCAGAAGTCAGGAAAAGCGCTTGCCGAGTAATAGAAAAGTTTTCCAGGTACAGCCCCAGATCCCGAATATACGGTATTCAGGTAGTCGATAATCATGAGACCGTTCATAACCGGAGAGTAGGTTGGATCGTTACGGCAGCAGTCATGCATGAACGGCCATCCGTCGTTCCATTCCGACACGTACACTGGGGTGTTCGCAGCATTCGGTTGCGAGCCGGCATGTGTTGCCTTGGCGGCATTGATGAACCACGGGGCGAAACCTCCTCCTCCCTGAATGATGCTGTAGAGAGTCTGTGGGCCGTGCGGCGTATCCCATGTCATTCCTGCCTGAATGTTTGCTGTGCCCGTTGGATACTGGTGATAGCTGATGAAGTCCACATAGGGGGATGCGTTCGGATCACTCACCAAGTACGGCACCCAAGAGGTGCCGTCCACCGTCGTCGGACCGCCGATTCGGATCGTCTGCCCATCCGTGGCCGCCTGCGCCTTCATGGCCTGTGCTACAGCAGCGTAAAGAGTTATGTACACTGACCTACGCTGCGCATCAGTATTCGGATTAACGCAGAATGTACCAAGATCCGGCTCATTCCATATCTCGTAGTCAATCACAAAACCCGGAAAAGTCTTATCCATGTGCGCCACAACCTGCGAGGCGATGTTGGCATAGGACGCATAATCAGAAGGCGGCATTTTGTACGATTGAGCACAGCCGGAAACAACCGGAACAAGGAAGGACGGGGTATAGGTTATTTGCAGCATCGGGCGAATGCCCGCCGTCTGAAGGCTGGTTACAATCGGATCAATCTTGGTCCAGTTCGCGCTCGTCTTCGAGGTGAAAATATTTTGGATGTTCGAATAGATCCGAGTGTGAACCATGCCCGCCTCTGTCAACAATGCCATACCATTCAAGTCTTTCAAATTCGTCAGATTGTTGCCTATCATTGCGGCAGGAATCGCGAACGCGCTAGCAGTTCGGTTTCCGAAATCGGCCACAACGCCTCTGGCCACTGTCACTGTTGCGCTACCAGACTTGCTAGCGTTTGCGGCTGACACTGCCGTGATCGTATGGGTTCCGGGTGCAGCGGGGGCGGTGTAATTACCCGAGGAATCGATCGTGCCTACGGTCGTATTACCTCCCGCCACACTGTCCACATACCACGTCACATTCGAATTACTTGATCCACAAACAGTGGACCTAAATGGAATTGTCTGATTTATAGGGACCTGGGTCGCCGAAGGAGACACTGAAGTCGAGACGGTATTGGAAACTGCAATCGCAACGCTGGCGGTATGGGATGTGCTCGCCTGCGAAATCGCTTTGATCGTGTGGCTGCCTGAAGAGCTCGGTGCAGTGTAAAGGCCGCTCGTATTTATAACACCGAGGCTGCTGCTGCCGCCGGTAGTTCCGTCAACCTGCCATGTCACGTTCTGGTTGGTGGTACCGGCCACGCTCGCCGTAAGCTGCTGTGTGCCTCCATACGCGGTGCATGCGTCGGAGGGTGTCAATTGCACCCAGATACTCCCCGTGACGGTTACAGCGGCACTCGCAGACTTTGTTGAATCAGCATTGGATGTTATCGTGACCGTATGGCTTCCCGACAGGTTCGGTGCCAAATACAAGCCGGCAGTCGAAATGTTCCCAGTGGTGTCGTTTCCGGACAGGACTCCATCCACGTACCACTTAACTCCAGTATTTGTGGAACCTGTTACCGTGGCAACGAATTGCTTAGTCGCGGTACCTGTCACACTGGCGCTAGTGGGCGAGATGCTGATTGTAACCGGCGTGGGCGCACTAACCGTCACAGTTGCACTCGCACTCTGCGTAGAATCAGCGTTTGAGGTAATGGACACTGTATGTGAACCAGTCGTAGAGGGGGCAGTATAGAGTCCTCCGGTTGAGACTGTGCCTGTAGACGTCGCCCCACCTTGGACCCCATCTACGAACCACTTCACACCAGCATTACTTGAGCCATTCACCGTCGCGGCGAACTGCTCAGTGGCGCCCGTGTTGATGCTGGCAGTCGTCGGACTGATCGCGACGGTTACGCCGGAGGCTACTGTCACAGTTGCACTAGCCATCTTCGTGGAATCTGCACTGCTGGTACCGGTCACTGTGTGGGGTCCTGTTGCGGCAGGTGCAGTATATAGTCCCCCAGTCGATATAGTGCCCGTCGTGGAGTTGCCACCGCTTACTCCATCCACCGCCCATTGCACACCGGTATTAGTACTTCCCGAAACGGTTGAGGTGAACTGCTGTGTGCCGTTCACATTCACAGTAGCTGACGTCGGACTTATCGAGATGCTCACCGATGACGCAGTCACAGTCACACTGGCACTCGCTGTTTTGGTCGAATCTGCGCTGCTGGTGACAGTAACCGTGTGGCTACCAGCTGCAGCGGGTGCCGTATACAATCCACTGTTGGAGATAGTTCCGACTGTGGAATTTCCACCACTTACTCCATCGACGGACCATTGCACACTCGCGTTAGTGGTCCCGGTCACTGTAGCTGTGAACTTTGATGTTGTATTCACTACCACACTTGACGATGTCGGGCTGATGCTGACAGCCACAGCAGTAACGGTCACGGCTGCACTTGCACTCTGGGTGGAGTCCGCGTTCGCCGTGATAGAAACCGTGTGAGAAGATGCCGTCGCAGGGGCGGTGTAGAGTCCTCCTGTGGTGACGGTGCCGGTAGTTGACGAACCACCTTGGACGCCGTCCACAAACCACTTCACTCCCGTGTTGGTTGAGCCAGTTACTGTCGCAGCGAACTGCTCCGTTCCACCAGTGGTTATGCTCGCAGAGGTTGGACTAATCGCAACGCTTACGCCGGATGCTGCAACGCTTACCGTGGCACTCGCTGTCTTCGTGGAATCGACGCTGCTAGTTGTAGTGACGGTATGCGTTCCTGTCGTTGCCGGAGCTGTATACAGTCCGCTGGTGCTGATAGTTCCTGACGTCGAGTTGCCACCAGAAACTCCGTCCACTGACCATTGCACACTCATGTTAGTAGTTCCAGAGACGGTTGCCGCAAACTGCTTGGTTCCATTCACTGTCACTGTGGCAGAGGTTGGACTTATGGCAACAGCGACTGTTGTTACCGTTACCGATGAACTTGCACTTTTGGTCGTATCCGCATTGCTAATGATGCTAACCAAGTGAGACCCAACTGTCGCAGGGGCTGTATATAGACCGCCCGTGGTGATCGTGCCCGTGGAGGTTGCTCCGCCTAACACTCCATCTACATACCACTTGACTCCCGTATTGGTCGTCCCTGTGACGCTCGCGGCAAATTGCTTTGTAGTATTGATGGGAACTGAAACGGAAGTTGGGCTTATACTGACCGCCACCTGTGTCACCGTGACTGTAGCACTGGCCGACTGGGTCGAATCGGCATTGCTTGTTGCAGTAACCGAATGCGAACCCGCGGATGCTGGGGCTGTGTAAACACCACTGGTGGAAATGGTTCCGGTCGCAGTCGCGCCTCCCGTCACACCATCCACAGACCACTGCACGCCTACGCTGGTCGTACCCGACACGGTAGCGGTGAATTGCTTCGTGGTATTTGCGGTGACACTCGCCGTGGTGGGCGAGATCGCGACTGTCACTTGTGATTGCGCCAGCGCGGTTGCGAAGCAACCCACGAAGCAGACGGTAACCAACATCCGGCGCAGACTTGCGGCAAATGGAGCCAGCAATTTGAACTTCACCTTATGCAAGGAGATAGTCATGATTCAAGACCTCGATCTGAGCACGCCTGATATCCGGACACAAAGCGACATTCGGCAAATAGGAAAATAGATGCCGCATTCATAACAGAATCTGCTTCGGTCTTCACTTTCGGGACAGAAGAATCGAAGCAGGCTAGCCAAACAGAATCTCGTCCGTGGGTCGACGGCCTTCAGTCGAGAACTTTCTCAGTCCCGCTGTCTGGAGGAACGCCAGAGCTAAATAGGCCGGGTTGAGTAGAAGGTAACGACGCCACAGACGCTTGGGTTCACGAGTGAAGCGAAACAACCATTCCAACCCAAGGTCTTGTAATTTCTTGGGGGCCTGTTCCAGTTCACCGGCGATAAATGGAAACGCCGCACCCACGGCGAGAAGAGGCAAAGCAACCGCATCACGGAATTCATACGCAAATATCTCTTGGCGTGGACATCCAAGTCCAACAAAGACGATGCGCGCACCGGATTCGTGAATACGCGCGACTAACTCAGTCTTCTCCGACGGAGTAAGATTCCGGAACTTAGATGGCTCGGTGCCAGCAACGATCAGTCCAGGATATCTGGCCAGTAGGTTTCTCCTGAGGCTATCGAGAACCGGGGGCGTGCTGCCATAGAAGAACACAGGAAGCCCCTCTCGCGCCGCACGCTCACAGACTTTGAGCGTCAGGTTCGGACCGTAGACGCGATCTCTCAGCCCCGCCCTGTGTTTCAGGTTCAGCAACCACCGCACCGGTTGCCCGTCGGGCACTAGCAAGTCAAAGCTATTGAGACGGTACTTATGCTCGACATCGCTCACTCCAGTCATTATTCCGTGCACGGCCATCGCGGAGACGGCTACCCCGCGTTGATCGTGTGCAGCCGTCACCACGCGCTGCACCGCCGTGGCGTAATCCACGGGATCTATAAGGATGCCGAGTACGCTCCGTTTCGCGGAGCGCTCCCACGACGTGTCCGCCGAGAGGTCCGTACGACTCTGGGGTTCGTTATGCTGCGACGACATTCCGCGCGCGAGTGGCATCGTAGATCTCCTCCAGAATGTTGCGAACGTCATACTTATATTTCCAGTTAGGATAGTGCTCCGCAAAGCGATCGCAATCACTAATCCACCACTGGTGGTCACCCGTGCGAGCCTTGTCGATATAGGTCCAGTTCAGCTTTCGACCACTGATTTCTTCGCACATCTGGATGGCTTCGAGCATAGAGCAGTTGCTAAATCGGCCGCCTCCCATGTTGTAAACTTCCCCGCCTCGGGGTGCGCTAAAGAATGCGTCGAAAGCGTTAATCAGGTCGAAGCTGTGGATGTTGTCACGCACCTGCTTTCCTTTGTATCCGTAAACATCGTAATGTGCGCCTGTAACAGTGCACTTCATCAGGTAGGCAAGAAAGCCATGCAGAGCAGTGCCGGAATGGTTTGGTCCTGTCAAACAGCCACCACGGAAACACGCAGTCTTCATCCCGAAGTAACGCCCGTACTCCTGGACAAGGACATCAGCCGCCACTTTCGATGCGCCAAAAAGACTGTGCAAACACTGGTCGATAGACATCGATTCAGGGATACCCGCCTTGTAATATGGATGATCCTTTGCAATCTCCCACCGAGTCTCCAGTTCCTCCAGGGGCAACAGATTAGGCGTGTCACCATAGACTTTGTTTGTGGACATGAAGATGAAGACTGCATCCGGAGCATATTTCCGGGTCGCCTCCAACAAGACGGAGGTGCCATTCACGTTCACGGTTAGGTCCATAAACGGATTGCTGGCGGCCCAGTCATGGGAGGGCTGAGCGGCACAATGCACAACGAGTGCGATCGCCCCTTGGTGCTCGCGAAAGACTTCGAAGATTTTATTTTCGTCCCGAATATCGGCCTCGACGTGCTGATACCCCGGAACCTCTCTGACTAAACGCAATCGATTCCAGCGAGTGGAGGCTTCTTGCCCGAAAAAAGTTGCGCGCATGTCATTGTCAATCCCAATAACGTCCATGCCCAATCCCGCAAAATGCGTAACGGCTTCGGATCCAACCAACCCTGCAGACCCCGTGACTATCACAATCGACATAAACACTTTTCCTTTCGGTAGAGCGATGAACTCAGGTTTCTCGTGCAAAGAGATGTTTCCGATTAGGCTGCCGAGGAATTTACAGCCTGTGACTGCCTCTCGAGAACTCCGTTGTAGATATCCATGAGCTGGCGATAGTTCTCTTCTGCCGTGTAGAATGTCTCGTACTCTCGGCGGGCATTTTTGCCGAGTTCCGCTTCTAGCCTCGCATTGTTCCAGAGATCCCGAACCACTTCCGCAAGACTCTCTGGATTCCGAGGATCAAAAAGAAGCCCGGTGTGATTCTGTTTCACGATCTCAGGCATCACTCCTATCCTTGAGGCCACTACGGGCACACCGTGCGCGTACGCTTCGAGGATTGTCATCGGAAAACTTTCATACCATTCACTGGGAAAGAGGAGAAAACGAGCCGCGGACAGGAACTTGAAAGCCTCCTCTCGTTGCAACCTCCCAAGAAAGGTCACATTGTTCAGTTGCAAGTCCCTTGCTAACTGACGAAATTCCTTAAGGTCTGGACCATCGCCAATGAGTTTGAGTTCCATGTTGGATGGCAGAAGCTTCCACGCCTTCAGCGCTGTAGCTACTCCTTTTTCCGAGGACATGCGCCCCATGAATACCGCCCAGATGCCCGGCGACATCCGGCGGCCTGGATCTGGGTGGACAAAATTCGGCTTAACAAGGACCTTTGCTGCTGGAAGTCCGCACTCTATAAACTTGTCACGTGCGAAGCAAGTAAGTGCAACGTAACGATCGATGTCATTCGCATAAGTACCGAGTCTGCGGTTTACCGCGAGCATAGCCGCAACTGCTCCGGTGGCACTCACAGACCCGCGATAGCAGCGATGCCGCACCGATGCAAGCAACGAACCGGATACACAGTCCTCACAGGGCACGCCGTCGCGAAGGAAAGTATGCGCAGGACAAAAGAGGCGGTAGTTGTGCAAGGTTTGCACAACGGGAACTCCGGCCAGCTTACATGCCCCATAAATGGAAGGGGAGATGACGACGAAGGTGTTATGAACATGTACGACGTCCGGTCTTTCCCTCGCAAGAAAGTTATAGAACTCACGATGCGTCTCAGTCGACCAGACCGTCTTCCCCAATAACGTCAGGCGTTTCACTCCGGTAAAGCGATCCGTCTCGTCATTGGTGCGCTCATAGTGCAGAACCTGATGCCCGGCCTCGCGCAGCATCTGTATCTCCTGACGGACTACCACATCTTCCCCTCCAGCCTGTTGATATAGGTTATGGGCAATGATGATCTTCATTTGCTGCCCGCCATCTCGTATTGGCTTGGGCCTTGGGCGATCACCCGTTGCAGCAATCCGGCCAGTACCTCACTGACAATCAGCAGCGATATAAGCATCAGATACGAACTGCCAGGTCGCCCACCAAAGCTGGCATTTAACATTCCATTTAGCATTTCGAAGACAAAGACTGCAAAGCACCCGATAGCCCATGTCCGCATCTCACCCGCTTTTATCCTGCGGGTAACCAGAAGGAGATTGCGGACGGTACGCCATAACACCGCGAGCAGAAGGATAAGACCGATCACTCCGTTGTTATAGAGGATCTCAAGGAATCCGTTATGCGTGTGTCCTGCGGGCCAATCAACTCCAGATACGTCTTCAGCAATAAACTTGGAAGAAACATATCCGTGACCATACAACGGCTTCTCCATGATGGCTGGAATAATTACCTTCCAGAGACCGATGCGTCCGGTGCCAGTCTCGGCCTCTCCTGACTTTGCATAATCCATTAGGTAGTGTTGCAAGGGAGTGGTGACGACGAGGATGCTCCCCAATCCAACAACGACCACTATAAAGATAAGGCCGGACTTCCAGTTCTTTCGCAAAATGAAGAACATGGTCCCCGCTACGAATGCGGCAAGGATTGCTCCCTTACCTCCTCCCAGCAGCATTACAAAGAATCCAAAACCAGAAAAGACCAAGTACTTTTTCTCGGATTTCACTGCATAGAAGATCAGTCCCAGCAGAAACAGAGTGCCTGCTATCGCGGAGACCCCCGTAGGCGACAAAGCTTCTGACATTCGACCGCCTGACCATGCGTCAGGAGTGGCGATGAACTGCGCCAGACAGAGGGCCACAAGCGCCGTAAAACTCCACAAGGTAGCATCAAGGAACCAGCGTAGATCGTTCATACTCTCGATTTCGTCGAGAATCACTCGCAACAACATTACGGCAAGAACCAACTTGAAACCCCACGCAAAGCTGAATGCCTTTGCAGGGGAGTACGCCGCCGACGCGATGCTGACAAACGCCAGCAGGAACAGCCAGCGAAACGACGGTTTCAGTAAACGACCGAGATATCCAGGGCTGCGGAAGGTGATGAGCAGCAAAACAATTGAACACATGGCCCATATCATCGTCTCGGCATAGGCGGAGGCCGCGAAGTCGCCCTGATAGGCGGCACCCAGCGTGCTATATCGATAGAAGATGCGTTCTGCTACCAGCAAGAAAGAGAAGAGCAGGATAGCGGTCAACAACATCTGCTGACGAACGTCGATAACTCCTCGTGCACGTGCAGCCAGAGGTGCGATCAACAGCGTCATCAAAACAGCGCACGCAACGAATGCTTCTGCGGTTTCGATACCGATCATGAGGTCAGGTAATACCGCCAAGACCACGAAGCCGAAGGTACAAGCCAGCGTTCCTAGCGCCACAATGAACATAACTTGGCGGCCATCGCGCTTGCGTGTACCGATGGAGCGACTAGCGACTTGCGACATTTGTTGTGGCATAAACCTCATTCATCCATTCGCCCTTACGGTTCCAGCTAAAGACTTCCTTCACGCGCTGGCGGCCACCAAGGCTAAGTTTCGCCCGAAGTTGAGGATCGCGACCAAGTCTTGCCAGCGCACCAGAAAGATCTTCCACCGCTTGCTCCGGAGACTGAGCCACCACCTTGATTCCCGTTTCATCATTCACCTGTACAGCCGGACCACCTAGATCAAGGCAGACGACCGGACGTCCAGCCGCCATCGACTCTAAACAGACCCACCCTCCGGAATCGTGCAAGCTCGGATGTAGGAGCACGTCGCAATCGAGTAATCTATCAAGCGCGAGCTGCCGAGACATCGCGCCCCAAAAGAAGACCCGTTCGTCAACGCCAAGCTCTCTCGCTAAGTTCCATAACCTGATGCGTTCCGGCCCATCGCCAACGATCCAATACTCCGAATTCGGAAGCTCCCTCGCCAATCGAGCAAAAGCACGTACCCCTAGGTCAAACCCCTTCCAGTGCAACAGCCGACCGATGCTAACGATTCGGAATGGAGCTTCTCGGTGCTGCGGCAAGGCTGCTAGACGCAAAATGTCGTCCTCCGAAAGTCCAGCTTCCGAGTAAAGAACGACGTTGCGGCATCCAAGCGCTCTCATCTTCGTTTCCGTGTCGCGGGTGGTCGCTAACCCCAGCTTTGCCCGACGAGCTGTCTGATGCAGGAATGGATCCCAGCGAGCCACACCTCGCGCGAGATCACGAGCACTCTCATAAACGCGTCCCTTGGGTGAAAACGCGAGCCTGAACTTGCGCGGTGCAGATTCTCCACCACCCACCGGCCCCCATACGAAAGGTATGGGTAACATGGCCAGGAAGCTTGGCAACCAATAGTTCACAAACGTCAGGTGATGCGTGACGTCGAATTTGATTTCCTTCGTCAGGCGTTTGGCCGTGAGATAAATGCCGTACTGCCATAAATAGTAATAGGGTCGCAGCCCGCGTTCGCCTTTCTTCCAAAACCTGAGCAAATAAGGTAGGTCGTAAAAAATCCAGTGCACGTTGGGCATCGGATTTCTCTCAACTTCCTCGCGAATGAGTGTCTCATTGTTTGCGCGCGTTATTACCCACACCTCATGGAATCGGGCTATCTGCTTCACCCAATTCCATCCCACGCCAGGCTCTGACCCCTTGCCCGGTTCGCATGCATAAGCTGAAACCAGAATCCTCACGCAGCCTCCGCGGACACCACAAGCACAGGTCGAGCATTACGCGACAGCATCAGTTGAGCGATCAAGAATGCGCACACATTAGCAACCAGCATCGTAACTACCGCGCCTTCAACCCCGAACAACTTCGTTGAGATAATTCCACCGCCCACCGTGATGACGCTTGACACCAAGTACGTATAGAACACGTAAATCGGCATTTCATTTGCTCGAAGCGCAATACATGGTCCGTTAATGCAGGTTTGAAAGATGGAAGAAGCCGCGACCAATGGAACAAACGTGCTGATCTCTGAGTAACGTCCCCCATAAAACAGGTGAACAACCGATCCTCTAAACATCACAACAACGGCCCAGTAGGCGATTGCCCCGAGGGCGAACAGTGCGGTGATCGCCAAAGAAATTTTTCGCAGCGACTGCGGCCCCTGCTCGACGCGCGCACGCGCAGCATACGGGACGAATAGCAGAGATAGCGCAGTCGCGGTCTGGCCAACCGGAAGCGCTAAGTTCATCAGCGCCCTCAACTCTCCGGCATGGGCCATACCGGACGAAGTACCAAGTAGCACGTAATACAGATTCGTAGGTATCCACATCGCGACAGAGGACGCAAGCGCCCACCGACCATAAGCCCAATGGAGGCTCGATGTTTCACTTAGCGATAACTCATTCAAGGACAGCTGCGTAATCGGCTTCAGCTTTCTCAGAAAAGTAATGCTTGTAATCAAAGCCGCCATTCCCATGATGAGGAAAGCCGTGAAAGGCGACAGCAGGTTGAAACTATTTGCGCTCCGCAGAAGGAGTAGTACCAACGCGCAGTAAAGCACCGCACCTTGAGTGGCTGAGGCAGGTTGAAGTTCCAGGTAGAAACTCCGCCGCACCAACCAGAAAAGCAAGATACCTGGGGATGCAAGCGACACTCCAAATAACGCGCCTGCCAGCACAACGGAATGACCAGTAAGGAAAACTCCCAACCCCGCAGCGGCGAGCAAAACAGAGATCAAAGCAACGGTGCCACCGTGCATCCACAGCAGCGCTCCAAGATAGTGACGCAACTTACCTCTAAATGAAGAGCTGCCATAAACGCTCATTGGTTCAAGCAGCAAAGCCTGGTGTAGTTGGGACACTAAAAGAAACACCGCAAATGCGAGAGCGTACGCGCCGTAACGGTCTGCAGCGAACCACCTGGCGAGCAGGACGCTAATCGCAAAGTTTGATCCAGAGATCATTCCTTGGTCGGTGAGAGCAAGAGTGCCCTTTCGTATCCAGCTAAACACTCGGCTTCGTTCGCCGAAAAGAGGCGACGGTACGAAAAACTCGTTTGCTGACGACAACTTGATCCTTTCGGAATCTAGTTTTTCAGTGCGGTACGTAGCAGTCGAAACCGATGACTAACCTGTGTTGATGAAATTCCTGATTCGGAGGCTGCCTCTGCAAGGGACTTCACCAGATATAGAAGGTAGAGGCTCGAGGCTGAGGGTATGCCACGAGTAACATCCGAATAGCAGCTCTTGTGTCCGAGCAGAGTTACTACTTGTGTGTCGAAATGAGCTATGTCCCACACATTCGGACACTCCCACGAAGAGGCTTCCCAATCAAACGCGAATAGTTCGTCTTGCCCGCGGCGCAAGTTCCAGGGCGCAAAGTCGCCATGTGACAGCCCGCAAGACACCGTCACCCGCCTTAGCTCACGGCTAGCGCGCTCAAGCGCTTCTGAGACAACATTTATAAAATCCCCACCCCGAGTGGCGCTGGGTATTGTTTTCGCGACTCCCGAAACCTCATCCACCAGATCCTTGCCCTCACGGCGAATTGGTCGTACGCCCCACATTTTCTTGAGAAGCGAATAATGCTTGAGTCCTAGCTGCATAGGACTCGCGTTGTTTGGCCCCGCAGAAAGGCAAAGTGCCGTCTCCCCATTCCAGCAGCCTCGAAATAGCACGCGAGGAATGGCATCTTCCAAAAATGTTTTTGATAGCGCTTCCAGCATTTGCCCTTCGTGCTCTATTCGCTTCACAGCCGGCTGCGCCATCGGAACTTTTACAAATGAAACGGGCGTTCCATCTGGACTCATGATGCAGGCGACAAGCTTGCGATACTTCGATGGGGTTCCGAACACAACAGCAAACGTCGCATTCGGTTGCCCTGCAATTTGCGCCGCCCTGCTGAACACATTCGAATCACCGCACCCGATAACCGACAGAGTACCCGCAATCTTTGGCAACACGCCGACTGTGGCTGCAATTCTTAGAAGACCTTTGGCGGCTTTCGCGCTCGGGGCAAATGCGCGTACCTGATCGACAGCTTTTATCGTGCAGCGAGGTGAGCCAAGTGGAAGTAGCGCGCGCGGAGATCGTTCGGTAGGTATGATAGAAAATCGCCGCTCATCCTGCCCACCTTCAAGGCTCGCAGCCACAGTCTTAAGTCCGACTTTCCTCGTGTTGAATTCGACCCCAGGACCGAACATCAATCGCAGTACGGCATCAACTTCTGGAGAGACAGCTACCTGGCCGGAGGAAGAACTAACCTTCTGAGCACTTGTGCTCACGCCCTACCCGCCTTCTCGAATGAGATATTCTCTGAGACCCGCGTGGGACTGGATTCACTAGCCGCCCATTGAGGACATCGTGAGTGCCAGCGTCGCAGCAAGTGCTCATAGACTGCTTCAGTAGCCTGCGCCACAGCATCTTCCACACTGTTGTCGGTACGAATCAATGATGCGCACTTCGTATTCACCGCCAACTGGTTATAGCCGTTCCTAAGCGTACGCAGCTGCTCGAGGGAAACCTCCTGCTTACGTGCGTGTATAACCGCCTCGTCGGCATCAAGCACGAGTAGAAGAACATCCTTGGTCGGGATCAGCTTCAAGAGTAGACGGAGCAGCCACTTAGGTCCGGAGTATCGATATCGCCGTTGATCCACAAGTAAGTCATGAAAGTAGCGATCAAATACCACCAATCCCGAGCGCCCCAATTTCGGACGCACAATCGCGAGATAGCTGACCCAAAACTGAAACACCAGCAGCAGCGCTCGCGCAGCTGATAGCACCGGACCGCGTGGTTCCCGTGCGTGGGGATTTTCCACCGGCACACCCGGCTTTTTGCTGAACGTCGCCCTGTAGTGGAAAAAGTAAACTCCACGAAATGCTGGCCTTAAGTTATCTACTACTGAGGCTAACAACGTACTCTTTCCCACTCCGTCTGGTCCCAGGGCAATTAGAAACAGCCCTGTCGGATGGATCCAGCGATTGATTAACCTGAGCTTTTCTGCTCCGTGGTAGCGCACGAAGCTCCAAGGATTTCGTCGGAGAGAGTTTCGCCTAAGTTGGCCACGCAACGCGGGCAGCATTGACTGCAGTCGCTGATCGGCAATCGCCGTAATAACCAGCGGGCCATTCTCCCCGCCAAACGTCTCACACGCAATTGCCAGCGACCGTGCCTCACCAATATCTGAGGATATTTCCCGGAGTTCAAGTAGTTGCGAGGTAGAGATGCTCCCTTTTAGGGTCTTCTTCATCAGAAGATAGGCGAACACCGTGTCTGGGGCAGCGATCCAAAATCCATTGTGCAGTCGTCGGCCTTTCAGCAGATTCTCCCCGGAGGCAAGAATCAGTCCCGCATATCGATACTCAGAGATGCAATCCACTCCCACGATGTGAAACTGTTTTCCTTCGAACCATGCAAAATCAAAGCGGTATCCGTAGCCTGCGTAATTACGACATTGAATCCATCTGTAGCCAAAGGTGGCCAGTTTCAAAAAGACGATCCGAAGTTTCTGGAAGTCGTCTGGATGGACAACCAGATCTAGGTCACTAGAGACCGTCCACGGAAGCCCCTCCCACCCATGCAGCACGCAATAGCGAATTCCGACGTCCTCAAGTGAAGAAAAGAGTAATCGAACAAACGTACCTACGACTGGGGAAACCGGGGTTATTGCAACAGATCTCGACACCACTAAACGCCCTCCTTACGAAAAACAGCCGGGAACGTCTTGGCAATAATCTTTAAGTCGAGCCAGAAGCTCCAATGATCGATGTAGTGAAGATCGAGTTGCATGTTGCGTTCGAACGAGGGATCGGCCCGCGCTGTAACTTGCCAAAGCCCCGTGAGCCCCGGCAGAACATCCAACCTTCTGCGATGTTCGAGCTGGTACTGGCGATAATCGTCGACCGGATGGGGACGCGGTCCTACGAGACTCATATCGCCTTTTAAGACGTTGAACAGCTGAGGCAGTTCATCGAGACTAGTTGCTCGCAAAAACCTCCCAATGCGGGTAAGTCTCGGGTCGTTAGTTATTTTAAAGAATGGTCCCTCGCGCTCATTGAGCTTTCGAAGGTTGTCCTTTAATTCATCTGCGTTCTGCACCATGCTGCGAAACTTGTAAAAGGTAAACTTTCGTCCCTTGAAACCAGCACGATCAGCACAGTAAAGTATTGGCCCCTGCGAGTCGAGCTTCACTGAAATTGCGATCACAAGTAACAGCGGAGCAGTGAGAACCAGGAGAATGCAAGATCCAATCACGTCCATGAGCCGCTTAAAGAACTTGGCGAAACCACGAACCGGCTCCTCATGCAGTGTGAACGCTGGATGCGAGCCGATGAAATGAACCGGAAACGCGCCATATCCTTCGAGTAAGGGTGGCACTATTTTCACTGAGATGTGGCGCTCGCACGCGCGGTTGATGAGGTTTACAATTCCAGGCCGCATGACCGGGAGCGTGATATAGACCTCGTCAATGAACTCTGCGCGTGCGACATTCGCAAAGTCGGTGATCCTCCCCAGGAGATCCTCGCCATCCGCCTGCCGGTCGTCGAGATACCCTTTAACAGCAATCCTTAGGTTAGGATTGCGTTCGATCGAGGAAACAAGACTCCTTCCGAGCTGTCCACTACCCACTACTAGAGCGTGGCGTACTGACTTTCCCTGGGCTACTCTGCGGTGCACCAGCGTTCTCGACCCTATTCGCCAACTAGCGAGTGCAGCAGCATTCACTGCTGCGACAATGAGAACGAACCTTGGCCGAAGCACCGCAGCCTGCACCGAAAGCTGGCAAAGGAGAAAAATCGCGCTCGCAACCAAAACAGCCTTGCAGATGTTCAGTCCCTCGCGCATCGGAGATAAGTTGTACTCTGATTCGTAGACGCCACAGGTCTTCAGAGCCAGTAGAAGCAGCGAAGCATAACTCGCTACCAGTAGTGTGGAGTGGACAGGCAAGGAGTTTGCAGTGTTGGGCAACGCCATTGCTGCGGAAATCGTGGTGGCGCAAACTGCTAGCACCATATCCGCAGCAACCCACGTCGGCAATGACGAAGGACGAGCGTCCTGTCCCATGACGAGATCAGCACGCTCCCGCGATACGTCTCGTCGCTTTTCTTTCATTGTAGGTGTCGTTGCGCTCTGGTGCGGCTGACGCGGGAACTGCTGTGATGCCGGGGCATTCATCTCGGTACTCCAATTCAACAGGGATTATCAATTCACCGACGAACTTCAGTCGCCATAAGCCGTGCCGTTTTGTTGCACGACATCATGGACAGGTGCTGTCTCTCCTTCCTGCTTCGCGTACACAAGCGCGATACTTTTCGCTCTTCTTCCCGAGCTAGTGCGAGGCTGCAATAACCGTCTCGCGGTGTTCGTGGACTCTACCTTCTTACCCATCCCGACATATTCAAAACCGGCCGCTATCACCGTGCGTGCGTCGAACAGGTTTCGTCCGTCAATTAGTACAGGCACCTCAACCACCTCTCGCAGCCTCGCTAAATCAAGGGTCTTGAATTCCGGCCACTCAGTGAGGATCAGGATCGCATGTGCTCCCCTTGCGGCCTCATAGGGATCGTCGAAATAGTCGAGTTGACCAGGCACGGCAGGTTTCACTTTTGAGGCGCTCTCAAGTGCCGCCGGGTCGTATGCCCGGACAATCGCGCGTTCTCTCAGTAAACGAGAGACAACATTGAGACCAGGGGAATCGCGAACGTCATCAGTACCCGGCTTGAATGCCAAACCAAATGCTGCGACTGGCTTGTTCTCAATTACCCATAAAGCTTCTGACACCTTCCGCATGAATACATTGATTCGCTGCATGTTTACTTCTTCAGTGGCCTTCAAAATAGGCGTGCGCGCACCATGAGTTTCTGCAAGACGCATGAACGCGCGTAGGTCCTTTGGTAGGCAGTACCCGCCAAACCCTAATCCCGCATTTAGAAAGCTGGAACCAATTCGCGGATCTAGTCCAATACCCGTTGCCACATCCGTAACGTCGGCGCCAACTGCCTCGCAAACATCTGCGACCATGTTGATGAACGAAATCTTGGTCGCCAGAAAGGCGTTGGCTGCGTGCTTGATAAGTTCCGCCGTGTTGAGAGACGTAAACACAATTTTGGCGCGAAGCGGTGCATAGATGAGCTTGACGATCCTGCCCGCAATCTCGGAGTTCACACCGCAAACAATGCGGTCCGGGTGCAGAAAGTTCTGAATTGCCTGGCCTTCCTGAAGAAACTCCGGATTCGAAGCGACATCGAAGCACGGGGACTTGGAACGCTTCCCTGTATCAATGTTGGTCGCATGCCGCCAGATCGTCCGTCGTATCCATTCGCCAGTTATCGCAGGTACGGTGCTCTTTTCAATGATGAGCTTGTACCCATTCAGGTTCTTGGCGATTGTACGAGTCAGTGCCTCTACGTCCTTCAGATCTGGGTCACCATTTTCGCGTTGCGGTGTACCCACACAAATGAAGAGCACGGAAGCCGAACGAATTGCTTGGTCGATATCGGTAGTGAGCGTAAAGCGGGGATTGTCAATATGCTTCGTAAGGAGTTCCTGCTGTCCAGGTTCGTAGAACGGTGATTCCCCGCTCCTAATTTTCTCAACCATTACTTCGGAGTTATCCACTCCGATGACATGCCAACCTATGTCGGCAAGTGACAATGCCGTGGGTAGTCCCACATGGCCCAAACCAATGACGGCGATCCGTACTTCAACTGAACGAACCTGGTCCAATACCTGTTTCGCATCCATGGAACTTCTCCTAAACGACGTGGCACTCTGGGAGTGCCACCAACGAAGGGGTTCACGTTCTTAAATTCTGACTGGAGTCAATCAGGAAGAGCTAAAACATTCGATACAACTTTTCTGGGATTGGAAAGCGGCGGTTGTTCAGAACGGCTCCAAGTACCCGAACATTCGCCGCACTCAGTTCGTCCACCGCATTGCGAACAACCTCTCGACGAGTTTCGTTTGCCTCTACAACTACTACTGCTCCATCCGCGAGTTGGCCGAGAATCACGGAACTACTGATGGTCGAATTTGCAGGAGCTTCGATCAATACATAATCGAAACGGGAGCGCAGTTCCGCAACCCTCCTGCGCGCTTTCTCAGACACGAGAGCACTTTTCCACCCGAGTAGATTGTTACCGGCGGAAATCAGTGTTAGCTTGCGATCCTCCACTTGGTGTGCGTAGTTTTCTAGGGGCTCAGGGCCGACAAGTGCGTCGCTGAAGCCTGCGCTGTTTTCGATGCAGTACAGATCATGCATGGTTGGCGAATTGAAGTTTGCGTCCACCAGGCAGACCGTCCCATTCGAGTGCAAGCTAAGAGCCTCGCCCGCAAGAGCACACACGGAGGCAGAGTCTGACTTCGCTCCGAGAGAGAAAAAGACGACGCAGCGTGGCGTCCATTCATTGGGCAGCAGAAAGAGACGCTGCACCAGATCGAAGACCTCAGCCCCGACACTATCAGAAGAAATGCGCGACCGCGCGTCGCACGGAATAGCAGTGAGGGGTGTCATCGGCAACGCTGCCGGAGCGGCGGTCGACTCTATCGTTACATCATGCAATACACCTTGATTGCGCTCAATTGCAGCCCGCTGCAATACCTCGAAGTTGCGACTCATTCTATCCCCTCTCTAGGTCGATGTCGGCGTCGTGTGATTAGTGAGAAAACCTAAAGCGAATTTCAACTGGCATTTCGGTAGGCTTTCCGTTGTACGTGCCCGGTTTGTACTTCCATTGCGTTACAGCATCCAGCGCCGCTTTCTTGAAAACAGGGTCTCCTCTTACAAATTTAAGATCCTCCGGCAATCCAAGTTCGTTCACCCTAGCCGTTAATACAACCTCGCCTTCCGCATAGGAATTCCCCATAGCTGGTGGATATTGCGGAAGAGTGCGTTCAATTAAAACAGGATGAACAATAGCAGCGTACCCAGGGTTTTGGCCCGGCAAACTCGAGTTCGAAAAATGCGGAATAATTGGAGGTGTCTTTGTATTCGCGACCAAGCTGTTCGCAGTTCCTGTCCCAGTTCTGGCATTCAGAGAAGGCGCCATCGAGTTGTTCGTCGGTGCGCCGTCTATGGGGCGAATTATGATCGGCGCCACATCAAGTTCCTCTTTGTGAATCATGCGACGTCGATAACTCGTGCGGTCCCCTAATCTCGCAACCGAATCCGGGGCGTCCCCCAACGACCGAGGCTCAACGGTCTCTAAAGGCATCCGTTGCTCATCGTCACCTTTGCCCGTTGCCACCATTGGCTCTGATGTTAGTGTGCGACTTGAAAGCGATTCCGTAGCTGTGCTTTCCACCGGAGAGGCTGCATTCACACTTTCCACTTTCCCATATAATGTTGTCGCTATTCGAGATTTGAATACGAAATATCCGAGGGTCGCGCAACCCATCAGTACTACAAGCGCAAGGGCTAACTTACCTATTGCCCCCATCGTTGAGCGCGGGCGCGCATACACGCTATTGCTTAGAGGCACAACTCCTTCCAATACGGGAGAGGTTTCTGCGTCTTTAGCACCTTTGAAAACGCTGGCTGGCTGAAACTGTAGTGCTGCTTGCGACTGCACCGTTTTCGTGTAGGCCGAATCTTCCGATCGAGGGGGCTCGGACAAGCTCTTTGGATTCATCGGAGACCGCAGAGCGTTGGGAGACGCAGCAGCCGCGGGCTCTTCCTGCTCCCTCAACTCGGAGTTTTCTTTCGGAAACTTCTCAAAGTGCATTCCTTGCGCTGCAACGGGCGCAGTGATGGAAGGCTCGGCCCTGAGCGACTGGAAGGTCCGTGAAACCCGGGGCCTTCGTTTCAAATTGCTGACAGGACGCGCATTTTCGGAATTCTGAGCAATGGTATTTTCTCGCCCCAGAACCGGCGTGGACTGCAGTGCGGGGAGATCAGCAACAGCTTCCGCAACCAGATCTGCATTGATCCTCCTTTCCTGCGCGACATATCCAAGCGAAAGCGAGTTGAAGCATATTGTGTTGATCAGCCGCGGGGTTCCATGCGAGGAACGTGCAATCAGTGCTGCGGCTTCATCACTGAATATTGGCTCGCCCCTATAACCAGCAAATGCGAGACGATGATCTATGTAACTCCTAACATCTTCAGTGCTCAGCGGGTGGATCCGTCCCACCATCGAGATTCTCTGAAGCAATTGCGACATACTCGCGCGTCCGAGTGTGGAATCAAGTTCCGGTTGACCGGCCAAAATGATTTGCATCAGCTTCGCTCGCGGAGTCTCGAAATCAGATAGAAGACGAATCGTCTCCAACACCTCTTCCGACAAATTCTGCGCCTCATCCACTATCAATATGAAACGTCGCCCGGCTCGCGAATTGGCAAGTAGAAATTGATTAAATCGCCGATGCAGACGAACAACGTCATCCGTTTCATCTTCGATTCCAACCTCCGAGAGCAAGAAACGAATGAATTCTCGCGAGTCACACTGCGTGTTGAACAGAAATGCGGTCGAGGCTATTTCGTTGTATTTTTCCAAAGTATGGAACAGGAGTGTTGTCTTACCCATTCCAGGAGGTGCGATCAGCGCGAAGAATCCACGTCCGGTCTCGATGCAGTACTGTAGTGAGGCCATTGCCTCACGATGCATAGCACTCGCGAATAAGAACCGCGGGTCGGGAGTCGGGCCGAAGGGCTCTTCGCGTAAACCGTAAAATCCTAGATACATCTCACTCCTGCTCTTAGTTATTAAGCAATCTTGTGGCAGACATGTTGGCAATACCGTACGGCTGCGGAATAGCAGCCAAAACAGGTATGTTCAGATAAGCTCTCAACTCGTCAGGCGTCCTAAAGCTGTTGTCTGTGTATTCAGCCATGAACACCGCAAACGCGCCCATCACCCCTGCGAGCAAAGCTCCAAGAAGACCATAGAGCCAAGCCGGATGCGCCGGGAGTACCGGCACTGCAGGAACTTCAGCTATGGAGACGTTCACGATCCGTTGTTTGTCCAGAGCATCAGAAATGCGGGCCTCTTCTAGCTTCTGTTTGTAGAGAAGGTAGTTTCCCTCATTCACCTTCAGATTCCGCTGAATGTCCTGCTCTTGTAGAGCTTTGCTCTGTAACTGCTGAGTCACTTCTTTGTAGCGATTCACGACGCCTTGAGCCGCCGTTACGGTTGCCTGATACGTAGCTAAGTCTGCGCGCGACTTTGCCAGTTCCGAACGCACCCAGGCATTCGCTAGGTTCAGATCCGTACTCTCTTCTTTGACAGGGTTCGCGTTCTCCGAAGCGATTGCAGCCTTTGTTTCTGCAATTTGCTTTTCAACGTCCTGAACCGGACGGTAGCCGGGTTGGTACTTCGCGAGCAAATCATTGCGCTGCAGTTCCAAAGCCAAAAGTTTAGACTTTATGTCCTGCAGCAACATCGGGTTGTCTGCGACCTTTACTGTTGTTGTGATGCGTTCAGGTACACTCGTTTCGAGTCGCTCTAAAGAACGAATTCGGTCCTGTGTTTCAGCCACCGAAGCCTGCGCTTGGCGGCCCATGAACGCAAACTGATCCATCTTCTGGACAGCTAAATCGCGTTCTGCCGCTGGGGTAACAGTATTCTGATCCTGATTGAAAGCGCTCAGCTTAGCTTCCGCTTCCTTCAATTGATTCTGAGCGTCTATCATCTGCTTTTCGAAGAAGCCGGATTGCCCCACCGGACGCTGCACCTTCGCGTGCTTCTCCATATACAGAGCTGCAAGCGTGTTAGCCACCTTAGACGCCATCTGCGGATCGGGGTCGCTGTAAATCGCCTGCACGATGTTCGTCTTCTTTACGACCTCCACGTCTAATCGCTTGGAAAGTCGAATTACCGCCTTTTGTATCTTCTCTTCCGGCGTCAGACTGAAAAGGAAACCGTGTTCACGCTGATCGATTCCCGTCGTGACCACCACCTGGCGCAGAATGTCCGGGCTTTGCATCATTTCCGCCTCGGAGTTCAACTCCTCCTCGGCAACGCCGTGAGTCAAATCGGGACGCGAGTCCAGCTCAGTCGTAACGACTGGGTCAACAAGACTTCGACGAACAAGAACTTCGAGCTGAGAGTTGTACTTGGGGAGAAAGAATGCCGCCAATAGGCCGCCGACAACAACAGCCATCGCGGAGACTAAGGCAATGCGACGATGCCGAAAAATGGTCGCTGCGAAGTCACGGGCGGTGTAACCGCCGACTCGCTTCTCCTCAGCCATCAGGACAATTTGTTCTTTCATTTTCCTTGTCTCCTGCAGAATTAAAACTGTGTGGGCATGACGGTGAAGCCTGAACTCGGAATGAAGCTCCGAATCTTCGACAATCGGTTTTGAGGAATTATTAGCATGTCACCAGGTTGAAGGTGCGGATCTTCGTTCAAGTCTCTAGTCTCCGATGCCATCAACTTCTTGATGTCCAACAACTGGGCGTGCGACCATTGATCATCGACGCGGCGAACCAATACCACCTGCGAGTGCTTCGAGGCGTTTGTAAATCCGCCGGCCAACGCAATGCCTTCAATGACCGTCGTGTCTCCTTGCAACACATAACGGCCGGGCCTGCCAACCTGTCCGGCCACGGTAAAGGTCGGTTTGTCGAAGCCTGTAAGATTGATTCCGATCTCAGGCTTCGCAAGGATTTTCGAGTAATCGGTCTCGAGCGTAGCTTTCAAGTCCGGCACGCTAATGCTGTTCACATTGACATCACCAATCTCGCGGAGCGCAATGAAGCCGTCAGGTTGAACCGTTACCGTCTGGTTGAATTCGGGGCTGTACTGGAAAGTCAGGGCCATCGTGTCCCCAGGACGAAGCTTGTAACGTGGATAACGCTGAGAGAACGTCAATGCAGGTTTGCTGCTGTTGTTAGCTGTGCTCACGCTGACGGCCGACGGACTGGCCGAACTCGGCGCAACAGTCTGCGCGTTCCCGGCGGCGGCGGTCAGGAATACTGCAATAACTGTGAATAGAATTTCTGTGCGAGAACAGCTCATAATTCCTCCAAGTGGGAGATTGCGTAACAGATCGAACGGGCCTTGATTTTCTGGTGGAGTCTAAGCAGCGGTAGCCGCATCGAAGCATTGCAGATTTGACTCCGAAATTTCGACCGAGATCGATTGGCGAATCGCCTGCACCGAAACGATCATGCGAATGTTGCTCTTACGTTTCACTACAACGCCTTCCAATCCCCTAAGCGGGCCGGACTGAATTCTTACTTTTCGTCCAACTTCGAGAAACTTATGCGGCTTTATTGATGCCTGTCCGCTCACCCCGCGCAATGCGATAATCTCCTGGTCAGCCACAGGGGATGGCATTCCGTTGAAGCTGACGATGCGAATGACTCCCCTAACTGTTAAGACCTTTAGCCGTTCGCGGCAAAGAATGTGGGTGAATAGGTATCCGGAGAAGAGCGGAAACTCAACGAGAGCATTTCGATTACCCCACTTGCGCACGTCGAGTCTAAGTGGAAGAAATGTCTCCACGCCGCGCTGCATTAGCTGAACTTCTGCTGCTTTCTCATGTCTGGCCATCGTATGCACTGCATACCACTTCAACTCTGTCGATGGTGAGTTACCTGTCTCAGACACTATCGTTGAACCCTTGATGTCAGTCTTTCGGAACATCATTAATCGAGCTTCTGACATAGCTTCGCCCTCTCAACCGCAGTCGCAATTGCTTTAAGTTACTGAGAATTAACGAGTTTTTAACAATTCGAGCCTTTCGACCTGCACTTTTGTCTGCGAAGGCCGCAAACTTTATGAGTGCCTGTTCGGGGAGGATCTAAACTCCCAGCTTCTTGGAAACATGTGAGGAGGATTCTTCGTTGCGGGATGCCAAATGTGTTAGGAAAATTTGTAATGGCATCTATAAAATTTTCTCATCATGCGTAGCTGGTGGTCCGATTTTGCCTAGGAAGCTTAACAAAACGCTGCTTACCTAGAATGTAAAACCAGTTCACATTCGAGAAGTTTCTGCCCAGTAATTCTGCAGAATCCGATATCTCTCAATGCGTTAGCACGCACTGAGATGACTTGACGCGACGCCTTTCATAAGGGAAGGCGTCCACGTGTGTCACCTTAACACGTATTAGGATTTACAATTTTAGAGCTGCATGAACTCAGACGTAAGTCTGTTTTTATCGACCCGTCTTCACTGCCGCAGACAATTCCTTTAACAGGTCGGCGGTTTCATCCCATCCGATGCAGGCATCTGTAACACTCTGCCCGTAAGTCAAAGCTTTATCCTCCACGAGCGGTTGTGAACCCGCAACCAAGTTGCTTTCGATCATAAGTCCGATGATGCGCCGTTCCCCATCTGCAACCTGTGCACACACATCGCGACACACCGCGCCTTGCCTCGTATGGTCCTTGTGGCTGTTGGCATGACTGCAGTCGATCATCACCTGTGGCTTCTGTTTGCATTTTTCCAACTTGGAGCACACCTCGGCCACTGCCCCTGCCGTGTAATTCACCATCTTGCTGCCGCCCCGAAGAATCACGTGAGTGTCTGGATTTCCATTGGTCACGAAAATTGCCGACTGCCCGTATTTCGAATGCCCGAGAAATGTGTGCGGATGCGCGGCTGACAGCATGGCCTCAATTGCAATCTGCACATCGCCAGACGTAGCATTCTTGAATCCGATCGGGCACGACAATCCCGAGACAAGTTGACGATGTATCTGACTCTCCGTAGTTCGTGCGCCAATTGCGCCCCAGCTCACAAGTGCTGCCACATACTGCGGCGAAATCATGTCGAGGAATTCTGTTCCCGCCGGTACTCCCATCTCCGCCAAATCCAGTAGAAGATGACGCGCAAAACGCAGACCGTCGTTGATTTTGTATGACTGGTCAAGATACGGATCGTTAATTAATCCCTTCCACCCAATCGTCGTGCGCGGCTTTTCAAAATACACGCGCATCACGATTACCAGTTCGTTAGAGAACTGGTCGATCGACTCCCTTAGCCGCTTCGCATATTCGCGTGCAGCCTTCGTATCGTGAATCGAACACGGCCCAACGACTACAATCAGGCGCTTATCTTTTCCCGCGAGCACATCGCAAATTGCGTTGCGAGTCTTGAAAACGGTCTCCGACGCAGCATCGGTCATCGGCAATTCCTCCTCCAAAAATACGGGAGGGAGGACAACTTTCGTCCATTTAATTCTCAGATCATCCGTCGTATAAAGCATAGCCAGTTCGCCGATATGCGCATCGCAACGCGTCCATACGCGCCTGCTGCGATACATACCTTCCTCCGGACGTATGGCCGGGAATCTAATTTCTGCAGGATGTAAGAGCGTAAAACGGATTCGCCCTCTCTGCAAGCTTTGCAGCTGTTTAAGAACATTCTGCGCAATCGTCGTCCATTTCTGGTTCCTGTGACTTTAGTCGCTGCTGCGTCCTAAATCTCTCGCTACTCTCGGTCTTGTACTCCGACAAAGGGAGCTCTTACCATGTTTTGTTACCAGTGTGAACAAACCGCCAAAGGCCAGGGATGCTCGCAAATCGGCGTCTGCGGCAAGGATGACAACACCGCAACCTTGCAGGATCTTCTCGTGCACGCCCTCAAAGGCGTTTCCATGTTTGCCCACCGCGCGGCCCAACTCGGCGTGCATGACACCGTTGTGGACGAGTTCGTGGTTGAGGCTCTCTTCGCCACTCTCACCAACGTAAATTTCGACCCAGTCCGCGTTGCAGCCCTCATCGACCAAGCCGCAACAACCCGCGATCACGCTCGCGAACTCTATCTGGGTTCCGTCGCCGCGAAGGGGCTGATTCCTGAGCAGTTCAATGGGGCCAGCAAGTTCACTCCCGAAGCCAGCCTCGACGGACTGCTCTCCCAAGGCCGTACCTACAGCATTCCCGACGCCCGCCGAGATAATGGCGCCGAAGTCGCAAACCTTCAAGAGTTGATTCTCTATGGAATCAAGGGGGTCGCTGCCTACGCCGAACATGCTCGCCAGCTCGGGCAGAGCGATGCCGCAATCCACGCAACCATCCACGAGATATTGGATTTCCTAACTCATCCGGCGCCGGCGATCGATGATCTCCTAGGCTATGCGCTCAAAGTTGGCGAACTGAATTTCCGCGTCATGCAACTGCTCGACACAGCCAACACCGATGCTTTCGGAAATCCGACGCCAACTCCGGTCCGACTTCACCCCGTCACCGGCAAAGCGATCCTCGTCAGCGGACACGACCTTGCCGACCTCGCCGCGCTTCTCGAACAGACCAAAGACACCGGCATCCAGATTTACACCCATGGCGAGATGCTTCCCGCACACGGCTATCCCAAACTCAAGGCTTACGCCCATCTGGCCGGAAACTACGGCGGGGCATGGCAAGACCAAGCGGTGGAATTCTCTGCGTTTCCCGGAGCAATTCTCATGACATCCAACTGCATCCAGCAGCCAAGGAATAGCTACAGCAACCGCATCTTTACCTGCGGAGCCGTTGCCTGGCCCGGACTTACGCATGTCTCGAGAACGGACTTTTCCGCCGTCATCGCGGCAGCGCTCGCCGCTCCCGGATACACCGAAAACGGACCTGACGAAACCATTCTCACCGGCTTCGGACACCACGCCGTGCTTAGCGTGGCCGACCTAATTGTCGCAGCCGTGAAGGCCGGCAAAATCCGTCACTTCTTCCTAATCGGCGGTTGCGATGGTGCGCGAACTGGCCGAGATTACTACACCCAGCTCGCCGAGGCAGTTCCCGACGACTGCGTGATTCTCACCCTGGCCTGCGGAAAATATCGTTTCAACAAACTGCAGTTTGGCGACATCGGGGGCATTCCCCGCCTCCTCGACATCGGCCAATGCAACGACACCTACTCGGCGATCCAGATAGCAATTGCTCTCGCCGGAGCCTTCGATTGCGGCGTCAATGATCTTCCGCTCTCGCTCGTACTCTCTTGGTATGAGCAGAAAGCCGTGGCAATCCTGCTCACGCTCTTGCATCTCGGAATCAAGAACATTCGCATCGGCCCCACGCTGCCCGCGTTTATTACGCCCACCGTTCTCGCCTTGCTGCAAAAGAATTACAACTTGATGGCGATCACCAATCCAGAGCAAGATTTGGCCGCAATCTTGGGATAGCTGGAGCAATGATGGATCACTTCATAATGGAAACAGCCCCATGCGTAAGCTTCATGGGGCTCAGAGTGCTGACGAACCCTATCTTTTCTGGTGGGGTTCGCTTTTTAGGTACTGGAAGTGCGATTGAGCGTCGAGAGCCAGCCGAAGGTTTGTGCTAGCAGTTGTAATTGCTGTTGAAGCTGGATG
>Ga0224528_1000425_pt1 | contig 32765 bp, 22 predicted proteins | sample CBST25metaG_2_FD_179888 | JGI IMG/M metagenome (GOLD analysis project Ga0224528, IMG submission 179888) | Peat soil microbial communities from Stordalen Mire, Sweden - C.B.S.T25 | ecosystem: Environmental > Terrestrial > Soil > Wetlands > Peat | place: Sweden: Norrbotten County, Stordalen Mire...
TGGCGGCCCGGGCGGGATGATGGGCGGCGGACCGGGAGGCGGGCGCGGCAACTTCCGCGGCTTCAACGCCGCGCAGCCGCACGGCGCGATCTTCTGGTCGGGGTCGAACTCGGCGCTCAATGCCAAATCGTTCAGCCTGCGCGGCCAATCGCAGGAGCAGCCTGCTTCGGGGACCAACAAGTTCGGCATTACGTTCATGAGTGCGCCGTACCTGCCGGGGCTGACCAAGCCGAGCGGCAAGGATTCGATTTTTCTATCGCTGAACGGGCAGCGCAGCTCGACGCCGAGCGACCAGTACGCGATGGTGCCGACGGTGGCCGAGCGCGGGGGCGATTTTTCAGCAAGCGGGCTGGCGAAGATCTATAACCCGGCGACGCAGGCGCAGTTTGCCGCGAACGGCGAAGCGAATGTGATTCCGCTGGGGTCGATTTCGCCGCAGGCGACGGCGCTGCTGAACTATTTTCCGGCGCCGAACCTGAGCGGCAACGACAGCTACAACTATCATCTGCTGACGACGGCGCAGACGAATATAACGATGCTGGGGGCGCGGTATATGCGCACGCTGGGCAAGAACGCGTCGATGAACAAGCGGCAAGGGTTCAGCTCGCGGCGCACGCAGAGCCAGGGGTTAAGGCAGAGCATCAACTTCAACTACAACTGGACGCGTACGGCCACCGACAACGTGAACCTGTTTCCGGAACTGGGCGGCAAGACGCAGTCGGCGTCGAACTCGCTTTCGGCAGGGTACACGCTGGGCTATCACCGCATCAACAGCATCTTCACGGTGAACTGGAATCGCAGTCACAGCGAGGTGATCAACTTTTTTACCGGCAAGCAGGACATCACGACCGACCTCGGCATGGTGGGCGAGAACGGCACGGCGCTGCATTCAAGCGCGTTGAACTATGGGCTGCCGAACATCACGCTGAGTTCTCTGACCGGATTGACCGAGCAGCAGCCGGACTTTTCGACGCAGCAGACGCTCTCGGTTTCGGAAACGGTGAGCTGGCGGCTGGGCAAGCACAACGTGCGCTTCGGCGGCGATTACCGGAGAGTGCATAACGACCTTCTGGGCGGATCGAATGCGACGGGCACGTTCACCTTCACGGGGCTGTTCACGGAGAACGCGAGCGGAAGCTCATCGACCGGTTCGGCGCTGGCGGATTTTCTGCTGGGCTTGCCGCAGGAGACAACGATCAATACCTCGGCGGCGAAGAGTTATCTGCGCGACAACGTGCTGGACGGTTACGCGATGGACGATTGGCGCGTGAACTCGCAATTGACGATGAACCTGGGCGTGCGCTACGAATACTTTGCGCCGTACACGGAAAAGAACGGCCATCTGGCGATGGTGGACACGAACCCCTCCGGGGCATTTACGAGCGAAACCGAAGTGCAGGCGGGCGGAGCGGGTTCGTCGAGCGGCAGGCTGCCGGACGGGCTGGTCTTTGGCAATCACAAGGCGGTGTCACCGCGCGTGGGCATTGCCTGGCGGGTGCCGTGGATTCCGCAGACGGTGCTGCGCGGTGGCTACGGCATCAACTTCATGGTGGGCCAGTACGGCAGTTTTGCCTCGACGCTGGCACACGAGCCAATGCCGAACGACGCAAGCTTCGTGAACGAGCAGACGAATCTGCAATCGAGTTCGGCCTGTGCGCGCAGCACGTCGACAAGCTGCCTGACGCTGGCCGAGGGCTTTGGCGCACCGGATACGGTGGGCAACTACGGTGTCGATCCACACTACAAGCTGCCCTACGTGCAGACCTGGAATGTGAATCTGCAGAAGACGCTGCCGTGGAGCATCGTGTTGAATGTCGGCTACAACGGCTCGAAGGGAAGCAATCTGGCGACGACGATTGCGCCGTGGGAGACGACGGCCAGCACGAAGACGAATCCGAATGACGTGTCGTTTACCTATGCGATGGGCGAGGCCAGGTCGCGCTTTCAGGCTGGAACGTTGAGCGTGCAGAAGCGGCTTTCGGGAGGCCTCGCGCTGGGTGCGTTCTACAAGTATGCACACGCCATCGACAACGCGGCAGCGCCGGCGCAGAACTGGCAGGATCTCGGCGCCGAAGAAAGCAATTCGAGTTACGATGTGCGGCACACGCTGAATGGAAATTATCTTTATCAACTGCCCTTCGGCTATGACAAAACCTGGGCAACGTCAGGGCTGGCCTCGCGCCTCCTTGAGGGATTTTCGATTTCGGGCACCTTCAAATTTGCCAGCGGATCGCCGCTGACGCCGAGCTATCAGGCTTCGGTGACGGATGTGGCGCGCGGTACGGCGGGCACGCAGAGGCCGGATCGCGTGGCGGGCCAGTCAGTCACCGCGGGCGGCGGCTCGTCGAAGAAGTGGTTCAACACGGGGGCCTTTACAACGCCCACGGGCGACTTCGGCACGGCCTCGCGCTATTCGATCTCCGGGCCGGGCACGTTGACCAACGACATGACGCTTTCAAAGACGATGCAGATGGGTTCGACGCGCAGTTGGGAGCTTCGCGCGACGGCGACCAACGTCTTCAACACGGTGCAGTATTCGGGCGTGGATACGAATGTGTCGTCGTCGACCTTCGGACAGGTGTCCTCGACGGGGGATATGCGCAAGTTCCAGTTCGAGACGCGATTCAGATTTTAACGGCAGCCATTAGCTACTAACTAGAAGTTGCTGTCTGTGCGGGATGCAGGCGCGAGCAAGGCAGAGACGCGGAGTGAGCGAGAGGATAGCAATGGGCAAGGTCGTGCGGAGAATCGGAACGGTGGTGGCGCTGTCGGCGATGATGCTGGCCGCCTCCACGCAGGCGCAAGCGCAGAACGATGCGCCCGAGAGCGGACTGGTGCTGAAGGTCAACGGCGAACTGGTGCTGACCAATGTGGTGGCGCGCGACAAAAACGGCGAACTGGTGCGCGACCTGAAGCAGAGCGAGTTCCGCGTCTGGGAGAGCGGCAAGGAGCAGCGTCTTGCGACCTTTGATTTTCAGAGTGTGGAGATGGCCACGCCGCTGAAGGAAGCCGCGATGAGCGGGCTGGCGACGGGTGCGAGCGGCGGCAATGCCGTGGCCGTTGCCAAGCCGGAGGAGTTGCGCAATCACCGGCTGATCGTGATGTTCTTCGACTTGACCTCAATGCAGCCGGAGGATCTGGATCGCGCGGTGGCTGCGGCGAAGGATTTTTTGAAGACGAAGATGCAGTCGGCCGATCTGGTGGCGCTGGTCTCGCTCGGCGATACGCTGAAGGTGGATCAGGATTTCACGGCCGACAAAACGGCGCTGCTCTACGAGGTGGGCATATACAACGACACTGAGGGCGAGGGCTTTGCGGCGGGGGCGACTTCGACGACGAATCAGACCGAAGACACGACCAGTTATACGGCCGACGAGAGCGAATACAACGATCTGAATACCGATCGCGAACTGCTGGCGCTGCGCTCGATCGCCAAGTCGCTCGAAAAGATTGGTGAGAAGAAATCGCTGTTATATTTTTCGGGCGGCATCTCGCGCGACGGCATCGAGAATCAGACCTCGCTGCGCGCGGCGGTGAACGCGGCGGTGCGTTCGAATCTTTCAATTTATAGCGTGGACACGCGCGGACTGCAGGCGATCGGCCCTCTGGGCGATGCTGCGACGGGAAGCCTGCGCGGCTCGGGCGGCATGAACGGCGGCGCGCTGCAGAACAACATGGATTCGAACTTCGCCTCGCAGGAGGTGATGGCGACGCTGTCGAAGGACACCGGCGGCAAGGCCTTCTTCGATTCAAACGATTTTGCGCCGGCCTTTGCTCAGGTGCAGAAGGACACTTCGGCGTATTACGCGGTGGGATTCCACTCGGCGAACGGGCTGCGCGACGGCAAGTATCGCAAACTGAAGATCACGGTGACGCGGCCAGGGGTGAAGCTCGAGTACCGACCGGGCTACTACGCTCCGGCGGACTTTCAGCACGCGGGCCGCGAGGATCGCGAACAGCAGCTTGAGGAGCAGATGGCGAGCGACTTGCCTGCCACCGACATGGCGCTCTACATGGACACGTTCTACTTCCGCCAGGATCAGAATCGCTACTTCGTGCCGGTTTCGCTGATCGTTCCCGGTTCGCAGATCCCGTTTGTGAAGGGCGGCGACAAGGACAAGGCGACGCTGGACATTGTGGGTGGCGTGCTCGACGAGGTGAAGCGGCAGATCGGCAGCGTGCGCGAGACGGTGAAGCTGAACCTGGATGCGGGGCTGAATGTGCGGCAGAAGAATGTGCAGTACACCACCAGCTTCAATCTGCCGGCGGGCAAGTATCACCTGAAGTTTGTGGTGCGCGAGAACCAGACCGGGCAGATGGGCTCCTTCGAGGCCGACATCACGCTGCCAGACCTGAAGAAGGCGCCGCTGAAGATGAGCTCGATTCTGCTGGCCAACGCCAGGCAGCCGAGCAAAAAATTCACGCCGCTGGTGCGCGACGGACAGGAGTACGTGCCGAATATCAGCCACGTCTTCCGGCGCGATCAGCATCTCTTCCTGCTGTACGAGGTCTACGAACCGGCGAAGTCAAAGAACGCCGGTGAGCAGGTGCGCGTGCTGAGCAGCCTGGAGATGATCCAGAACGGCGTGAAGGTCTACGAGACGCCGCTGGTCGAGGCGCAGCGGACGAATGTTCTGGGGCGTGATGCGGTGGCCATCGAACTGGATGTGCCGCTCGACGCGCTGAAGCCGGGCCAGTACACCTGCCAGGTGAATGTGATCGACGATGCGGCGGGCAGTTTTGCCTTCCCGCGCTTTGCGGTGCTGGTGCGCGAGCCGGCCAAACCCGTGGCGGAGCAACCTGCGGCAGGACCGGGAAAATAGAGAGTTTACGCGCGGAGGCACAACTGTCGGTAAAATAGAAACATGACAGTTTCTACCTCCGCGCACAGCCGCGCTCGCAATATCAAGATCATCCTTTTCGACGTCGATGGCGTTTGGACCGACGGCGGCATCTGGATTATTCCGGTGCCGGTAGCAAATGGCGGCAAGGTGGAAAGCCGCATGGTCGAGGCCAAGGGCTACAACGCGCATGACGGCACGGCGATCTCGCTGGCGCGGATCGCCGGACTGAAGTGCGGCATCATCACCAAGCGCATTTCGGAGACGGTGGCGTTGCGCGCGCGCGACCTGAAGCTGGAGTTCGTCTACCAGGGCTTTTCGCACAAGATGAAGGCCGTGCGCGAAATTATGGAAAAAGAGGGCGTGACGCTTGACGAGATAGCTTACGTCGGCGATGACGTGATCGACCTGCCGGTGATGCGCGTGTGCGGCTTCGCGGTGGCGGTAGCCAACGCGCGTGAGCAGGTGAAGGCCGAGGCGCACTACATTACGCCACACAAGGGCGGCGATGGCGGTGCGCGTGATGCGGTCGAATTCATTCTGAAGGCGCAGGGAGTGCTCGAAAAGAGCATCAACGCCTATATCGACGAAGACAATCCGATTCCGGCGTCGATGGATATTGGCAAGGGTGGAGACCTGAGTTAGTTGCGTTGCGTGTGTTAGCGGAGTTAGTAAGTCTGAGAAGAGTCAACGATGAGTGAGATTGAGTTGGAAGGCAAGGGGAAGAGGGCCGTCGTACTGCTGAGCGGTGGTCTGGATTCGGCGACGGTGCTGGCGATTGCGCGCAGCAAAGGCTACGAGGCCTATGCACTGTCGTTTCGCTATGGGCAGCGGCACGTGTTGGAACTGGAGGCCGCCAAGCGCGTGGCCAAGGCTGGCGGCGCGCGCGAGCATCGCATTGCGCAGATCGATCTGCGCGTTTTCGGCGGCTCGGCGCTGACCGACGATATTGCTGTGCCGAAGGGACGCAACGTCGAGGAGATGGGCCACGGGATTCCAGTGACCTATGTGCCGGCGCGCAACACGATCTTTCTTTCGTTTGCGCTGGCCTGGGCCGAAGTGCTGGGTTCTAGCGACGTGTTTATCGGCGTGAATGCGCTGGATTATTCGGGGTATCCAGATTGCCGGCCGGAGTTCATCGAGGCCTACGAGAAGATGGCGAACCTCGCGACCAAGGCGGGCGTCGAGGGCAAGCAGCATCTGAAAGTTCATGCGCCGCTGATGCAGTGGTCGAAGGCGCAGATCATCGAAGAGGGTCTGAAGCTGGGCGTGAACTACGGGCTGACGAGCAGTTGCTACGATCCGGCGCCGGACGGCAAACCCTGCGGCCAGTGCGACTCCTGCCAGTTGCGGCAGAAGGGCTTTCACGAGAACGGGATCAGCGATCCTCTGGAGTACCAGAAGAGCAGCCTTTAGCTCTCAGCTTCTAGTTTTTAGCTTGATGTTTTAAAGGCAAGTTATGGCGAGAAGCTGGAGGTTGATAGGTGGAAGTTAGTGATGAGTTATTCAGTCAAGGAAATCTTTTATACGTTGCAGGGCGAAGGCGCGCAGACGGGCCGCGCGGCGGTCTTCTGTCGCTTTTCGGGCTGTAATTTGTGGTCGGGGCGAGAGCTGGATCGTGCGACGGCTGCGTGCCGGTTCTGCGATACGGATTTTGTCGGCACCGACGGCGTGGGCGGCGGCCGGTTTGCGGCGGCAGAGGAGTTAGCCGCGGCGGTGGATAAGGCTTGGCCCGCGGGGCAGGCGGTCGAGAGAAAGTACGTCGTTTGCACGGGAGGTGAGCCGCTGCTGCAACTGGATGCCGCAGCGATTGCGGCATTGCATGCGCGCGGGTTTTCTGTTGCCGTTGAAACGAATGGAACGGTGGCTGCGCCCGAGGGACTCGACTGGACTTGCGTGAGTCCGAAGGCGGGCACGGAGCTGAAGCAGCGCACGGGCAGCGAGTTGAAGTTGGTGTATCCGCAGCGTGACTTTGGTCCAGAGAAATTTGCGGGACTGGGGTTCAAGCATTTCTTCCTGCAGCCGATGGATGGAGCGGAGCGCGAGGCGAACACTGCCGCAGCTGTGCGCTACTGCATGGAACACCCGCAGTGGCGGCTGAGTTTGCAGACGCATAAGATCGTCGGGATTGCGTAGGACGCGGAGTGATCGCGAAGAGCTTTTGGGAAAAGAGAAGCGATGGAAATCTATAAAAAGTTTTCGATTGAGGCAGCGCATTGGCTGCCGAATGTGCCCGAGGGGCATAAGTGCGGACGGTTGCATGGGCATAGCTTTCACATTGAGTTACATCTCAGTGGGCCGGTGGATGCGCGGATGGGCTGGGTCGAGGATTTTGCCGAGGTGAAGTCGGCTTTCAAGATTCTTGAGGACAAGCTCGATCACCGCTGTTTGAATGAGGTCGAGGGGCTGGAGAATCCGACGAGCGAAAATCTGGCGCGGTGGATCTGGGACCATCTGAAGCCGGAGCTCGCATTGTTGAGTAAGGTCGTGGTCGAGGAGACTTGCACGAGCGGGTGCATTTATACGGGAGAGTAACTCTCTTCAGGATGGAAAAGCAGCAGGGGCTAAAGCCCCTGCTTTTCTTTTTGGAAGGGATGTTTTCACGTACGGGCTGAAGCCCGTACCCTTCACGGCCCGCTCTAGAGCTCGTCAAGTGCAGCGAGTATGTCATTCGGCTCGGGGCGAACGCGGAAGTCGGCGTGTGCCTCAGAGTAGACGATGCGGCCGGTTGGGGCGACGAGATAGGTGGCGGGGAGAGGGAGCAGCCAGCGGTCGTCGTTGTTGATGAAGGGCAGATTGACGAGTGTGGACTGGTAGACCTCGCGCAGTGGCTCGGGCACGGAATAGGTGAGGCCGAACTGGGTGGCGAGTTGGCAGTTCGCATCGGCGAGCACGGGAAAGGGCAGGTTGTGCTGGAGCGCGGTGTAGTCGTTTTGGCGGACGGTTTGCGGGCTGATGGCGACGATGAGCGCGCCGCGCTCGCGCAGGGCGGGGTAGAGGTCGCGCCAGGTTTCGAGCTCGGTGACGCAGTAGGGGCACCAGCGGCCGCGGAAGAAGTCGATGACCAGTGGGCCGAGGGCGAGCAGATCGTCGCTGTGAATGTTTTTGCCGGTGACGTCGACGAGGGTGAAGGCGGGCATCTGTGCGCCGATAGGGAGGATTTTGTCCTCAACGCCGGAGGTAAACAGCGCTTCGACGGCATCTTCGCCGGGGGCGAGGCGGTCGGCGGGCACCAACTCGCGGGTGCGGGCGGTGATCTGGTCGAGTTGGTCCTGGAGAGAGGCCATTTCCTGCTATTTTCGCAGATGGAAGTTCGCTTACAATGAGCGCATGGTAGAGATCGATTTCTCGGCGCTTGGAAAAGCGATTGCGCGATTACGGGAGGGGCTTGCGGCGTTGGGACGCGAACCGGAAAACACACTCTATCGCGATGCGGTGATCCAGCGCTTCGAGTTTACCTACGGTCTTTGCGCCAGTATGCTGAAGCGCTCGCTCGAACAGACGCTGGCGGTAGCGCCAGAGGTCGAAATGAGCTTTCCCTCACTGATCCGCACGGCGAGCGAGAATGGGCTTCTGCGCTCGGGCTGGGATCGCTGGGCCGAGTTTCGCCGGGCGCGCAACCTAACCAGCCACATGTATGACGAGGATGTGGCGCGGCAGGTGGTGGAGCAGATTCCGGAGTTTGCCGTGGAGGCGGAGTTTCTTTTCGCGGCGCTCGAAAGGCAGAGCCGCGATGCCTGAGCCGCCGATTGCTGTCGAGCCGCAGGAGTGGGAGCAAATGCGCGCGATTTTGCGTGCCTGTGTGCCGACGCATCGCGTCTGGGCCTTTGGCTCGCGGGCCACGGGCGAGCGAGTGAAGCGCTCCTCCGATCTGGATCTGGTGATCGAGGGCGAGCGGCTGGCGGTGCGGGATGTGGCGCGGCTTGAAGAGGCGCTGGATGAATCGGGGCTGCCCTTCAAAGTGGATCTGGCCGAACTGGCAGTGCTGACGCCGGAGTTTCGAGAACGGATCAAGCCGGAGATGGTGCTGGTGCAGGAAGCGTCGTAGATCGAAATTCGTTTTCCAAAAAAAAGGCTGTAATCTTCTGAAAGAAGATTACAGCCTTTTTTATCTCCGAATCTACCGTCCGAACTTCTGCTTGCCACCGAGGCCGAGACCGCCGAGGCCGCCGCGCATCATGTTCTTGGCGAGGCCGCCTTTGCCCATCTGCTTGAACATTTTGTTCATTTGGGCATACTGGCGCAGGAGGTTGTTGACGTCCTGCACTTCGGTGCCGGAGCCCTTGGCGATGCGCTTGCGGCGCGCGCCGCTGATGATCTCGTGGTTGCGGCGCTCGTGCGGGGTCATCGAGTTGATGATGGCTTCGAGGCGCGTGAACTGCTTTTCGTCGACGGAGCTTGCGGCCTGCTGCAGACCGGCGAAGGGGCCGACCGAGGGCAGCATCTTGAGAATCGACTCCATCGAACCCATCTTCTTGATCTGGCCGAGCTGATCGCGGAAGTCCTCAAGCGAGAAGCCGTCGCCCATGAGGGCCTTCTTGGCCAGTTCTTCGGATTTCTTCTTGTCGAGCGTGGACTCGGCCTTTTCGATCAGCGAGAGCATGTCGCCCATGCCGAGGATACGGCCCACGATGCGGTCTGGATGGAACGGTTCAAAGGCGTCCGGTTTTTCGCCCGTGCCGAGGAACTTGATAGGTTGACCGGTGACGTGGCGAATGGAGAGGGCCGCGCCGCCGCGTGCGTCGCCGTCGATTTTGGTTAACACCACGCCGGTGAGGCCGAGGCGCTGATGGAAGGCAAGCGAGGAGTTGACGGCGTCCTGGCCGGTCATCGAATCGGCAATGAAGAGAATTTCCGACGGATTGAGGAGCTTTTTGAGGCTCTCCATCTCGGCCATGAGCTCTTCATCGATGGCGAGGCGTCCTGCGGTATCGACGATGAGGGTATCGCAGCCCATGATGCGGGCCTCGCGCTTGGCCTCGTTCGCCAGCCGGGTGACGAGCGGGGTGCCGGGCTCTTCGCCCTTGATGTCGCCCTCGTAGATGCGGACGTCGACCTGCTTGGCGACAACCTTGAGTTGTTCACGCGCGGCCGGGCGATAGACGTCGACGGAGACGAGCATGGGGCGGTGGCCACCCTTTTTGAGCCAGGTGGCGAGCTTGCCGCTGGTGGTCGTTTTACCGGAGCCCTGGAGGCCGGCCATCAAAATAACGGTGGGCGGCTGGGAGGCGAACTTGAACCGCGCTGTGTCCTGGCCGAGCAGGGCGACGAGTTCGTCGCGGACGATCTTGATGACCTGCTCGGAGGGCGAGAGGGAAGTCATGACTTCCTGCCCGACGGCCTTCGTGCGGATCTGTTCGATCAAGTCTTTGACGACGTTGAGGTTGACGTCGGCTTCGAGCAGCGCGACGCGGATCTCGCGCAGGGCCTCGGCGATGTTTTCTTCAGAGAGCGTGCCCTGGCCGCGAAGGTTTTTGAAGGCGCGCTGGAGCTTATCAGTCAGATTCTCAAACATAGTCAGTTCAAGTTTATCTGACGGAGGCAGTTCTGGGGGGCGTCGGGCGGCCACATCTTCGGGAATGGGGGGACCGAAGGAAGACCGCCCGGCCGGCAGCGAGCCTGAAATGGCGGGACCAAGCCGGCTCGCAAAGGTGCCGGGTCCTCATGCGAACCTCCCACGTCCAAGAAGCGCCCCTCGTGAATCGCGCTTGCAAGGAGTATCGGAGAGAAAAGGCGAAAATTCAGATTTTTTAATCTTGTGTGACCGTTGGCGAGAGGACAAAAGTAATTTTGCGGAAGCCTGATTCGGTGCAGGAAGCGTTCGTGGGCTGGACCATGGCCCGACTTGCGTCGGTCCAGCCACGGAATGGACAGGAGCGGAAGGTTGATTCTTCCTCTGACCCAAAAAAGATTTATGCGTAAACGCTGACGGACGAGCTCGAAGAAGGACTCGACGACGAACCGGACGAAGAGCTGGAAGACGAACTGCTCGACGAGGAACTGGCGGAAGAGGCGCTTGAGGCGCTGCTGGCGGAGGTGCTGGAGGGGGACGAACTGCTGCTCGTGTCCGACGATTCATGGAGAATGTTGGCGATGCTGGAGGCCGTGTCGCTGGCCGATGAGTTATTGCCGTCGGAGAAGTTGTTGTTCAGGGTATCGACCAACATCAATGTGTTGTAGGTGTCGAGGTAGAGCGCCAGTGAACCGTCGGTATTGGAACTGCTGGAGGCGCTGTCCGCGCTGGCGATGGCAGATGCGACATCGCTGGCAGCGGAAGAACTGGAGGCGGAGCTGCCAGAGGTGAGAGAACTGCTGTAGGAAGCGAGCGATTGGCTAATGGGGAGAATACTTGTGCTCATTCTGCGTCTCCTGCATGAAGAACAAATTGAAACTCAAACAACTGCAGAGATTATCGGGAGCAGAATCGAGAGGATTAGATTTTGCTAATAATGTTTTCTTTTAGGGCAGTTAAAAATTCCAAGGTGTACGGTATCTTTTGGCGCTTTGACGACGCAGGGATTTCCTGTAGATGCTCCGCGGTTTCTTTTCGGGGCGAAATCGCGGAGCGTGGTGATTTGTGCCTGCGCAGGCGAGAAGCGGAGGCTTCTCAGGCATAGACGTTGACAGTCGATCCAGAGGACGATCCAGACGAGGAACTGCTGGAAGAGGATGAGCTGCTGGAGGAACTGGCTGCGCTCGTTGTCGAGCCGAGGCTATCCTGCAAGGAACTGAGAACCTGGCTCGTATTGCTGTCCGCAAGGGTGTTGGTAGCGGACAGCAACTGGGTTTGACTGCTCATCAGGCCTCGAGCGAGGCTGGCAGACGAAGTGATTTGTCCGGCCGTGCTCGTGTAAAGACTGAGAGAAATGTCGCTTGTGGTCATAAAGACCCCCTCACAACAGATAGTCAACACTCGAACAGTTGATCTTTTTATCGGGAAAAAGCGAAAAAAGATTAGACGCTGGCTTGAATCGTGTCCGCATGTGAGGCAGAAACAGGGAAACGGTGGACCATGCTGGGACAATTCCTACAGCCCCAAGTCGATGCAGAAAAATCATTTGAACCATGAGGGTGGGCGGCTAGAGCAGTTCTCCAATTGCTGTAAAGCGAAAGCAGGATGCCGAGGGTTGTCTGCTGTGTCGATTTGTCTGCGGGCGTCGGAGGCGAGTTGAAAGGAATGCAACCTGCTCCTGTTCAGGGAGCAAGGGGCGCGTCTTAAAATAGTTCCATGCCAGCTTATCGCTCGAAAACATCGACGCATGGACGGAATATGGCCGGGGCGCGCAGCCTGTGGCGCGCGACCGGAATGAAGGAAGGCGACTTCGGCAAGCCGATCATCGCCGTCGCCAACTCGTTTACCCAGTTTGTGCCCGGTCACGTGCACCTGAAGGACCTGGGCCAACTGGTCGCCCGCGCCATCGAAGAGGCTGGCGGCGTGGCCAAGGAATTCAACACCATCGCCATTGACGACGGCATTGCGATGGGCCACGGCGGCATGCTTTATTCGCTGCCCTCGCGCGAGATCATCGCCGACTCGGTCGAGTACATGGCGAATGCGCACTGCGCCGACGCGCTGGTTTGCATCTCGAATTGCGACAAGATTACGCCGGGCATGTTGATGGCCTCGCTGCGGCTGAATATTCCGACGATCTTTGTTTCGGGCGGCCCGATGGAGGCCGGCAAGGTGAAGTTCAACAACATCGTCAAGGCCGTCGATCTGATCGATGCAATGATTGTGGCCGCCGATGATCAGGTGAGCGACGCCGAGGTCGATGCCTATGAAGAGATGGCCTGTCCGACCTGCGGATCGTGCTCGGGCATGTTTACGGCCAACTCGATGAACTGCCTGACCGAGGCGCTGGGACTCGCGTTGCCGGGTAACGGCACGCTGGTGGCGACGCACGCCGACCGCAAGAAGTTGTTCGTCGAGGCTGGACACAAGATTGTTGACTTAGCAAAACGCTACTACGAACACGACGACACGCGCGTCCTGCCGCGCTCGATTGCCAGCTTTGCGGCCTTTGAAAATGCGATGACGCTCGACATCGCCATGGGCGGCTCGACGAACACGGTGCTGCATCTGCTGGCTTCGGCGCAGGAGGGCGAGGTGCCATTCACGATGGCCGACATCGACCGGCTTTCGCGCAAGGTTCCGCACTTGTGCAAGGTGGCGCCGTCGACGCCCGACGTGCACGTCGAGGATGTGCACCGGGCCGGTGGCGTGCTCGGTATTCTGGGTGAGCTGGATCGCGCGGGGCTGCTGCATCGCGACACGTATACGGTGCATACGCCCACGCTTGGCGCGGCGCTCGATCAATACGATGTGAAGCGCAATCCCTCGGCTGAGACGGTGGAGTTTTTCCGCGCGGCGCCGGGCGGTGTGCGCACGATCGAGCCATTTTCGCAGGCGGCACGCTATGACGCGCTCGATCTGGACCGGGCCAAGGGCGCGATTCACGACTACGAGCACGCCTTCAGCAAGGACGGCGGACTGGCGGTGCTCTTCGGCAACATTGCCGCCGATGGCTGCATCGTGAAGACGGCGGGCGTCGATGCGGCGCACCTTACCTTTGAGGGACCGGCGCGGATCTTCGAGAGCCAGGAAGCATCGGTCGATGCGATTCTCGGTGACAAGATCGTCGCCGGCGACGTGGTGCTGATCCGCTACGAGGGACCGAAGGGCGGCCCGGGCATGCAGGAGATGCTGTATCCGACCAGCTATCTGAAGTCGAAGCATCTTGGCAAGGTCTGCGCGCTGATCACCGATGGTCGCTTCTCGGGCGGGTCTTCGGGACTGTCGATTGGACACATTTCGCCAGAGGCTGCGGAGGGTGGCGCGATTGGACTCGTCGAAGAGGGCGACCGCGTGGTCATTGATATTCCCAAACGCGTGCTGCGCATCGACGTGAGCGCTGCGGTGCTGGCCGAGCGGCGCAAGGCGATGGAGGCGAAGGGCGCAACGGCCTGGAAGCCCGAGCGTGACCGTGTGGTCTCGAAGGCGCTGCAGGCCTATGCGGCGATGACCACCAGCGCGGCGCGTGGCGCGGTGCGCGACGTCAAACAGGTGCAGCGCGGATAGATTTCAGAGGGGACCAGAAAAACTGGTCCCTTTGTTTTGGCAACAATGAGGGACACGATGAAGGTTTCTATTATCTTGGGGCATCAGCACGAGGGCAGCTTTAACCACGCGATTGCGGAGGTTGCGAAGCGGACGCTGGAGTCCAGCGGGCACACGGTGCGGCTGCATGATTTGTACGCGGAAAAGTTTGACCCGATTCTGCCGCACGAGGAGATCGGCGGCGAGATTCGTGATTCGCTGGTGAAGCAACACGTCGAAGAGATTGCCGAGGCCGAGGGTATCATCATCGTGCATCCGAACTGGTGGGCGACGCCGCCGGCGATGTTGAAGGGATGGATCGATCGTGTGCTGCGGCAGGGCGTGGCCTATCACTTTGTCGACGGCGCACCGGTGGGACTGCTGAAGGCTGAGTGGACGCTGGTTTTCACAACGAGCAATACTCCGAAGGATGTGGAGAAGAAGTGGTTCGGCGATCCGCTCGAGAACTTCTGGAAGACCTGCGTGTTGAGCTACTGCGGCGCGAAAAATGTGGAACGCACCAACTACGAAAGCGTGATCATGAGTTCGCCCGAGCAGCGCACCGCATGGCTGGTCGATGTGGCGCGTCGCGTGGATCTGGCCTTTTCCAAAAAATAAACCGCGTGGTTGAGCGCGCATCGCACGCATAAAAAAGCAGCCGCGTGATGGGGCTGCTTTTTTATGCGTGCTTATGCGCGGAAGCGCAGCCGCGTGAAGCCGGGGGTGTGGAGTGCTTCGGCGCGTTCTGAATTCCCTGCAGAAGAATGTGCGTGAGTTGCTCCGTGTAGGAAGGTTTCAGGCGGCTGCGCTGCACCATGAGCACGAAGTGCAAGGCTCCGAAAAGCGCATCGAGCGCGGCGTCGATATCAGCTAGGGAAGAGAGTTGGCCCGAATGCTGAAATTGCAGCAATGTCTTGCGCAAAAGTTCACGGCGCGGTTTGAACCAATGTGTGAGATAGGCCTCGTGAACCTCTGGAACGACCTGTGCGGCGGCCAGAATTGCAGCAAGCAGCCTGCCATTCTGGCCGTTGACCGCCTTGATGAATTGTTGAATATGGTTGGTCACAAAGTCTTCAAGCGTATCTGCCGGCCGGAGAGGCAATTGTGGAGACAGCGTATCGATAAAAGCATCGATGACGACCTTGACTTTGTTGGGCCACCAGCGATAGATCGTTGCCTTGCTGGTGCCGGCGCGTTGCGCGATGGCGTCGCAGGTCAGAGTGAGGAACCCACCTTCGATCAGAAGTTCGACGGCGGCTTGTTGAATGCGAGTGCGGGCCGATTCGTCGCGGGGGCGTCCGGGTAGTTTGGGAGCGGGAAGTGTGGATTCAATGTGCAGCATCGTCTGACATGCTAGGATAACATCATAGATTAAGAAACGGTACAGTTTCGTTTCTTTTTGTCGATGAGGTGAAATCAGCTTATGTGGATCGTTCGGCTTGCGCTTGCACGGCCCTACACCTTTATTGTCCTGGCGCTGTTGATCCTGATTATCAGTCCCGTAGCTATTTTGCGCATGCCCACGGATATCTTTCCCAACATCGATATCCCTGTCGTGGCCGTGGACTGGACCTATACCGGATTGGCTCCCGAAGAGTTCGAGGGGCGGATCGTTTCGCTCTATGAGCGCAGCGTTTCGACGACGGTGAACGATGTCGAGCACATTGAATCGCAGACGCTCAATGGCAAATCGGTCGTCAAGATCTTTTTTCAGCCCAATGTGAATGTGACGACGGCGGTCGCGCAGGTTACCGCAGTTTCGCAGTCAGTGCTCTCGCAGATGCCGCACGGTATTCTGCCGCCGTTGATTGTCACCTACAACGCCTCAACGGTGCCGATTCTGCAACTGTCGCTGTCCAGCGATACGCTCTCCGAGCAGGCGCTGGCTGATCTGGGAATGAACACCATCCGTTCACAGTTGGCAACGGTGGCGGGAGCCTCTATTCCATGGCCTTATGGCGGCAAGAATCCCCAGATCATGGTCGATCTCAATCCGGCCCTGATGCAGGCTCACAACGCCTCGCCGCTCACCGTTCTGAACGCACTGACGACGCAGAACCTTATTCTTCCTTCCGGTACCGCCAAGCTCGGACAATACGAGTACGACGTCGATATGAACGGCAGCACGCAAACCGTCAGCGACCTTGGTGATATGCCACTGAAGACGGTCGATGGCACGACGCTTTACCTGCACGACATCGGCAGCGTGCGCTCCGGCTTTGCTCCGCAGACCAGCATCGTTCGCCAGGACGGCAAGCGTGGCGCGCTGCTGACCGTCTACAAATCCGGCAACGCTTCGACGCTCGATATTGTCAGCGGCGTGCGCAATCTGCTGCCGGTGATCGCGCCGATTTTGCCGAAGAGCCTGAAGATTACTCCCATGGCCGATCAATCGGTCTTCGTGCGTGGCGCCATCACCGGAGTGGTGCGCGAGGCGGTGCTGGCTGCCGCGCTGACCGGCATCATGATTCTGGTTTTTCTCGGTAGCTGGCGCAGCACGTTGATCATCACTATATCCATCCCTCTGTCGATTCTCAGCTCCATGCTGGTGCTGGCCGCGTTGCACGAGACGATCAACACCATGACACTGGGCGGACTGGCGCTGGCTGTCGGCATTCTCGTCGACAACGCCACCGTGGTCATCGAAAACATCGAGCGACACATGGAGGACGAGCCTTCGCTGTACAAGGCGATTTTGAATGGCGCCTCGGAGATTTCGATCCCGGTCATGGTATCGACCTTGTGCATCTGCATCGTCTTTCTGCCCATGTTCTTCCTGACCGGCGTGCCGCGCTATCTGTTTGCTCCGATGGCCGAGGCTGTGGTCTTCGCGCTGCTGGCCTCCTATGTGTTGTCGCTGACGCTGGTGCCGACCTTGGCGCAGTATCTGCTCAAAAGCAAACACGGAGAAGAGGCCGCCGCGTCGGCCAGAGGCTTCAATCCTTTCCGCAGTTTTCAGGCGGGATTCGCGCGCAGTTTTTCGCAGCTGCGCGATGGATATTCGCAACTGCTGGCCACAACGTTGCGTTCGCGTCGCGCCTTCCTGCCCGGCTTTCTGGCCTTCTTCCTGCTGATGTTCCTGCTGATTCCATGGCTGGGGCAGGATTTCTTTCCAAGTGTTGACGCCGGCCAGATCAAACTTCACATGCGCGCGCCGACCGGCATCCGCATCGAAGAGACCGCCAAGCTGTGCGACGAGATCGAGCAGCAGATTCGTCAGGATGTTCCGGCCGATGAGCTGGACGGTGTTTTGGATAACATCGGTCTGCCGATCAGCCCCATCAACCTGACCTACAACAGTGCTTTGCCGATTGGTAGCGGCGACGCCGACATCATGGTGAACCTGGGCAAAAAACACCGGCCGACCGAACACTATGTGGAATTGCTCAGCCGTGATTTGCAGAAGAAATTTCCCGATGTGACCTTCGCCTTCCTGCCTGCCGATATGGTCAGCCAGATTTTGAACTTCGGCATGCCGGCGCCGATTGACGTGCAGGTTGTCGGACCGAATACAGAGGGCAATCGCATCTTTGCCAACACGCTGCTCGCGCAGATGCGGCAAGTCTCCGGCGCTGCAGATCTACGTATTGAGCAGGCCTTCGATCAGCCCAAGCTGCATCTGAACATCGATCGCAGCAAGGCAAACGAGAGCGGTTTCACGCAGCAGGACATCGCCACCAATCTGTTGATCTCGTTGAGCGGCAGCTTCCAGACGACGCCGACCTATTGGTTGAATCCGAAAAACGGCGTCAGCTATAACCTCGTCGTGCAAACGCCGCAATACCGCATTCAGAATCTGAATGATCTGAGAAACATTCCCATCAGCGGCTCCAGCACGCACGCGGCCGGCATTCTGGCCGATGTGGCTACGATGAAGCGCGCCGATGAGATGGCCGTTGTTTCGCACTACAACGTGCTGCGCGTGATCGATATTTATGCTTCGCCGCGTGGCCGCGATCTGGGTGCCGTTGGTCGCGATATTCAGAAGATCGTCGATGCCAATCGCTCGAAATTGCCGCCCGGCAGCCGCATTGTGATTCGTGGCCAGTTGGCGACGATGAAGAGCGCTTACATCAATCTGATCGGTGGTCTGGTCTTTTCGATTCTGTTTGTTTATCTGCTGATTGTCGTCAATTTCCAGTCCTGGCTCGATCCGTTCATCATCATCACCGCGTTGCCGGCGGCCTTGGGCGGCATTGTCTTCTTCCTGTTTGCAACGCGGACCACTTTGAGCGTTCCGGCGTTGATGGGCGCGATCATGTGCATGGGAGTGGCAACTTCGAACTCCATTCTCGTGGTCTCGTTCGCGCGCGACAGACTGCGTGAGACGGGAAGCTCCATGACGGCCGCGCTTGAGGCCGGAGCCACTCGCTTCCGTCCTGTTTTGATGACGGCCCTGGCCATGGTCATCGGTATGGTGCCGATGGCGCTCGGCATGGGCGAAGGCGGCGAGCAGAATGCGCCGCTGGGGCGCGCGGTGATCGGCGGTTTGATTGCCGCCACCATCGCCACGTTGTTCTTTGTTCCTGGAGTGTTCAGCCTGATGCATCGCAACGACAAGCCCGCGGTTGCGCAAGAAAACGAATAACGAGTGCGAGAGATGGATAGAGGAGAGAAGAGAATGGAAACGCCGATGATCAGCTCTGACCATAACGCCAGTTCCGAATCTCAGGCGAAGCGCCTGGCGGTTTTTGCCGTGTGCTTCATGGCTTGCCTTGCTCTACTGATTGGCTATGGAATATATGCGCGCAGGCACGATGCCGCGGTGCTGGCGAATGAAACCTCTGCCAGCGCCGTATTGCGCGTGCGTGTGGTGCTACCCAAGCTGGGCGCGCCGACCGAGGATCTGGTTCTGCCGGGCAATGTGGAGGCCTATAACGACACGCCCATCTATGCCCGCACCAACGGTTATCTGAAGCGTTGGTATGTTGACATTGGCGCGCATGTGAAGGCCGGGCAACTGCTGGCCGTCATCGAGTCGCCCGAGGTCGATCAAGAGTTGAAGCAGGCGCGCGCGCAACTGGTTACGGCGCAGGCCAACAGCAGATTGGCGCGGACGACCGCCGAACGTTGGAAGAATCTGCGCAAGACCGATTCGGTGTCGCCGCAGGAGTCCGAAGAAAAGTCTGGCGACATGGACTCGAAGGGCGCGGCCGAAGAGGCAGCGCGGGCCAATGTGCTGCGCCTTCAGCAACTGCAGGGATTTGAAAAAATCTATGCGCCCTTCAGCGGCGTGATCACGGCGCGCAACATCGATATCGGCGATCTCATCAGTGCCGGCAGCACGGGCGCGGCCAAAGAGCTTTATCATCTGGCGGCCGAGCAGCAGGTGCGCATTTACTTTCAGGTGCCGCAGTTGAATGCCCATGCCGCGACGCCGGGAACCGCCGTCAGTCTGGCTCTTCCCGAAGCTCCGGGAAAACTGATTCAGGCCCGCATCACGCGCACCGCCGACGCCATCGATCCGGTGGCGCGCACCTTGCGCGTGGAGGTCGATCTGCCGAATCCCGATGGGCAGTTTGCGCCGGGCGAGTACGTGCAGGCGCATCTGAAGCTATCAACGCCGGCCAACGCGCTGATCGTGCCCGTCAATGGCGTGCTCTTCCGCTCCGAAGGCATCACGGCCGCCGTGGTGCACGGGGATCGCGTCGAGCTGCGGCCCGTCACCATTGGTCACGATTTCGGCGATACGTTGGAGGTGACCTCGGGGTTGGTGGCCAGTGATCGCATCGTGATCAATCCTCCCGACTCGCTCGTCACCGGACAGAAGATTCAATTGGCCGAAGCAGGAGCGCAGTAATGAAAAAAATCTCTATGGTGCTGACAGCGGCGGTCACGTTGTGTGCCGGATGCAGGATCAAGCAGCCCTATTCGGTGCCGGTTGCGCCGGTGCCGGCCGCCTATCAGAACGCTGCTCCGGCGTCGACAGCGGGCGCTACAAAGGAATGGAAAGAGGCCGTGCCCGCCGATGCCCAGGCAAAAAGCAAGTGGTGGGAGGCGTATCGCGATCCGCAACTGAACGCACTTGAAGAACGCATCGAGATCAACAATCAGTCGCTCAAGGCCGCGGTGGCGCGTTATGCCGAGGCGCACGCCCTGGTGCTTGAGAGCCGCTCACGGCGGCAGCCGACGATCTCTGCTGGCGGCGATGTGGCGCGCGACCGTCTCTCTGCGAACAAGGGCAATGCTCCGTCGGCGAGCAATACCGACTTTAACGACTTTACCGTTGGCTTGTCGGCGAGTTGGGAGCCGGACTTGTGGGGCAGGATCCGTACTCTGATCGGCGCTTCGGTGCAGCAGGCGCAAGCCAGCGCCGCGGATCTTGAAAACATGCGTCTGAGTTTGCAGGCGGAACTGGCCTTCGACTACTTCACGTTGCGCGCTCTCGACAACGAGGAAAAGGTTTTGCGTGACTCCGTTGATGCCTATGCCAAGGCGTTGCAGATGATGCAGGATCGTTATGACGGAGGGCTAGCCAACCGTGCCGACGTCGAACAGGCGCGCACGCAGCTTGAGGCCGCCGGTGCGCAGGAGACCGACCTCAGTGAGAGTCGCACGCACTATGCAAATGCGATTGCGGTGCTGACCGGAGAACTCCCCGAAGGTTTTGCCCTTGCCGAACAGGCACACACGATGACGCCGCCGGAGATTCCGACGGGCGTGCCCTCGGATCTGCTGGAACGACGCCCTGACATTGCCGCCGAGGAGCGGCGCGTGGCGCTAGCGAATAGCCAGATCGGACTCGCCCGTTCGGCCTATTATCCGCAGGTGATTTTGAGCGGCGCCGTCGGCCTTGAGAGTAAGAGCCTCGGGCGTTGGTTCACATCGCCCAGTCGCTATTGGGCCGTGGGGCCAGTGTTTTCTGAAACGCTCTTTGATGCCGGGCGCCGGCGCGCGGGCGTGGCGCAGGCCGCGGCCGGCTATGACGAGTCGGTGGCCAATTACCGGCAGCAGGTGCTGACGGCCTTCCAGCAGGTTGAAGATAACCTGGCGTCGTTGCGTATTTTGGCCAATGAGGCGGTCCGTCAGCAACGCGCGGTTGAAGCTGCGCGTCGGGCGGAGCAACTTGCCATGAATCGCTATCAGGGCGGTATGGTGACGTATCTCGATGTGATCAGCACGCAGAGTATCCGGTTGCAGAATGAGCGCATCGCGGTGGGCATCGAACGCCGACGCATGCAGGCCAGCGTGGCCTTGATTCGCGCATTGGGTGGCGGTTGGCGGTCGAATAATCTTCCACGAGCAGCGGCACTTACCGCAGGCAAGTAGAATCGTTGCTAAAATAAACGGCCTTCGGAGTGCGTGCTCCGGAGGCCGTGAACGTTTTGCCTATAGCAATTGGAGAAATGCTCTAGAAAAAATCAGGAAATCATTTTTTCTTCGATGTTCATGAAGCGCCTGTTCTCGAGCGGCTGTCAAAATTCAAATTTCGCAAGAAACTGAATTTGGCGCGGTCCGACAATCGTGCTCGTGGGGTCCACGTAACCGAAGGTGGTTAAGTTGTTGGGGCCGTCACTCGTGGGACGATTAAATGCGTGGCGGTTGAAGGCATCGATCAGATCGGCTTCCAAACGGAAACTGATCTTTTCGGACAGACGCGTTCTTTTGACGATACTGAAGTCTTCTTTGAGGTACGCATTCATGCGTATCTCATCCGTCGTCCTTGGCTGGTCGCCAAAGGCATAACTGCCGCGCGAGGCCACTGTGTCCGCGGCATTGGGATCCGTCAGTGCAGCATAGTTGAAGTAGCGATACGGATTCGGATTTGTGGTTGCATCATACGTGTCCGTTGCCAGATTCATCTGCTTGGCCGGATTGTAACTGCCGCCGCGCGCCCACTTGCTCAGCAGGTTTTGTCCGGGGACACGCTGGTAATGAATGCTGCCATCATATCCTGGAATGGCGGTAGCCGCGTAGAAGGAAATGGGCTGGCCAGACATATAGCGCTGCACACCGCCAATTTGCCATCCGCCAATACCCTTGTCGAGAAAATTGTTGCCCGCCAGGTATCTTTTGCCTTTGCCGAAGGGAAGCTCATACAGGTAGCTTGCGACAAAGTTGTTGGTAATGTCCTGATTGCTGAGCGTGACTTCTGACCTGGTATCGAAGATGTTCTGGACGTAACCTCCGCCATTGTCGCCCGAGAAGTAAGGCACGGCGGAGTCGGCGTTGGTCATGGTCTTCGACCAGGTGTAGGAGACCTGCAGATTGAAGCCGTTCTTGAAGTGACGGATCAACTGTGCTTCCAGGGCGTTGTAGTTGGACTGACCGCGATTTTCAAGGCAGCAGTCACTGTTGATGGTGCCGTTGTATTGCGGATACGGACGTAAAGCATTGCCCACCGTATACGTTGTTGGATAGGTCGAATAAGGAACAGCGAGTCCGGCCTTGGTTGCCGTCGTAGATCCGATCTCCGCACTCAACACATTGCCATAAGAAAATTTGTCGGTGGTGATGGAGTTCGTGGAATCGAACGTTGAACGCAGATGCGCGCCATGCGCACCCACATACGCCACATCCAGAATCAGGTCTGGAAGCAACTGCTGCTGTACCTCAAGACTCCAACTTTGTATCATGGCTGGACGGCCATGCGAAGGAGCGATATAGGCCATGGCGGGATATGCGCCCGTACTCAAGTTCGCCAGAGTCGAATCAAACGACGGCGGCTTGGTGTAAGAAGGAAAACCGGTGGAGAGAGTAAAGGCCGTCGACAAGGTCGAGGAACCATCCCAGCTTGGTGTGGAATTGAATCCTTCCTGCATTGCATCACCATAGTCAGCATATTGCAGCGGGCCATAGAGTATGCCGTAACCTCCGGAGAGCGAGAAGGTGTTGTTCAGCGAGGTAGGCGCCCAGACAAAGCCCACGCGTGGACCGAAATCCTTATGCCATGTGTTGGCCCATTGCTCATCGACCTTTCCGCTTCTTCCCGATCCTTTACCAGCAAAGACCAAAGCGCCAAGCAGACCGTCGGCACCTGAATTGGCTGTCGTCAGGCTGATGTTGGAAGTGTTTCCGTGCGACTCGTGACGGGGCTCATCTACGTCATAACGAAACCCGTAGTTGAGGGTCAGCGAAGGACGGATTTTGAAGGAGTCCTGCACAAAGAATCCATAGTAGTGGGAGAGCCACTTGGGTTGGCTGGAATAGGCATCTAAAATTCCATACCCAGGCAAGCCCAGAAGCATACTCGCGTATCCGTTCGCATCCCAGGCCGTGTTCACATCGCCGGCCGTGGTCGTGGGATCAAAGCCAATGCTGCCGGATTGCTCCGACAAGGTCTGCGGATTGAAAATCTGATACCGGTAATCAACGCCAGCCTTGAAAATATGCTTTCCCTTGACGAAGGTCAGCGTGTCGTTCATGCGGTAGCCGTTGTCGATTGAATCTCCGTCCACGGTTCCACCAAGGCCCGCATCGCCCCATGCGTACACATAGGGAAAGTTGTGCCCCGATGCACCGAGGATGCCAAGTGTATTGTCCCAATCCTTGCCAGACTTGACGCCCGTGTCGTAATTGCCGCTGTTGGTGCGGTCATAGCCCAGCGTCAGGTGATTCAGAAGATTGGAGGTAATGGTGTAGTCATAGCCAAAGCGGATATAGTGCGTGAAAAAGTTCTGATCGCGGCCTTCGCCTGCAATGTTGTCGAGCCACGGGTTCACGGATTTTCTGGTGTTGTCGCGCGAGTTATAGGTGACGTAGACGCGCTGCTTGTCGTTGATGATGTAATCGCCGCGCACCGTCATTGAAGTATCCAGAATCGGATAGGTCCACGCATAAACATAGTTATTGGTGATGCCGGACTTGGTCGGAGTCGGATAGTACGCGTTTAGCGCATTGACAATACTCTGCGTCGCGCTATCTAAAACCAAGGCTGCTGCTGGAATTTTGTTATTGGCATAAGGCAGGCGGCAGGTCACGGTTTGCCCCGATGAATTGACGCCAGTGGTGGTGGTGGTCGGGTCGAAGATTTCCCCCTCATAGATGGAACGGCTGTGATCGCAGGGGTTTTCTGATTCCTTGGCGGTGGTGGTCAACTGATCCGAGAAGTCGCCTCCACGCTCTGCCGTGGTAGGTACCGTGCTCGTCGATGTTCCACCAATATTCTGGCGATACTGCTCCCAGGAGAAGAAGAAGAATGCCTTGTTCTTTCCGTTGTAGAGCTTGGGAATGCGAACAGGGCCGCCGAGAGCCAAGCCGTAATCGTTCTTTTCATCGGCAGGGCGCTGATAGTTGGCGCGCTGCGTGGCATTGTCGGCATAAACGTCTTCGTAATAGTTATAGCCCCAGTTATTGGCATCGAGATCGCGGTTCTTGAAGATGTCATACACCACGCCGTGCCAGTCGTTGGTGCCTGCCTTGGTGCTGAAGCTCTCAATGCCGCCCGTGGTTCTGCCCACTTCCGCGGGATAGGAAGAAAGCGTGACCTTGAATTCGGAGATGGCCTCGACAGAAGGCGCGGTTTCATCAAAGGACGATCCATTTTCGGAGCGATACATGCTGGCTCCGTCCAACAGAACTTCCGTCGAGTAGTTCTGACCTCCCGAAATCTTCGATTCCCAGGTGCCGCCCTGTCCATTCGCCGTTCCAGGACCAGCCGTGCCGGGAAGCAGAAAGACAAAGGCTTCCGGTGAACGCATGGCGCTCACCACGCTGCCGTTTAAATCGAGGGGGAGATCCAGTGCCTGCTTGGTGGTGATGACGCCGGCCACTTCGGAGGATTCCGTATTGACCGTAAGGGCATCGGCAGCCACCGTCAAGGTCTCCGAAATATCACCAACCTGCAGGGTAATCGGCAGTGAGGTCGTGGTGCCAACAAGAACGGTCACATGATTGATTTCCGCGGACTTGAATCCATTCATGGACGCGGTGATTGTATATGCACCAATGTTCAGATTGGTGAAGTAGTAGGTGCCCGCGGAGGATGATGTGGCTGCATGGGCACTCCCTGTTTCCTCGCTGGTCGCCGTGATCTTTACACTGGCGATCAAGGCTCCGGAAGTATCTTTCACACTTCCCGCAATCGATCCTTGGCTCAGTTGGGCTGCCAGAGGGAGTGATCCCCCGAAGACAAGCACAACCAGCACTAGGTAAAGCAATCGTTTTTTCATCATTTCCCTCCAAGAAAAAGCTTCACGATGGTCTTTTTTTGGCGCCATTGAGTAAACGGTTTCCCGCTCGCACAAGACAATGGACTTCCCATCTGAAACTTGTCAAGGAAAAATTTGCGTACATATAAAGGAGGGAAAATCTCTCGGCTGACATGTTTATTGAAGGGTCAGATGGAGGATTCGTGCCTGGTTAGCGTCGTGTCCATCTCACGCGCGGCAAGCAAACCCATCTCCTGGTAGATCGGCTGCGTGGCAGCGTTGACTTTGGGCAATTTGAGCGTGAACCAAAGAGGACCGGCACCGCAGAAGGCACAGGATAGGATCACCGTGAGAGGCGTTCCTATCCTGTGAGCCAGCATGCCAGCCAGCAGGCTGCCGAAGGGTGCCACGCCGAAAAAGGCCATGGTGTAATAACTCAGGATCGTTTTGGAAGACGAACTGCATGTTTGCCGATCGCGTCCGAGTCCACATTACCGATCCAGCACGAAAGGAACGCGTGGTGGATTCTGATCCTTTCCGCAAAGAGCGCGTAACGGCTGGGGCACGGAAACGCAATTCATTCGTGCCGGATACATAAAGAACGTTCTGATCTTTGTTGCTGCCATGACTGTCACTGGATGCCCGCTTCCGACTTTCGTTCGGCATCCGACTTATCTGTCGGCGCAGAAGACGCTGATGGAGCATGGAGGGGATGGTTTTTTCCCGGGCTTTCCAGACGCAATTCACGCAGGTCGTCCAGAATGCTTGCCGCCCAGCGATAGATGTTGTGATCCATTACATATTGGCGCATTCTCTGCATCCTCTTGCGGCGCTCGCCAAGGTCCATCTCCAAGGCCTGATGAATGGCCTCGGCCACGCCTTCAATGTCATAAGGATTGACGATCAGTGCGTCCAGGAGCTCGGTGGCGGCGCCGGTGAATTTGCTCAACACCAGCACGCCGTCATCGTCATCGTGTGCGGCTACATACTCCTTGGCTACCAAATTCATTCCGTCGTGCAGCGAGGTCACCAGGCACACCGCCGCCGCGCGATACCAGAGATCCACCTCCGCGTGGCTGCACTGCCGCTCGATCAGCAGAATGGGCTTCCAAGAGGCTGTCTGGTAGCGCTGATTGATGCGCTCCACGGTCTCCTTCACCTTGCGGTTCAGCTCGATATAGCTGGGGATGCGCGAGCGGCTGGGAGCGGCAATCTGCACCATGGTCAGGCGCTCCAGGTAACAGGGATATGTCTTGAGCAGTTTCTCGACGGCCACCAACCGTTCGACGATTCCCTTGGTGTAGTCCATGCGATCCACACCCACGATCAGAGTTTCACAGCGCAATCCGAACTCTTTCAGCAGTTCGTCGTGCGAAGGGGCCGGAGTCTTTCGCTCTGGCTTGCTGCCATCGAACGCGACACTGATCGGATAGTGACGCACGGCGGTGGTGTGGCCGTCGCGGCGAGCGGTCATGTGTTCGCGATCGGTGCGCGCCTCAAGGACTCGATCCACGGTGGAAAGAAAATTATTGCAGTGCAGTGGAATGTGAAATCCGATCAGGTCGGCACCTAGCAATCCATCCAGCAGCTTGTCCTGCCACGGACAAATGCCGAAGGCCTCGGCGTTGGGCCACGGGATGTGCCAGAAGATAGCCACGCGCGCGTCCGGGCGCGCCGCCTTGATCAGTCGCGGTACCAGCGCAAAGTGATAATCCTGCACAAAGACAATGGGATGGGCGCTGCCCTCCATTTCCTTCAGCAGCGCGGCGGCAAACTTTTCATTGACGCGCTGGTACCATTCCCAATCCGAAGCGCGAAAGATGGGCCGGGTGTGCGCCATGTGACAGAGCGGCCACAGTCCTTCGTTGGCAAAGCCGTCGTAGTAGCCTGCCTCTTCTTCTTTGGAGAGCCATACCCGGCGCAGGGTGTAACGCGGATCGTCGGGCGGCACGCGCAGCCGATCAAACTCGTCCACGTTTCGAGCGTCTTCGCTGCCGCTGCCGTGCGCCACCCACACACCGTCACAGGCCCGCAGCACAGGCTCAATCGCCGTCACCAGCCCGCTGGGAGGAACCATGCACACGGTCTCTTTCCCCTGGAGCACATGCATATAAGGCTCGCGATTCGAAAGCACGAAGATGCGACTCGCTCCAAAGTGTTCTCGAATATTCGCGGCCAGCCGCTCGGCGGTCCACCGGCGTTCGCCAGCGTCACGCAGAGTGGCTTCGGTCTCAGCGGCAGAGCGGGCAGCGAGCAGGCTGTCGGTCATCAACTTCACCTCGCGGGCAAGTGGCGTAAAGAGGCTCAACTCCTCTAGACTTTCATCCGCAAGATCTTCTGTATGTCCGGTGCGCAACTGCCTGAGCCGATCCACCACTCGCGTCATGGGCTGCATCAGAAAACAGCGGACGATCAGCAGCGTCACACCCACAATCAGCAGCACAAAGGCGGCAATCCGCCAGAAGCTCTGCCGCCACACCGTTATGCCCTCCGCACGGATATACCGGGCATCCTCCAGAATCACCAGCGCTCCGGCCTTGTGCCCGTCGACATACAGCGGAATCGCTTCCTCCAGCCACTGCTGATCGTTCTGGTGCCCAAACGCGGAGGAGTCGACACCCTGCTGGATGGCTTTGTTCAGAGGGTTGCGCGATAGTGCTCCGAAGAGCGCGGCGGGACCGGCTTCGGCCACTAACTCACCCTGCATGTTATAGACGGCCACTCCCAACGCTTCGTTCTGCGCGCGCAGCCGCGTTAGCTCCGCGACAATCTCCGTGGCCTGGCCACCGGCCACCGGCTTTTCCATCTCCACGAGCAGTAACCTGCTCGTCCCGGCGGTCCTGCGTTGCAGTTCCTGGCGCAGAACGTGCTTGTGGGCCAGCACCTCAAAATACGTTGAGGCAACCGAGACCAGCGTGATTCCCACCACCAGCGCAAGAATCAATCGCATGCGGAAGAATTTCATGTCACCTCTCCTTGTTCTCTTTTATAGAAACTTTTTCTTTATTCCTGTATCATCTGGGGCATTTTTTTGCGGGCTGAGGTCCCATGCAGATTTGAATCCGCTGGCGGTACGACTAAGGTTGCGCCCATTCCAAACATCGATTTGTACAAAGGTCTTGTCTAGAAATGCCGGATGAAATCGTCAGAGCCCGTGGTTGGAGCGGCAGAGGGCGTGGCGCTGTGCTCGCCTGAGTGTTCGGTGTGTCTTTCGAGCGAGCGGCTGACGAGGTCGCGCGAGCCGAGCCCCACGGCGAGAGCGAGCGTGAGGACAATGCCGCCGAAGAGAATGCCAAAGGCGAGTTCAACGACGTGGCCTCCCAACTGGAGGTGGTCGAGGGCCATGGTGGCGGCAAGAACAAGCACAAGCCATTTGACGCCGAGCGATAGGAATCGCGCGTATTGGAGTTGCTCATTGACGGCTCCAATGAGGACCGAACGGGCCAGGAATCGCGCGATGACAGTGCCAACGATGAGCAGGACGGCGGCTTCTGCCACGCGGGTAAGGTAGGGCAGAAGCAGGCTTGGCAGCGTTGTGGCGGTGGCGTAGGAGGCATCGAAGGCGGAGACGCCGATGATAAGTCCCAGCAGGATGCAGGCCCAGAAGGAGAGCCGGGCAATCAGCGCGGTGGGGGAAGTCGATGGCACCCAGTCACTGTTGCCGCGTCCGTGGGCGAGGTGCTCATCCAACTTTGCCGCGGTAAGTCCACGCCGCAGCAGAGAGGAAAGAGCGATGCCGATCAAGCCAAATACGGCTAGGGAAACAAGGAAGGCCAAGATACCGGGCAGAATGGCGATGAGCAGCGAGAGGATGCGATCGAATGACTGCTGAAGCGCGTCGGCCATATGATGCCAGATTGAGGCATTGTCGGCAGGCACAGGCCGCGAGGTCTGGTTGACGGAGGTCTGGAGCATAGCGGCAAGATTGTTTTGCATGGGACTCACTCCTTGAATCGACTTTCTAGTTTGCTACCGGCAACGAGATGAATTCGGGCGGACTCATGGATTGAACCGGTCTGGCCATCGCCAGCGCGAGACGATGTAGGCCTTGTCTGCCTCGAAGGCCTCGGCGACGGCCTCAATATGACGCTCTGGGGCGGTGCCGGAGGCTGTGATATTGATGTGGCCTGCGACCCATGCGAGGTAAAGCGGGATCAGCGCGCCGAGCAGGTGCCCACGGTTGATGGTGCGGAACCGGTAGGCGAGAAGAAAGTCGTAGACGATCCGGGCCCAGAGGCTCTCGGGCATATGGAATGCTGCTGCGTCGGTTGTGGAGAGCCGCTTGAGCCCGAGCAGCGAATTCGGCGGCAGGACCAGCGACCAGATTTCATGAAGGTTGGTATAAGCGAGCCGAAAGGCCGAGAGCATAGGAGCAATATCTGCAACCGCATCGGTGGAGGGTGCCAGCGACAGGGGCATGGAATTGTCCGCGGGTGGCAACGATCGGAAGCGCTGCCAGAATGCGGCCTTGGCCTTGATGTCGGAGAACAGCGGCCCGGTAACCAGGGGGAGAATGGTATTCAGGTCGGGTCCGGCGGGCTGAACGCACGTGCCAACGTCGAACTGTTCAATGGTGAATCCAGCTACCGTGGCCTCGTTGACGGGCCAAAGAGGCACGTCTCCCTGGTTGATCGTGGTGAAATTCCGTGCCGCGTCGGCCAAGCATTTGGCCATGCGCAGCGAGAGGCCAAGATCGACTGCCAGGGGGAAGCGCACGCGGGAGGCGAACAGCGAGCGGGTCAGCGGATAAAGAATGGCGGAGTTGACCAGACCGGCGTGTGGCGGCAGATCGTAGCAAGGAACGGCCAGATCGGTGGTCGCGAGAACGGCGTTGGCAAGTTCGCGAAGTGCGGGCGAACCGAGCGAGCCGGACTCCGAACTCAGCATAAGAATGGCGCGTGCTTCGTTCTTTTCCGCAAGTTGATAGGCATTGAGAAAATCAGCGGCGGTCAGGGTCCAGGCGGGGTTGTTCGCGGGGGCGGAGACAATTCGCAGAGAGGAATAGGCATCTGCCGGGATCAACTCCGAGATGGCATCCGGGGAAGCAATGATCAGATCTTCCGCCGCGAAAGAAGCCGTCAGGTTGGCGAAAACTCGTTTGAGTTGTTCCGGCGTCATGGCGGCGAGCAGGACGAGGAGTCCGTTGCCAGGGCGCGCGGAAGGGGTGGCGCTGCCGGAAGTTGGAGGTGTCGTCGCCATAGATGTTTAGGAAAACAATGCTAAACCGGCAGCAGGCTTTCTGCTGTCTTCAACTGACCAGCCTCTATCCAGCCAGATAGAGATACATGGTTAAGATGCCGGTTTCAGACGTGGGGGTTGCAACTCAAGCCAAAGAAAAGCATACGGGGCGAGGGTAAGTACATAAGGAGCTTCGGTAATGGTAGGGAAAGGCACATAGCCCAGCATCTCGACGGGCTCGGCGCCGTTGTGGTCGGCAAGGTCAAGAGCGACAGGCTGGGCAAAACGGCTGAGGTTGGCTACGCAAAGAACCGTCTCATGCGATCCGTCGCCGCGATCGAGGTCGCGGAGGTAGGCGAGGATCTTGCGATTCGCCGGGTTCAAAACGCTGAAGGTTCCGCGTCCGAAGACCTGGAAGAGCTTGCGCAAGGCGATCATGTTGCGGGTCCAGTGCAGGAGGCTGGATTGATCGCCTAGCTGAGCCTCCACATTGATGGTCTGGTAGCCGTAGATGGGGTCCATGATGATGGGCAAGTAGAGCCGGGCGGGGTCGCACTTGGAGAAACCGGCGTTGCGGTCCGAGTTCCATTGCATGGGCGTTCGAACGCTGTTGCGGTCGCCAAGGTAGATGTTGTCGCCCATGCCGATTTCGTCGCCGTAGTACAGAATAGGTGTCCCGGGAAAGCTGAGCAGGAGCGAGTTCAACAACTCGATGCGGCGGCGGTTGTTGTCGACCAGGGGCGCAAGCCGGCGACGGATGCCGCCGTTGACGCGCATGCGGGGATCGTTCGAATAGGCAAAGTGCATATAGTCGCGCTCATCTTCACTGACGAGGGAAAGCGTGAGTTCGTCGTGATTGCGCAGAAACAGGCCCCACTGGCAGTTGTCGGGGATGGCTGGCATCTGGGCCATGATGTCGGTGATGGGCCGGCTGTCTTCCTGCCGAAGGGCCATATAGATGCGCGGCATCAGGGGGAAGTTGAATGCCATGTGGCACTCGTCGCCATTGCCGAAGTAGGGACGGACATCGGCGGGCGCCTCATTGGCTTCGGCCAGGATGAGACGGTTGGCGTATTCGGCATCAATGGCGGCGCGGATTTTCTTGACGACAAGATGGGTTTCCGGCAGGTTCTCGCAGGATGTCCCATCGCGTTCGACCAGGTAGGGAATGGCGTCCATGCGCAGCGCGTCAACGCCCATGTCGAGCCAGAAGCGCATGGCCTTCAGAACCTCTTCCATCACCATCGGGTTATCGAAGTTGAGGTCGGGCTGGTGGGAAAAGAAGCGGTGCCAATAGTAGGCCTTGGCCGTATCGTCCCAGGTCCAATTGGACTTTTCCGTGTCGGTGAAGATGATGTTGGCATCCCGGTAGCGTTGGTTCGTATTGGACCAGACGTACATCTCGCGCGCCGGCGAGCCGGGCGGAGCGAGGCGGGCAGCCTTGAACCAGGGGTGCTGATCGCTGGTGTGATTGATGACCAGTTCGATCAGCACCTGCATGTTGCGCCGGTGCGCGGCATCCAGAAACATCTTGAAATCGTCCAGGGTTCCGTAGGATGGGTTGACGTCGACATAGTTGGCAATGTCATAGCCGTCGTCGCGCAAGGGCGAAGGGAAGAAGGGCAGCAGCCAGATGCAGGTGACGCCGAGGTCCTGGAGGTAGTCGAGCCGCGCGAGCAGCCCGGGGAAATCCCCAATGCCGTCGCTGTTGGAGTCGGCAAAGGCGCGTACGTGAAGTTCGTAGAGGATCGCGTCCTTGTACCAGAGAGGATCGGTTGCGCTGGCCGATTTTTTCACTCTTTGATTCTCCTAGAAGATGAGCCGCACGCTCTGTTGCAAATTGCTCACAATCGAAAGGATGCCACGACTCTTTCCGCGGCGAACCCCGCCTGTGGTGGAAATGTACATTGGGTTGCTGTGCCTGGCGGACAGTTTCAGAACGGCTACCGGCCGGCTGCTTGCTTATTGTTGCCAGCCGCCGCCGAGGTTTCTGTAGACTTTGGGCCTCAATCGCACGAGGATCTACGATTAGCTAGCGCTCTACCGGTGCAGCGAAGTGAATGCGTTAAAGCCAAGCCTGTGCCGGGACGGCTTCTGAAGATCACAGGGCGGCAACTGAAGTGGATTTACGATACGGTGACGCGGAAGAATCCGATGCCGTTGAAATTTGCATTCGCGCTGTGGGCGCGCCAGATGGCGGCCACACTTATCAACGACCGATTCAAGGTCAAGCTTTCCGCGGTGTCGATTGGCCGCCTGCTGGCTCGACTGGGAATTGCGGCGCAAAAACCCTTGCATCGCGCCATTGAACGGGATGAAACTCTGGTGAAGAAATGGCTGAAGACGGAATATCCGCAGATCAAGAAAATGGCTATCAACAAAGGCGCTGACATCTATTTCGGTGATGCGGCGCATATCCGCTCCGATCATCATGCGGGCCGTACGTGGGGCCCAAAAGGCATAACTCCAATTGTTGAAGCGACGGGAGCTCGCCATGGCATGAGCCTGATTTCCGCAGTTACATCGCGGGGGATAATGCGGTTTATGATCAAGGAAAAG
>Ga0224528_1000427_pt1 | contig 32714 bp, 27 predicted proteins | sample CBST25metaG_2_FD_179888 | JGI IMG/M metagenome (GOLD analysis project Ga0224528, IMG submission 179888) | Peat soil microbial communities from Stordalen Mire, Sweden - C.B.S.T25 | ecosystem: Environmental > Terrestrial > Soil > Wetlands > Peat | place: Sweden: Norrbotten County, Stordalen Mire...
GGAGAGGGTAAGCTGCATAATGTGGGGTTCCTTTACATTAAGTTTGGTCTCGTAACCCTATTCTAATGTTCTGAATTCCCACACTTAAATATGGTTAAAGCTGGAATTTTGCAAGAGGCTCAGTAGTCAAAACTTTGCTTCGTGGCTGACCACCGTCCACTGACCACTGTTCACTGACTACTGTTACGCCAGCATCTCGTCGCCGGACTCCAGCTTGAGCACCACCTTGCCCTCTGCCTCCAACCGGCGGGCCAGGTTCAGAATTTCCTGTTGCGCCTGCGCCACCTCGCGCGAGCGGACCGGACCCAGCACCTCCATGTCTTCCTTCAACATCTCCACGGCCCGCGAACTCATCGACTTGAAGATCTGCGCGCGTAACTCGTCCTGGGCGCCGCGCAGGGCCAGCGCCAGCTGCCGCTTGTCCACGCCGGAGACAATCTCGCGAATGGTAGCCGGGGGAACCGTGATCAGATCTTCAAAAGTAAACATCAGGTTGCGGATGTTCAGTGCCAGTTCCGGCTGACCCTCCTCGATGGTCTCCAGAATCTTCTTGGACTCCTCGGCGTTGAGCCGGTTCAGCAGGTCGGCCACCGCCTTGAAACCCGAGTAGCTCTTGCGTGCCGTATCCCCCACGCTCTCCAGCCGACGGTGCAGGATGTGCGCCACCTTCTGCGCCATCTCCGGCGAAAACTGGCGCATCTCGGCCAGCCTCTGGATGGAGAGGACCTTGCGCTCCTCGCTCAGGTTTTCCAGCACCATCGAAGCCCGCTTGGGGTCCAGGTGAGCCAGCACCAAAGCAATAGTCTGGGGATGCTCGGAGTCGAGCAGCTTACCCAACTGCTGGGGATCGGTGCACTGCAGCTTGGCCAGGTTCCCCTGCGCCGCTTCCTGGGAGCGGTGCACCAGGGAGAGAAGATCTTCGGCCCGCTCCTTGCCGAAAGTTTCTACCAGCAGGCGACTGGCGTAGTCCAGCCCCCCGTGGACCACGTAGTGTTGGGTCTCCAGAAGTTGCCAGAATTCCTCCAGAACCTCGGAGGAGAGCTCCGGCGAGATGCCGCGCAGATCGGCCAATTCTTCGGTGAGCAGTTGCACGTCCGCCTCGGGAAGAGCGCGCAGAATCTCCTTGGCCAGCTCCTCCCCCACGGTAACCAGCAGGACCGCCGCCTTGCGCACCCCGGTCAGATTTGCCGCAAGTCGGCGCGGTGCCGCCCCGTTTTCGTTTCCCTGCTCGGCCAAGGCTCGTTTCCTTTCCCTTCCGCTCGCAACTGCCTTGCAGCGGCTTCTTCTCCGTACTGCTTCCGCACCGCATCCCATCCACCCGACCGACTACTCGGAGTGGATCCAGCTCTGCAGGAGGCGCGAGCTCTGCGCCGGTTCCTGCTGCAGGTGGCCCGTCACCTGTTCAAAGATCTCCTGGGCCCTGGCCCGTTCGGCGTCGGGCGGAGGGGCTTCGAGGGGAGCCAGAGCCGGTTGCTCCAGGGCTGCCGGCTGGCCCGGCAAAGCCCTGGCCGCTCCCGCGCCTACCTCCTTCCCGGCGGGCGAGGAGCGTGCACGGCGCAAGGCGGGACGGACCCCGAAGGCCAGGACCACAACCAGGCCAGCCAGCAGCGCCGCGTATTTGACCACCACCGGCGAGTTTTCCGCTCGCGTCAGCCACTCTCCCAGCGGCGTCCCCGGAGGTCGCGCGCGATTCTCTTCAAAAGCCAGATCCTCGACCGCCAGCAGATCGCCGCGCGTCGCATCGAAACCTACGGAGGCCTGCGCCAGCGCGGTCAAATTGCGCAACTCGTCGGCGGACCGCGGCTGCCACTGTGCCGCCCTCTCCCGCGTGGCAGGCTGCAAGAGGCGGTCGTTGACCACGATAGCTGCAGTCAGCCGGCGCACCCTGCCGGGGCTCTCGACCACATGGCGCACGGTCTTCGAGGCCCCATAGGTCCCGGACTCGGTCTTGGACGTTTGCGGCTGCGAGGTTTGCTGGGGATAGACCGGCAGAGTACGGGTGTTGGGCGCGTTCGAGGCCGTGCCGGGCACGCCGGCGGCAATCGGCTGGCCGCCGGTAGTCTGCTCGCTGCGCTGCATCGAGAGGGTCACTGTCTGGTCGGGATCATAGCTTTCTTCGGTTTCCTCGGTGGCCGCCGCATCGTAGTCCAGGCTGACCGAGGCGCGCACATTGCCAGCGCCGGTCACCGGCTCCAGGGTCGCCACCAGCTTCTGCTCCAACGCCTCCTCGGCGCTCAGACGTAGGGCGTCGGCGGTCTTCGGCCCCAGCGGCAGATGGCCGGCCGCATCGACCAGAACCACGCGATCCGGGGTGAGTCCATCGACGGCCGAAGCCAACAGGTTGCGGATCGCCTCCGGCTCCCCGTCGGCCAGCGTGCGATGACGCAGTTTGAGCACCACGGAAGCTTTGGCCGGCCGTTCCTGCTCGCCAAAGAGCGAGTCGTGGGGAAGCACCAGGTGAACCCGCGCCGACTCGATGTCCGAGAGCGTTCCCACGGTGTGCTCGAGTTCGCCTTCGAGAGCCCGCTGGTAGTTAACCCGCTCGTCGAACTCCGAGCCCACCCAGTTGGGCTTGTCAAAAAGCTCAAAGCCCAGCCGCCCGCTCTTGACGCTGCCCTTCGCTGCGGTCGCCAGCCGCGCCTTGTCGAGTTGCGCGACCGGAACCCGGATGCCGGTCCCGTTGGCCGTGGGTTCGAAGGGTATCTGCGCGGCGGTCAGGATTTGGGCGGTCTGGCGTGCATCTTCGGGGTCCAGGTCCGCATAAAGAGTGCGCCAATCGGTACGCAATGCATACCAGAGCAAGCCACTGATCAGGGCCACCAGAAGCAGTGCGCCCACCACCGCCCAGCTCCGCTGCGTGGGCTGCATCGCCGCCCACTGGACCCGTCCGCGTCCCCAAAGCCCGGCCAGGCGGTCGGTCAATCGGGGTTGCCCGGGCGCAGCCGGTGTGCTCTTCTGCAACTGGGTTGCCGTGGCCATCTTCTCCGCTTCCCGCCGCTCTTAAAACTGCATGCTCATGACCTGCTGGTAGGCCTGGACCGCCTTGTTACGCACAGCCAGCGCCAGTTCGAAGGCCATGCTCGCCTTTTCGGTCGCGATCATCGCCTGGTGCACATCCACGCCCGAGCCGGCCATCAGGCCGGAGACGGCGCTGTGCGCCTGGGCTTCGAGTTGATTCACCTGGCCGATCGAATCGGCCAACAGCTCGGCAAAGGGCGTAGAGGTGGTCTTCGCGGCCGCAGAATTCCCTGCCAAAGAGGCTGTCGCGGCGCCGGCGGAAGTTGCTGCCAGGGCTGGGTTGGCTGTGGAACCGATCGCACTTTGCATCGCTTCTCCCTGCTGCTTCCCGGTGCGTTCATGGGCGTTTCCGCCCGCGGTCAGGATTTGGCAATCTCCAGTGCCGACGAGATCATGCCCTTCTCCGCCTGCACCGCAGAACTGTTCAATCCGTATGCACGTGTTGCCCCCATCAGGTCCACCATCTCTGTGAGGGGGTTAATGTCCGGATAGCTCACGTATCCATCTGCTCCGGCATCGGGATGGCCGGGGTCGTAGCGCTTTAGCGGAGGCGCGGGGTCCTCGACCACGCCCGCAATGTGCACCCCTGGCGCCACAGAACTCGTACCATCTGCGCTCAACGCGGAGGAGGTTGCAGTTGCCGACGCAAGGCTGCCCGCAGCCACGGTCAGCGAGTTGGCGAACTGCGGGTCGCCCGCATTCGCGGCGAAGATCACGTGCTGGCGTCGGTAGGGCTCCCCGCTGTCCGTGCGAGTGGTCTCCGCGTTGGCCATGTTGGCCGCTACCACTTCGGCGCGCATCCGTTCGGCCTGCATGGCCCCACCCGAAGTTTCCATCATGGCAAAGAGGTTCATTCGGTCCCCACTTTTCTCCGGTCGGCCTCAGCTCTGTCCGGGCAAACCCCACCCCGCTTCGCGTTCCGCGGCACGCCTATTTGCCGTCAGCGTGGATGGCGTCCATCACGCGCTGGTATTCCTGGCGCAACAGGGCCACGCCGGTTTTGAACTTCAGTTGCGCCTCGGCCAGGTTCAGCCCCTCGCGGTCTACGGAGACATTGTTGCCGTCGGGCCGCGCAATCAGCCCGTCGACCGCCTTGAGCCGCACCGGACGAGGCGCTTTTCCCTGGTCCACACAGGCCATCGCCTCCCGCATCTCAGCTTCGAAGTCCATCCCCACCGCGCGGTAGCCGGGCGTGTCCACGTTGGCCATGTTGGCTGCCGTCAACTTGGCATCGCTGGTTGCCAAGTCCAGGTAGCGCGCGATCTGATCGCTGAGCCGGGTTTCAACCTGCATTTCCATGGGTGCCTCCTTCCGGTTGCCATTCTGATTCGGGCTGTCAGTTCACCATCTGCCCGAAGTCGATCTCCTGCGCGGTCAGGACCGGCTCGTCTCCGGCCAGAATCGCGCCCCGTTCCAGCACGTGTTCGAGTTCCCGAACATTGCCCGGCCAGTCATGGGCAGCCAGTCTGGCCATCGCATCCGGGGCGATGCGCTTGACCGGAGCCTCCCGTCCCATCTTCTGCAGGAAATGCTCCACCAACAGCGGCAGATCCTGGGCGTGTTCGGCCAGTGACGGTGTGCGGATGAGAAAGACGGCCAGCCGGTAGTAGAGGTCGGCACGGAAATTTCCAGTCTGGGTGTTCTGAGCCAGGGGACGGTGGGTGGCGGCCACGATGCGCACGTTCACCTTCACCGTCTCGTTGTCTCCCACACGCTGCAACTCGCCGCTCTCCACAAAGCGCAGCAGCTTGGACTGCAGCCCCAGCGGCATCTCCCCGATCTCGTCCAGAAACAGCGTCCCGCCGTCAGCCGACTCGATGCGTCCGATGCGTCCCTGCACTGCGCCGGTAAAAGCCCCGCGGGTGTGGCCGAAAAGCTCCGCTTCGAGCAGCGCCTCGGGAATGGCCGCGCAGTTGATCGCCACAAAGGGCTTGCGGCTTCTGGCCGAGAGCCGGTGCAGGGCCTCGGCTACCAGTTCCTTGCCCGAGCCGGTCGGACCCTCGATCAGCACCGGGGTCGAGCGCGGCGCCACCAGCCGTATGCGGCGGCTCACTTCGATCATGCAGGGGGCGTCTCCGACCAGTTCAGGCAGCCGCTCGCTTGCCGCCGGTTCACCGGCTACGTGCGATGCCTTCCCGGCAACAAGAACGGTCGGCAGTGCGGTAGTGTCCCCATGCGCGGCGCTCCGGGAGGGCGCCGGCAAGGAAGATTGATTCATTTGAGCTGGTGGCGTGAAAGAGCCATCCAGCACCGGGGCGGCGTTCCAGATCGCCGTGTCGTTGTCCTGGGAACGGTGCAAGGCATAGAGAAGCTCCTGGCGATAAGGACCGCGCGAACTTTGCTCCTCGTCTGTCCCGGAAGCGGTAACCAGATCCACATCGGGAAAGTGCATCCGAAAATCCTTTAGAAATTCGGCCAAGTCAAGATCGGGCAGCCAGGAGTCGACGATAACCGCCTCGGGGTGAGTTGTCTCCGCTTCCGCCCAGGCCTGGGCGCCACCCTCGGCCTGCCGCACCTGCCAGTGCAGGCCGTTGAGAATCTCGTAGAGCCGCTGGCGGAAGCTCGTGTCGGCGCTCGCCACCAGCGCAGTCCGTGGCCGCGTGCGGCCGGCAAGAGGAAGAGTTGAAACCGGAATGGACAGCATGAAGAGTCTCCTGAATCTGGAATGGGGTGAATCGGGCCCGAATCTGGAACGGATGCGTTAATGCACTTCAGGAAGCGCTCTGTCCGTCTCCGCGCCAAGCGCCGGAAGGGCGAGAACGTCCACGGCGGAAAGCGACAACGCGCCCTCCGAGGGCACCACGTACCCTTGCCCGCGCACGGTCCGGATCAGTCGCCCTGGGGGCGGATCTTTCAGCTTGCGGCGCAGGTAATTTACATAAACATCCACGATATTGGTGGTCTGCGCGGGCTCCATATTCCAGACCGTGTCCAGCAGTTCCACACGCGAGACGCATTGGCCGCGGCTGAGCATCAGGTGCTCCAGCAGCGCGAATTCCTTGTTGGTAAGGACGACCGACTCGTGACCGCGCCGGGCGGTGTGCTCCAGCCGGTCCAACTCCAGGTCGCCCGCGCGCAACAAAAGCCTGACTTCACGCTTGCGACGCAACAGTGCCCGGCAGCGCGCGCGCAGTTCGTGCAGGCTGAAGGGCTTGAGCATCAGGTCGTCGGCCCCCAGGTCGAGGCAGCGAACCCGCGTGTCTACCTCCTGCCGCGCGGTCAGCACCAGCACTGGAAGATCAGCGTTGAGGACGCGCACTTCTTCGAGTACCTGCTCCCCGTCCTTGATGGGCAGGTTGAGATCCAGAATGGTCAGATCCGGCATCTCCTGGCGAAACGCAGCGACCGCGGATGCGCCATCGAGGACGATGTGAATCCTGTGTCCGTCGGCCTCCAGACCACGGCTCAGAAACAACCCCAATGCCTTGTCGTCTTCTGCTATCAATATCCTCATGGCAGCCTCTCTCTTCCAACCGCGTCCGCAAACTGCGGCACCGGTACTTCGCTTCCCTGCCGCCTCGCTTAGCGCGCGCTAAGGAACGTCACTCCTCTACGTTCTCGCGTAGGGGAGGAGGAACTCAAGATTGGAGAGAAGAAAGAAAGTGACGGGAGTCCTGGATGGGAACGAAGAAGGTGAGTGTTCCAAAAAAGGACAGATGATTTTTTAGGGCAGGCGAACTACGGGGTCAGCTTTTGGCACTTTCTGTCTGTTGGGCAGTATCACCAAATGTGCGGAAGAGCCCACTGTTAGTTAGCGCCAAAGAAGAGAGGGCGTCGCGTTTCCGCTGCGCCCTCTCTTTTGGTTCGTTGTTGATGGTTAGAAGGTAAGCTTGATGCTTCCTTGACCGATACGGTTGGGTTCTACGCCTTCACCTGTGATTTTTCCGAAGGTTCCATCGGTCACAGTATTGTCAGGAGTTCCAAAGCTTGCATGGTTGAAGGTGTTGAACAGCTCGAAGCGGACCTGCAGCTTGATCAGTTCGCGGAAACTCAGATTCTTGCTGAGGGCCGAGTCGGCGTAGTTGAGGTAGGGACCGCGGAAGATGTTGCGTCCGGAGGTTCCGAAGGTTCCCACTGGATTCGTTGTGAAGGCCGCCGTGTTGAAGTACTGCTTCATCCACGTCGATCTGCCCCCACGGTGCGACCATGCGGACTGGCCGGAAACGACATTGGCGCGGTCGCCGTCTTGCAGAGATCCCGAATTGTTGTTTCCATTGCCGCCACTGATGCCGAACGGTTTGCCGGACTCCAAAGTGTAAATGCTGCTGATTTCCCAGGTTCCCAGAATCTTTCTGGTGATCGGGTTCAAGCTGTTCAGAGCAGGCGTCTGGTAGACAAAGTTGGTTACGGATATGAGAGGAACATTGAGGTCGGAAATGCCCCTGTTCCACCTGATGTTGAAGGGGTTGGGAATACCATTGGCAAAGGAGATGTTGCCCGAAGACGCCAGGTCCTCAACCTTCGACCAGGTAAAGTTCGACTGGAAAGACAAACCGTGGAAAGAACGCTGCTCAACTCCAATCTGCAGGGAGTTATAGGGCGACGTTCCAATGGGCGAATCGACGAGGATGTTGCTGAAATTGCTATAGGGCCGTGCAGTCTGCCCTGCCGCAACATTTACAGCGTTGAAATCGATAATGTCTGCCTGGTGGTAGGACTCGCTTCCCACATAAGCAACATGAAGGGCAAGCGCCCGCGTCAATTGCTGCTCGATCGAGAAGTTCCAGCTTTCGGTAATTCCCAGTTTGAAGTCCTTCGAGAAAGTTGCCTGAAGGCCTACCGGGGTTGCAAAGGCTGAGGTCTTTGCCGGCTTGTAAGACAACGAAGCAAAATTGCCCGAGGCAAATTGATCGCCGCCAGAAAAGCTGTTCCATGGATTATCGAAACTGACCTGCTGAGCGGCTGTTGGCTTGTTATTCACGACAGCGGTTGGACTACTAAGGATCGTGAAGGTTGGGCTGAAGGGAGCGATATCCGCGCTGTGGTTATAGCTGGAGTACGGAAGCGGTCCAGTAAAGAGGCCGAAGCCCGCACGGAAAGAAGTATGCGGCATCGACTTGGGCTGGTAGCTTAGGCCAAAGCGCGGCTCCCAATAACCGTAAGAGGTAGGCATCAAGGCATTGTCGAGCCCCTGATCCCCCGGAAAGATCTCTCCCAGAGGAGCATTGGGGAACATGCTGCTCTGTTGGCCTGCACGGAAGGCAGCGCCGCGGCCGCCCGTGGTGGCGGGAGGTGTGTTCGGATCCCAACGCAAGCCGGCGGTGAGGGTGAGATTGGGCTTCAAACGAAACTGATCTTGTCCGTAGAGGCCGAGCATCCAACCCTTGACGCTGGAAATTTCTCCGGCGCCCTGCATGTAGCTATGCACGTTGCCGGTCAGAAAGTCAGCGATGCCATACTTTGTCCACGAGCTATCGAAGTTGACGATAGGCGCAGCCGGATAGTCGGTGTTTTCCTGTGCAAACTGGTGCTGAAGATCGATACCGGCAGAGATTGTGTGATTACCAAAAGTCTTGGTCAATGCATCCGACAAGCCATAGGTCGTTCTTCTCTCTCCGGTAGGCTCGTACCAGCTAGACGAGAATCCGCCGCCGATCGTAAAGCCTTCAAAGTAGCAGTGCCCTGGCTTTTCGGTCACTGCAATGTATTTTGACATGCAGATCGGAGATCCGCTCGTATCCAGGCCTTGGCCAACCTGCAGCACATCCATCTGGGTCCAGTACACGTTCGCCGTATTCACTGTGGTGTCGTTGATCATCCAGGTATGGCCGAGGGCTTCGTTATAGAACTCTCCCGTTTTGCCAGCCGATAGCGCCATTATGTCGCCCTTGACGGCCGAGCCGACGTTTTTGTAGTACTCGATGAAGCTGCGCTCGAAGATGCGCTGTTTGTCGTTGATGGTGTAATCCAGGCGGGTAGTGTACTGCTTGTAGGTTTCCAGTTTCGGCGAACCAGGATACTGCGTATAACCGGGGTTGCTGGGGTCGTCTGTGCCCACGGGCATGACCATTTTTGCAAACTTGACCGCAGCAGGGCTGTAGTACTTTGTGTCAATCTTGTTGTCTACAAACAGATTGTCGGGACCATTGACAATGACTGGGGTTGGCAAATTCAAGAGTGCGGTGAAGTCGCCATTGTCCAGCATGGCTGCCGTCGGGAAGTTAGCAAACTGGTCGTTAGCCTGGCTGCTGTTCCGCTCGTATTGGTAATTGCCGAAGAAGAAGAACTTATCCCTGAGAATAGGCCCTCCCACGTAACCGCCGACGGTGTTTCTGTGCAGCGGGTCAACGGTCTTGCCAAAGTAGTCGGAGGCATTCAACTTGCTGTTGCGGATGAATTCAAATGCGCCGCCATGGAACCGGTTTGCGCCCGACTTAGTTTGAATGCTGACGACCGCACCCGGCGCAAAGCCGTAGTGAGCATCGAAGTTGTTGGTGATGACGCGGAATTCCTGGGTGGCGTCAGGGTTCGGGAAAGGAGCAGCCAGCGCCATGTAGGTGTCCATGTTCGGTGCGCCGTCCAGCATGTAGTAAGTGCTGCCCTGGCGTCCGCCGCCGGCCGAAGCGCCTGACTCATCGGGCATCGTTGTTTCGCCCTGATGCGTTCCGCCGCCCGTGTTGAGGACGTTGACAACGCCCGAGCTCAACAGAACCAGATCGGACGGATTTCTTCCGTTCAAAGGAAGCTCCTGAACTGCTTCCTGGCCAACTGTCGTGCCAATTTCTGCGGTGGTCGTGTTGATCAGTTCAGCATCGGCAGTCACGGTGACGACTTCTTTTACATCGCCCACTTTCAGGGCGATATTCAGGGTTGCAGCCTGTCCAACCGTCAAGGTAATGCCCGTTTGGACCATCTTGTTGAAACCCTGCTTTTCCGCCGAAATCGTGTAAGAGCCGGGGTTGAGAGGGGCTACCGTGTAGACGCCAGAGGAATTGGTCTCTGTCGTCTGGATGGCGTTGGTGGCCGTGTTTTGCACGTGGATCAGCACTCCGGGGAGCACTGCTCCGTTCAAGTCCGTGACCGCTCCGGTGAGGCTGGCATTTGTCACCTGGGCGAAAGCTATCGGGCATAGTACGAAAAGGCAGAGCAGGACCGGAACGAGCATCCTGCTACCAAATCTTAGATTCTTCATGTAAGCCTCCGAATTAGAGTCTTCATCTTGGATCCCGCCGTCGAAGAGTCTTCGCGGCGCAATCCCACCCGTACAGCACTGGGCGAAATGTGTAAACGTTTCCCCTCGTTGTCAGATGTATTTTCCCTGTGTGGTAAACGTCTTCAGTTTTCGCGCGGGATCATGTTAGGCCACCGCATTGATCCATGTCAAGGTCTTTATTTCCGGCGGTTTTCTTTTTCATATTCACTTCTTTAGATAGGCTCTCGCACCGTCAACCGCTGGTCCGCCTTGATTTCCCCCAGCCGTTGTACCTGACCCGAGGGCCAGTGGATCTCGATCGCCACCTGGCGTTCTTCCCCCAGCCCAAAGTGCACCGTCAAGTCGCTGCTCGAGGCGTAACCGACGCTGCTGTTCACACACCGCATCTGCATTCGGCTCTCTGTCTTGCAGTTCACCTGCGCTCCGATGGCAGAGCGATTACTGCGGTTGCCAACTAGCCGCAGTTGGAGCCAGTGTCTGATGGGACTTCGGTTCCACCATAGTTCTATAGGGCCATTCAAGGCTGTCACTGCCGCGTCAAGCCGCCCATCCCGGTCAAAATCGGCAAAGACCACGCCGCGGTGCAAGCGGGCTATCTCAAAGCCAGCTCCAACCGTTCCGGATACATCGGTGAACTTGCCGCCCAGGTTGCGAAAGATCCGGTTCGGCTGCTCCTCTTTCAGATCGAAACCACCCCCGGCAACGAACATGTCCAGCCAGCCATCGTTATCCAAATCCACCAGTCCGCACCCCCAACCGGTAACGGGACGGCTCCATCGCAGGATCCCGGTCTGGACACTTCCATCGTCGAACTCTCCATTGCCGCGATTCAGAAAGACCTCAAAAGTCTCATTCTTCAGGCCGGTTACGACAATGTCGTAGCGGCCGTCACCATCGATGTCGCCAAAGTCCGCACCCATGCCAGAAATGTTGCGTCCGTCGCCGTTGTAGGCCACGCCCGCATCCATGCCGGTCTCTTCCAGGCCCTTGCCGCGATTGCGCAACAGCAGATTGCGCGCGTTGTCATTGGCCACAAAAATTCCAGGCCTTCCATCGCCTGCGAAATCGGCCATGGACACTCCCATCCCCTTGCCCAGCAGATCCGGCAACCCATCTTTCCGCGTGATCTCCCTAAACGTTCCATTGCCATTGTTGTGGTAGAGCTGCATGGGCTGGGCGCGGTAGCGGTCAGGATGGCAATAGGCCCGCATATCCGCTTCCATGCCGCCACAAATCGGATCCGTTCCCGGCCCCCAGTCGCAGTAGTTGGAAATAAACAGATCCAGCCGCCCGTCGTTGTCGTAGTCAATCCAGCAGGCCGCCACCGACCATGCCGGTCTGCCCAGGGAGCCAGACCCCTTCAATCCCGCTTCCTGCGTGACGTCGGTAAAGGTGCCGTCTCCATTGTTTCTGTAGAGGTGGTTGCCATGCACCCCCACAACGAACAGGTCCTCATAGCCGTCATTGTTGTAGTCGCCTACGGCGACGCCCATGCTGTAGCCCTCACCCTGGAGGCCAGCTTTCGCCGTCACGTCGCTGAAAGTTCCGTCGCGATTGTTTCTGTAGAGCCGGTTCCAGTAGTCCGGGCCGGTCTTGGTGAGCGAAGGCACAGCCGCGCCGTTGGTGCAGAACAGATCCGGCCAGCCGTCGCTGTCAAAGTCGATTACGCCCAACCCGCCGGGCAGGGTTTCAACCTGGTATTTGCGGCCCATGGCGCCGTTGCGCACTTGAAAGTCCAACCCTGCGGCAGCCGCGCCATTGGTCATGCGAATCGGTCCCGCCGCAGCCTCTGGCCATCCCGGCCGCGTTCCCGTCACCGCTGCCGCGAGAAATGCCGAGCTTCCCCGCAGAAAATCGCGCCTACTGTGGCTCATGCACTTCTCCGGGCCCTTTTTCCTGGGCGGCATCCGCAAGCCGGGCGGCTTCCCTTGCGGCTTGCTTGGCTTCCTCCTCACGCCCCACCCGGCGCAACACTCTCGAAAGGATCGCGTGCAGACCGCCCTTTTGGTCGGGATACCCGCTCGCCAATGCCGGTTCCAGGTAGTGCAAGGCCAGCTCCGGTTCGTCCAGTTGCGCATAGGCCCGTCCCAGTTCCACGCGGGGCCACGGATCAGCCGGATGCAGAACGGACAGTTGCTTGAGCGGTGCGATAGCTTCCTTATAGTTCCGCTGACTCATTTCGATTTCCACAAGGTCCCGCAGGGCCTCATCCTGTTGCGGGTCGATGGCCAAGGCCGCAAGCGCCAGCTTCCGCGCCTGGTCCATTTGGGACAGAGCAACCAGCGCCTCTGCCGACCGCTCTAGAAGCTGCGGATCGTTTGGACGTAGTTTTAGTGCCTCGGCATACTGTTCTTCTGCTTGGGCTGCGTTCCTGTACAGATTCAGAGAAACATCGCCGCGCAACTGGTGGATCGCCACCTTGTCGCCGGCATCGCGCAGCAGCGCGGCCGCGCGTTCCGCCTCGGCCGCATAGCATATCTCCAGACGAAAGCGGCCATAGCTGTCGTCAGTCGTTCCGAGCCCCCGCTCCAGGGCAGGAATGGCTCCCGGACAGTTTCCCGTTTCCGCCAGAGCTACTCCTCGCCACAACCATTCCGGCTTCCCCCAGCTAGCCGAGCGCGGCAGCGCCGCCAGTTGCTCCCAGCGTCCCTGAGCATAAAGATCTTCTGCTCCGAGGCCAGCGGCATCTTCCGGCTGTCCGGCTGTCAGCTTACACGGAACGGACGAGTTTCGCAGGCAATCCCAAGCTGCTCCCTTGACATCTTTCCTCGGCACAAGCGCAGGGGGCCAGTTCGCCAGAGCCCTCTTCAGTTGTGCTGAAGATCGCGTTCCGATCGCCAACAAGAGCTTTCCCGCATCGGTCCATCTCCCCTCAACCGCTGCCAGCAGAGCCTCCAGGTGCAGCGTCTCGGTTCCGTCCGGTTCCCGCTTCTGAGCCTCAGCGAGACTCGCTTCCACTCCGGCGCGGTCTCTCAGTTCCAATTGCGCTACGCCCAACTCTCCCCAGATTCCCCTCTGGTCCGGGTTGTCCTGCACGGCCTTCTGCAACAGCGATGCCCTGGCTTTCCCGCCTTCGACGTGGACGGCCGCCTCCACGCGCAGTTCCACGCCTTCCCCGCTCCGGGTACTTCGCAACTCGTTGCCAAGAATTCGAAACCGCTCCACATAGTAGCCAGCCAGCTTCAGCACCGGCTTTCCCTGTCTTCCGGACCGTTCCACCGAGGCTTGAAGAACCTCTGCGGCCCGGGCGAAATCGCCCTTCTCGGTGGCTGCCATGGCCAGAGCCTCCGCGGCGCTACCATCCCTTGGATTGGCCGTCCTAGCAATCTCCAAGTGGACCATTGCGTCGTCCAACTGGCCGGTGCGCAGCAGATCCACTCCGAGTAGCAGGTTTGCCATATAGTTCCGCGGCTCCAGATGAACGGCCTTTTGCAGAATCGGAATCGAGTGAGCGTAGTCCGCCCGCTCATGGAAAGCAAGTCCCTCTTTCAGCAGCCTGTCGAACTGCGCAGAGTCGGCAGCGCTGGCCACCGCACACAACAGCAGAAGGAAGACACAGAGAAGCCAACCGCAGGCACTGCCCCTCGATCCCGGAGGCGGAACGGGGACAATCGTCAAAGGCCCGGCGTATTTCTTGCTTCTTTCTAGCGGCACTTGCGCCACGCTCCTGTTGAGAACCTCACCAGAATATCTCCACCGCCCTTCTGCGATTCGATACCAGCCCCAGATCTCTTCCCTGGAGCCGGGCGCATTGAGTCTCCCCCAGCTCTATTCCGAAGTGCGCACGGCTTCGTCTTTGAAGCTGCCTCGCATGAACTGGACTTAACTAGCTTGATGCGCAGACCACGGGCAGATTCTTGGTGGGGGTTCTTATTTCGCCATTATTTCGCTATTGTGCTACAGTGTCCCTGATGGTCAACACTGACAAAAAGTTGGTCTGCACCCCGAGCGGCACTCGCCGCGGTTGGCGGATTGGTTCGGATAAAGAAGGCCAATCTCTGCAGCATGAGTTTATCTTCGTTAGAACCAAAAACCTGGAAAGGGGTAGCGAGAAGTACTCGCTATAACGCGCCCATGGCTGTTACCCGAAGGCAAAAAGAGATTCTTGATTTCCTCGAGTCCTTTGTGGCACGCAACGGATACTCCCCCTCCTTTGAGGAGATTGCGCGCGGCATGGGGCTGAAAAGCCTGGCAACGGTTCACAAGCACATTACCAACCTGGAAAAGAAGGGCCTGCTGGACCGCGTCCACAACCGCAGTCGTTCGATCGACGTGCTGCCCCCTGGAGCGCGCTCCCGCACCAGTGACCGCTTGCCCCTGGCCGGCCGGATCGCCGCCGGTTTGCCGGTGGAAACCACCGAAACGCCAGAAACCATCTCGCTACACGACGTGGTGGGTAATCGCGACGTCTTCGCCCTCGAAGTGCGTGGGGACTCAATGCGCGACGAGCACATTATCAGCGGTGATTATGTGCTGGTGGAGCGCGTTCGCACGGCCCGCCAGGGTGAGATCGTTGTGGCTTTGGTCCATGGTTCGGAAACCACGCTAAAGCGGTTCTATACCGAGGGAAACGTCATACGCCTCCAGCCCTCGAACGTGGAGATGGAACCCATCTACGTCCCCGCCGCGCAGGTGGCCATTCAGGGCCGCGTACTGGGCGTGCTGCGCAAGTACAGGTAATCCGGGGACTTTTTTAATTATGACTGGGCTTCTTCTGCCCACGCAACGAATCGACCATGCCATGTATCTGTTTTCTGAGAGGCAAAAACCCCATGGAAGTTAAAGTCTCGCAACTCGGCGGCGTCAAGTTCGGCATTCAGGCCCGCTCCCACACAATTGTCTGCGATCAGCCAGCCGCCAATGGCGGCGAAGACTCCGGCATGACGCCTCCCGAGCTGATGCTCGCCTCGCTCGGATCCTGCGCCGCTTACTATGCCGTCGAATACCTGAAGACGCGCGGCCTCAGCGAGAGCGGTGTGGAGGTTTCCGTCACCGCAGAGAAGTTGAAACAACCGGCCCGTCTGGGCAACTTCGGTATTCGCGTCGAGTGCCCTGTTCCACTCACCGAAGAGCAGCGCGCAGCCCTCATGCGCTCGGTTCATCATTGCCTGATTCACAACACGCTCTTGGCGCCTCCGGAAATCCGCATCGAATTGGCTACCCCCGAACTCGCCCGATAACGCAATTGAACTATCGCGCTGCTACCTCCCTGCACTCGCACCTGACGCAGGGAAGCGGTGTTCTAATAAGTCCATGGCCAGCCTTGAAAACTTCCGCCTGGTTGTCTTCCGGGCAGTTGCGGAGCGGCTCAGCTTTCGCAAGGCAGGCGAAGATCTTTACCTGACGCAACCCGCGGTCAGCTTGCAGATCAAGGCGCTCGAAGAGGACCTGGGCGTTCAGCTCTTCGACCGGACCGGGCGGCAGATTGCGCTCACCCCTGCCGGCACCATCCTTCTGGAATATGCGCAGGATGTCCATGCCGTCCTGGATCAGGCGGAGCGGCGAATTGCCTCGCTCAACGGCGAGCACGCCGGTGAACTGGCACTGGGCGCCTCCACCACCATTGCCCAGTACGTGCTGCCGCGCCTGCTGGCGGAGTTTCGCCGCGAACATCCGCGCATCCACATTACTCTGATCAGCGGCAACACCGAACAGATTGTCGCTGCCGTCGAAGAGCAGCACATCGCGATGGGGCTCATCGAAGGCCCCGCTCAAAGCCGCGGCCAAGGGACGGAAGCATTCCTCGACGATGAACTGGTTCTCATTACATCTACGGCGCACGAGTGGGCCGAGCGCGCCTCCATCGCCTGCTCCGAATTGACCACGGTCCCCGTACTGATGCGGGAACGCGGCTCGGGCACACGCCAGGTCATCGAGATGGCCCTCGAACGGCGCGGCATCAAGCCGAGTGCGATGCAGATCGTAATGGAACTAGACTCCACCGAGGCCATCAAGTCCGCCGTGGAAGCGGGGCTGGGCGTCGGCTTTGTTTCGCGCTGGGCCATCGCACAGGATATGCGCCTTGGCAACGCCTTCAAGATCGTCGAAATTGAAGGACTGCGCATGAAAAGAAGTTTCTCGCTGACGTGCGCAAAAGGTCCCACTCACGGACTTGTCCAAGAGTTCCGCAGGTTCCTTTTCTCGCGCGCAGGCGCCAGGAGAGCTTCCGCGCAGCCCAGGCGCACTGAACCCTCCTTGACCGATAAGAAACGCTAATGGCGCATCAGTACTTCTGCTTGGACTCGTCCTCTCGTAGAACGCGACACTTGCAGTGTGTCCAAGAACATCTTCTTTATCGCTCTCATTCTTTGTGCCAGCGGCCTTGTCTCGCCGCCGTTTGCGCTGGTGGCCGGTCTTGTCTATGGCTTCTCGTTTGTCCATCCCTTCCATATTGAAGCCAAGAAACTCTCCAAGCTCCTGCTCCAGGTTTCCGTTGTTGGCCTCGGTTTCGGCATGGATCTCACGCAGGTCATTACCGTCGGTCGTTCGGGATTTCTCTATACCGCCATCGGTATTTCGTTTGCTATGCTGCTGGGCTGGGGACTGGGCCGGGTCCTGAAGGTGGGTCACAGAATCTCCTTCCTCATCTCCACCGGAACCGCCATCTGCGGCGGCAGCGCCATTGCCGCGGTTGCGCCCATCACCAACGCCAGTGAAGAAGAAATCGCCGTCTCGCTGGGCACTGTCTTCCTGCTCAACTCGGTCGCTCTATTGCTATTTCCGGCCATCGGTTCCGCGCTCCACATGACCCAAACCCAGTTTGGCCTGTGGGCGGCGCTGGCTATCCACGACACCAGTTCCGTTGTCGGCGCATCCGCCAAGTACGGCGCCGTCGCCCTGGCCGTCGGGACCACAGTCAAGCTGGCCCGCGCCCTCTGGATTGTCCCCATGTCGCTGGGCGCTGCTATGTTCAATAAGAGCAAGGCGCGCATCCACTGGCCCTGGTTCATCCTTTTCTTCTGTCTGGCGGCCGTCGCCAACACCTACCTGCACGTCTTTGCCGGGTACTACCCCACGCTGAAACACCTGGGCATGATCGGCCTGACCGTCACGCTCTTCCTGATCGGCACCGGTCTCTCCAAAAAGACGCTTCAGCAGGTGGGGGTCCGTCCGCTTCTGCAGGGAATCATCCTTTGGGTAGTGGTTGCCACGGCATCGCTCGCACTCATCTGCTCCAACTGGATTCACCTCTAGAAATTCAAATGCACGCTGCTTGACCCCACCAAAAAGAGAAGGCCTGGCTCTTGGGCCAGACCTTCTCTCTTCAACACACTGAAAGGATCAGCTTCTGTTTACGCCAGCAGGCGCTTGACCTTTTCTTCAATCACATCCTGGGGCACATAACCGACCACCTGATCGGTCACTTTGCCGTCCTTGAAAAATAACAGAGCGGGGATGCCGCGGATTCCGTAGCGCGAAGGCGTGGCGGCGTTCTGATCCACGTTCACCTTCGCCACCTTCAGTTTGCCCGCATAGGTTGCGGCCACTCCATCGACAATCGGTGCAATCGCTTTGCACGGACCGCACCAAACCGCCCAGAAATCCACCAGAACCGGCTGCTCGCTGCGCAGCACTTCCTGATCAAACGTTGTATCGCTTACTTCCAGAATTCCCAACTCAGCCATGATCCTCCTTGCGGCATCCGCCTGCTCTTCAAGTGTACCGGCTACCACGCCTCTATAAGATGCTTCGGAATTCAGGAAAGTCGCAATCCGAGCCTCCCTGGTAAATGGAAGGCCAGCGGGAATTGATTTTGATTTGACATCGATCGCGGTCGCGGTCAGAAACCGACTGCATATGCGGACGGCGGATCATGGGGAAGTTGTTCTCCGGCTGAGGCTTTGGCCCAACTCCGGCGGCCGGACGCCGTCATGGACTTGCGGATACTGCGATAGTAGGAAGCTCCATTGCAGCGCAGAAGGCCGGCTGGATGATCTTGACCGTCAGCAGGCTGATCTTTGCCGCCAGCGCGCATGCAAAGGTATAGAAAACAAACGGAAGCGCCCATTGACTGCCGGCGTCGAAGCTTCTGGCTGTTGAGGCGGGTGCCCATCCCCGCCTCACAGGTAAAATGATCCCCAAAACTGAGTCAGTTGAGGGTGCCCCACCCCTGCGATGAAAAGTCAGAACCGCAAGGATGGGACCCGCGATTCTCTATTACTTCGTTGTGGGCGTGACGGCACTCGCTAAATCCTTGATAAACGTATAGCCACTGGGCACGCCCCAGCCGGTTACGTTATCCCAACCCTTCGTCACTGTGAGAGACGTATCGGTGCCGAAGGTCAATGCCAGATAGTATCCCTCGTGATCGCCGCTGTCATCCCACAAGGCGCTATAGAACTTTGTGGTATTCGAGAGTGGCGCCACCAGTGCGCTCGCGGAGTAGTACTCCGTGCCCGCCGAAGTGACGTAGATGCCGGTAACGTTCTGCGGACTGCTGACTGGAACGATGTCCTTGATAGCGCTCGACGGAAGTGTGGGGAACAACCGTGCCACCTGTCCAAGCGGCGCTCCTCCTGCTTTTTCCGAAGCCAGTGACAAGATGCCTGAGAAGATCGGGCTTGCCAAACTCGTGCCCCCGATTACGCCAAGTCCCCCATAGTAGACAAACACTCCGCCTGTTTCGGGATCGGCCAGAGCTGCAATGTCCGGCGCCTGGCGTCCCTTGCCGGGCAGACTCGATTGCCACGATGGCTTGCCGAAGAATCCGCTCTCACCGCCGCCCGAGCCATACACAAACCCACCATTGTACGGCTGCTCGGGATACGTCCAGCCATAGGAGAGATAGGTTACATTGTTGCCCCAGCCGACCTCGGATGTGGAGCCATTGGCATTCAGGATGCCGATACTGGTTCCGCCAACCGCGGTGGCCCAGGCCGAGGTCGACGGATATTCCGCTCCTCCGCCGTTGGGAACTCCCGTGCCCTCATCGCCGTAGTCGCCGCTGGAGAAGTTCACCGTGTAGCCTTGCGCGGCGGCCGACTGCAGCACCTGCTCGAAGCCTTGGGCCGTCGCTTTGCCCCACAAGAACTCCGGGTAACCGTAGCTGTTCGAGATGATATTGCCCAGCTTGTTCTTGACCGCGTACTGAATGGCGTATTCCAACTCCGACCAGTCCTGCGTAGGCGTAATCAGCAGAACAATGTTGGCTTTGGGAGCGATGGCATGAGCCCACTGCACGTCCAGGTCCGCCTCCTCGGTCCAATCGGTGATGTACTCAAGCTCGAGAGCGTTTGGCTTACCATCCGGGTAGATGACCTTAAAGTTCGATGAGGTAGGCTTGGGTAGCCCCGTCCACTTGGAGAAGTTCGCGAAGTCGGAGGCGACTTGTGTGCCATAGGAAGGACCGTCGACCAGTACGATGGTCTGGCCTTCTCCTTGATAGCCCGCCGCATAGGCCGTTTCCAAGCCATAATAGGTTTGAAGCTGCTTCGGCGTCCACCCAACTTGAACATTAGGAGCAGGAGCGTAAACATTGCCGAAATAGGTCGCGGCCGGTAATGGCGGATTGTCCTGCGTAGTCAACTGGATGGTGGCCGCGCCCGCGAAGCCGACGTTGGTGAAGTAGTCGCTGAGCACCGGATTGGTACCTGCCTTGACAGCGATCAGCGAACGCGCCTTGCCGGTTTTCGGGTCGATCGGGAATGCCGCGTGCGACTTGATCGGCAGACTCGACAGACCCGATACGGCCTTTACCAGCTCACCAGCGGAACCCGTCAGCTTGGCACTGGTCACGTTGGAGCGGAACAACTTCCCTCCCCTCTCAAACTCGTGGATCTGAGTTTGGAAGGCGCTCTGCAGTTGAGCGATGGATCCGCGCGCGCGGACAGTGGAATTACCGGCGTCTGTCTCAAGAATGGCCAGACCGTGCGATTCCAACTCTTTCTTCACCGTCTCGATATCACTGGCGCTGGCCCCGTAGCTGGCAACCTTCTCCGGAGTTAGCCACTGGTGATAGGTCGGCGAACCCGCACGGTATAGCTCCTCTACCGCTTTATCAAATCCAGCTTGATCGCGCAGCTTGAGGTGAACGGTAATGGTAGCCTGCTGGCTGGCCTGCGCCAGGCCGTGGTCGGAGGCAAACTGCACAACACCCGGAACGTCGTTTTCAGCACGAACCTGGGCGGCCGGCAAAGCCAGCAGGCCCAGGGCTAGCAGCGCAATGCGCCGTGTGAATTGCTTTTCAAGCAGAGAAAACTGTGGCAACATGACTTTCGACATGGTGAATGAACTCTCCTTAGGTTGGGGATTACTTCAGGGTTAGTACGAAAGGGAAGAATTTGGAGGCAGCACGCCGTACCTGTGCTGTGAATCAGCAACAGTGACAGGAATTCCTAGATTGTCCGGATATGTGGGATTGCGATCGCTTACACACTTCCGCGGCCGAACGTAAGCGAACACCGGAAGATGTTTCGGGTTCAGGACGAGCGGTTATCGGGTTGAACGGCACTGAATCAGCACATGGGGCGCGGAACCGGAGCGTGCATCCAGCCTCTCGGGCAGAGAGGGAATCCGGTTGAAGCCACGGTACTCCATGCGTTGAAGCCGTCTGGCAGAAGTCATGGGGATCGAAGTGCATGCTTTCGCTCCTGAGTTTGGGGCAACTACAGGGGTGAAACGAATAAAACGATTCTGCGGGGGAATTGTTCGAGCGTCAACAGGAAAATCTGCCGGTGCGCACCGTGATCATACCAATTGTGTTAGGAGGGTTTTACAGTCCTGTTTTATTGCTGCCAATACGGGCACGTCTCACAGTATGAGATGAACGGCTTGCAAGATCGGGCTATTGCAATGGACGCGTGAGAACCCGGAACGCTCGAGAACGGGGGTGTACGCCCAAAGCCTAGAAAAATCCGCCGGGAAACGTCAGAGGCGAGGTTTCCGGTCACTGCTGCAATCCGGCATGGTTTCCCGTATACGTTTGGCCCGGTTTTGATCGCTTCTTTGGGGCTGCGCTGGCCCGTGTCGGGAAACAACTGTTTTCCGTCCCCCCCCGCCTAAAACGTAATGACATATGCGTTACAGGATGCTATGCTCGTGTTGTTGGTAGGAGGCTTTATGGCAACGGTCCAAGAAAGAGCTAAGCGGGAAACTCTCAACCTGCGCATACTCCCTGAACTGCGCGGGCTGATAGATCAAGCTGCGATGCTAACCGGGAAAAACCGCACAGACTTTGTGCTTGGTGCTGCCCGAAGCGCAGCGGAAAATGCGCTCCTGGATCGCAGCGTCTTTGCAGTGAGTAACGAAGTATATGCGGCATTTCTGGCGCAGCTCGATGCTCCTGCCAATCCGAACGAGCGTTTACGCAGGACTCTGGAGACGCCTTCGCCGTGGAAGAAATAGGAATGCTCTCAGCGCCTGAGTTGCTGGCGGATCATCACAACTTCGGAATTTTTTGCTGTGGGCAGGATGCACTGGATGAATGGCTGGTCCGTCGATCGCGGGCGAATCAAATACGCGGGGCATCGCGTACATATGTGGTCTGTGAGGGCCAGAACGTAATCGCGTATTACGCTCTGGCATCCGGTGTCGTGACCACTCAAAATGCCTCTGGTAAGTTCAAGCGAAATATGCCTGATCCTATCCCTGTTGCGCTTCTCGGCAGGCTGGCCGTCGATCTGAAATGGCAGGAAAAGGGGCTAGGGCGAGCACTGTTTCAGGACGCCGCTCGCCGAGTTGTTCAGGCTGCCAATTTGATTGGCATCCGTGGAATTCTGGTACACGCTATTTCGGAAGAAGCCAAAAAGTTCTACTTGGCGCTTGGCTTTGAACCGAGTCCCTTGGAACCGCTTACCCTTATGGTGACATTGGGCGATCTGCAATCAATCCTGGGGTAAGCAGGTCATCGAACTCGATGCGATTATTGCCGGACTGGAGGATGGGTGACGGAATTTTCTAGGGTTTGGGCGTACACCCCCAAAATGGAATTCTCGCGGCAGTGACCTGCAAAGTAGCTTGAACACTGCGTAAAGCACTGCGCACAATCGGCAATTGCAACGAAGCCAAAACAGGAGCGCCCGGATCCTGAGAAGGATCACGGGCGCTAGAGCAGCCCTCCCCCAGAACTGCCCACCACCGAAATTTAGGAGTTCTGGCGCCGAATAGCAAGCAATCTTCGGTAATCCTCGCGGCCATCACTAAAGATTGATTGCAGAAGAGTTACGGCCTAATGAAGGGTGTTGACTATCTGGTAACTGGTAACTTCGCGGAGTGCGGGCCTAACGGGCTGAGAGGCGAACTCGGCGCGCCTCGAAGAAGCTCCCTGCTCCCTCGGGCTCGAAGCGGCAAATCTTCAGTTCCGCTTCCATTCCTCCGTCGAGCGCCGCATGGATTGCCGCCACGGCGCGCGGCAGGCTCGTTTCGTCCCGGACAACTAAGAAGACAGATGGCCCCGCCCCGCTCAGCGCCACGCCCAGAATGCCGTTCTCTCCCGCCAGGGGCAGAAGAGGCGGCAGCAGCGGACAGATCGGCGCACGATAGGGCTGATGAATGCGGTCCCGCATGGCGATGCGCAGCAGATCGCCTCGCCCCTGAGCGAAGGCAAGCCCCAGCAACGCCACGGACTGGATGTTCTTGACAGTATCTTCGCGGGAATACTCGCCGGGCAGAATGGCTCGCGCCTTGCTGGTGGCCAGCGGCTCGGCAGGAAGAACCACGATGGCCCGCCACGTGGGCGGAGGCGCCACGCGGGCGACGTGCACGCGCCCTCCCTCGCCGGCAGCAGCGACGAAGCCGCCCAGCCAGCAGGCCGCGGCGTTGTCCGGATGGCCCTCCAGCGCAGAAGCCTCTTCGAGGATCCGCTCGGAGTTCCAATTCAACGCTCCAAAATGCACAGCCAGCTCGATGGCCGCCAACCGTCCCGCGGCAGAAGAGCCGCAGCCCATCCCCAGCGGAATGGCGTTCTTCATCCGAATGGCCAGCGGAACCAATGGCTTGCCATTGGCTTCCAGCAGTCCCTTGTAGATTTCCAGGATCAGATTATCTTTGAGCCGCGCACAGCGTTCCTGGTTGCGCCCTGTTGCGTCAATCGAGAACGCGTCAGCCGCTGTTGCTTCGATCTCGAGATAAAAATCCAGCGCTACGGCCGCGGAGTCGAATCCAGGGCCAAGGTTGGCGGAGGTGGCCGGCAGGCGCAGTTCCAAGCTCCCTGGAGCGCTCATCCCACTCTGCCCTTCAGTGTGGCGAGCACTGCGGCTGGTGTGGCCTCTACGGGCTGCGCATTGCGCTGCAAACGGGCAATCTCCGCTTCGTAGCCCGCTGTCTCGTCCTTCTCCAGCAGCGTTCCGCGATGGAAGTCGATGGTGTAATCGGCGTCCTTCAGCGTGTGCCCGGTCAGCACCAGGACGACTGTCTCTCCCGAAGCGACCTTCCCCTCCGCGCGCAGGTGCTTCAGTCCCGCCAGCGTAACCGCGGAGGCCGGTTCGCAGCCCAGTCCCTCGGCCCCAAGTTCAGCCTTGGCAATGGCGATCTCCGCTTCGTTCACGTCCAGGCACCAGCCGCCGGTGTCCTGAATGACGCGTACTGCCTTGCGCCAGGATGCCGGGTTGCCGATGCGGATGGCGGTGGCCCGGGTGTGCGCTTCCACCGGCTCCAGCGAAGCGCCGTGGTTTTCCTTGAAGCTGCGCACCAGCGGATTGGCCCCCGCGGCCTGAATTACCGAGATGCGCGGCATCCGCGCCACCAGGCCCAGCTCATGCAGCTCGCGGAATCCCTTGCCCAGCGCCGAGCTGTTCCCCAGGTTGCCGCCGGGAACGATCAGGTGGTCGGGCACTGTCCAGTTGAAGGCCTCGGCAATCTCGAAGGCGGGCGTCTTCTGCCCCTCCAGCCGGTACGGATTGACCGAGTTCAGCAGATAGATCGGCGATTCCTTCACGATTTGCGTCAGCAGGCGAAGGCAACCGTCGAAATCCGTCTTCAACTGGCAGGTTACCGCACCGTAGTCCATCGCCTGTGCCAGCTTACCCCAGGCGATCTTGCCCTCGGGAATCAAAACCAGGCTGCGTAACCCTGCACGCGCAGCATAAGCGGCCATGGCGGCCGACGTATTGCCCGTGGAGGCGCAAGCCACCCACTCGAAGCCGCGTTCCTTGGCCACACTCAAGGCCGACGTCATCCCCGTGTCCTTGAAGGAGCCCGTGGGGTTCATTCCCTGGTGCTTGGCAAACAACTGGTCCATGCCCAGGGCCTTCGCGGCCTTGTGGAGCGCATAGAGCGGCGTGTTGCCCTCGCGCAGGGTCACGACATTGCCAAAGCTGTTCAGAATCGGGAGCAGTTCCCGGAACCGCCAGACTCCGGAGCGGTCCAGCGGTTCGGGAGAACAGCGACGCTCCCGCCAAAGCCACTTGAGCGCCCCAGGATTGGGCCGGTCATGTCCCTGGCGTTCCCCCCAGCCGGGGTATTCGACCTCAAACAGTTCACCGCAGAGGACGCAACGGAAGTCGGGTTGCGCCTCCGCGCCGGAGATCCGCGCTCCACATCCGATACAACGTAGCTGGTGCAGATTGTCACTCATGGTTAGTGTTAGCCTACCAGCGTGCGGCGATCTTTGCCTCATCCAAAGTCTCGTCCGCTTCCATTGCTACAGCCACTCCATCCGATTAATTAAACCCCACCATCACCGGTTCCATCTCCAGCCGAATGCCGAAACGGCCCTCGACGGCCGCGGTAATCTCTCCAGCGAGAGCGAGAATCTGCTCAGCCGTCGCACCGCCGCGATTGGTCAGCGCCAGCGTGTGCCGCGACGAAACCGCCGCCGCACCCAGCGCATAGCCCTTGTGAAAGCCAGCCTGCTCAATCAGCCATGCAGCGGGAACCTTCACCCTGCCTGCATTCTCCGCGCCGGTCCCGGCCGGAAAGCGCGGCGGTTCCGTTTGGCTGGCTGCCGCAACCCGCTTCACATCTTCCTCGCCAACCACCGGATTCTTGAAAAAGCTGCCCGCGCTGCGGCAATCCGGGTCGCCCTCGACCAATAACATTCCCTTCGCCTGTCGCACACGCCGTACCGCAGCCGCCACTTCAGCCAGGCTAGGCTCGCCGGCTTCAGCCCCGCGTTCCGCAAGAGTCCGCTGCAGATCCGCATAACGCACCGTCGGCGCGCCATCGGGAGTCAGCCGGTAGTCCACGCGGGTGACGATGTAGCGCCCGCAATCGACGGTATTGAAGCGGCTGCGACGGTAAGAAAAACTGCATTCCGAGGCAGCGAACTCCACGAAATTCTTCTCGTGAAGGTCGAAAGCCCGCACCCTCTCGATTGCTGAAGCGACCTCCTGCCCGTAGGCGCCTACATTCTGCACCGGCGTTCCGCCCACCGTACCCGGAATGCCGGCCAGACATTCCACGCCTGCGCATTGATCCTGGACCGTCCGCTCCACGAACTGATCCCAGTCTTCGCCTGCGCCAACCTGGTAAACCCTTTGCCCTGCTGCTCCAGCCGCTTCTGCTGTGGCAACGCCGCGCAGCCCTATGTGCACGACCAGCCCGTCGAATCCCTCGTCGGAGACCAGCAAATTGCTGCCTCCGCCCAAAACAAACAACCGGATTCCCTGTTCTCGTGCCCAGCCCACAGCCTCGGCAATTTCGTCTTCGCTCGCGGCCTCCACAAACCATCGCGCCGGCCCGCCAATGCCAAACGTAGTGAAGGGCGCAAGCGGCGTGCTTTCTTTGATGTCCATTTCATTTAGGCTACATCAATCCATTTGCCGGTAGAATGAGGGCAGGCAACTTCCCCTTGCCGGAGGAGACAAATGTATCCAGAACCGATGATCATTCCCATGCGCGAAGAGCTTGTGCGCGCCGGAATCACAGAAACCCGGACCGCCGCGGATGTTGACACGGCGCTTGCTGAGCCGGGTACAACACTCTTGGTCGTCAACTCGATCTGCGGCTGCGCGGCGGGCAAGATGCGTCCCGGCGTGCGGCTGGCGCTGAACGGTTCCACCAACCTGCCCGACCACAAGATCACGGTCTTCGCCGGTCAGGATCGCGAGGCCACTGAACGCGCCCGCAGCTACTTTGAAGGCAATCCGCCCAGTTCCCCCGCTGTCGCCATTCTGCGCGACGGCAAGCTGGCTTACCTGATGCAGCGCTCGGTCATCGAACAGGCCACCGCCCAACAAATCGCCGGCGAACTGGTCCATGCTTTCGACCAATTCTGCGCCAAGACGACAGCCTGAGAAAAGCTTCATCCGCCCCAACAACAGAACGGCCTCCCACGCGGGAGGCCGTTCTGTTGCGATCTCAAATCAAAGACGCTCAGTCGCCTTCTTGCGCATGAGGCAGCGCCTGCACCTTGCTGTGCTTGACCGAGTAGCCAAAATAGATGACCAGGCCAATCAGCATCCAGGTGACCATCGCCGTCCAGGTGGGAAAGAGCGGCAGCTTGGTCATCAGGTAGACCGCCGTGACAATGCCCAGGATCGGCACCAGCGGAACAAAGGGCGTTCTGAAAGGCCGCTCCATCTTCGGATGCCGTACCCGTAGAACCCACACTCCCGCGCAGACGATGGTGAAAGCCAGCAGCGTGCCGATATTCACCAGTTCGGCCAGCCGGTTGATCGGCAGGAAAGCGGGCATGAAAGCCACCACCACACCGACGGCGATCGTGGAGATCCAGGGAGTGCGGAACTTGGGGTGAATGGCCGAAGCCCATTTAGGCAGCAAGCCGTCTTTGGACATCGAGAAGAAGACGCGAGACTGGCCCAGAAGCATCACCAGCATCACCGTGGCCAGCCCGAAGACCGCGCCAATGTTGACCAGGATCTCTCCCCAGGTGATGCCGGTGACTTGAATACCGAGCGCCACCGGAGCCGCGACGTTGAGTTCCTTGTAATTCTTCAGGCCGGTGAGAACCGTGGAAACCAGGATGTAGAGGATAGTACAGACCGCCAACGAACCGAGGATGCCGATAGGCATATCGCGCTGCGGATTCTTGGCCTCCTGCGCGGCTGTCGAAACCGCGTCAAATCCGATGTAAGCAAAGAAGACCGAGGCCGCGCCGAGAGCAATGCCGTTGTAGCCGAAGTTGCCGTGTCCGTCGGAGGGCGGAATGAACGGATGCCAGTTGTGAAAGGCCATAGCGGGGTGCTGAATGAGGAAATAACCTCCCAGCACAATGAAGATGCCGACAATGCCCAGCTTGACGATCACGATGACCGAGTTGAGGTTCGCGGACTCCTTGATGCCGATCACCAGAACCGTGGTAATGGCCAGGATGGCCAGCATGGCTACCAGGTTGAAGACCCCGGTGGCGTGCGGCAAGGCCGAGACGTCGATTCCAGCCGGCAGCGAAGCCAGCGTCATCCAGCGGCTCTGGTAAAACACCAGGGGCGTGCCGGGAGTGGCCGTAAGTTGCGGCGGAATGAAAATGTGCAACTGCTGCAGCAGACCCGTAAAATATCCCGACCATCCGGAAGCAACCGTGGCCGCGCCAAAGGCATACTCCAGCACCAGATCCCAACCGATGATCCAGGCCACAAACTCGCCCAGCGTCGCGTAGCCGTAGGTGTAAGCCGAACCGGCGATGGGGATGATGGAGGCAAACTCTGCGTAACACAGACCGGCGAACGCGCACACAATACCAGCCAGCACAAAGCTCAATGAGACGGCTGGCCCGGCGTGCAAAGCAGCGGCCTGTCCGGTGAGAACAAAGATGCCGGCGCCGATGATGGCGCCAATGCCCAGCGTGATGAGATTCAAGGAACTCAAGGATCGCTTGAGCGTGTTCTCGCCTTCTTCAGCAGCCTCTTGCGAGAGCATCGACATGGGTTTGGTACGGAGCAGCCTGGACATGGATGAGGGACTTCCTCCTCAGAGTTTGAGATCAGATTGAATTCGATTCGCCTTGAGACGGTATCGAGGACCGCCGCGACCAGAAGAGATACACCGGAATGCCGAGCAGAACCAGCACCAGGCCTGGCCACGTGTACTGGGGCTTGTAACGCAATAATACTAGACAGATCCAAGTCGCCATCACGATATAGAGCGCCGGCAGCACCGGATAGCCCAGCGCCTTGTAGGGCCGCGGTGCGTCCGGACGCTTGAATCGCAGCACAAACAACCCCACAATCGTCAGGATATAAAACACCAGCACCGCGAACATGATGTAGTCCAGAAGTTGGCTATAGGAGCCGGAGACGCACAGCAGAGTGGCCCAGCAGGCCTGCACCATCAGCCCCGCCGCCGGCGTCTTGAAGCGCGGATGCAGCTTGCCCACCGACTTGAAGAACAGTCCATCCTGGCTCATCGCGTAGTACACGCGCGCCCCGGCCAGCGACATTCCATTGGCGCAACCGAAGGTCGAAATCAGAATTGCTCCAGCCATCAGCCACGCACCGGCCGAATGAAAGATCTGCTCCAGAGCCGCCGTGCCCACGCGATCCTCAGAGGCATACTGCAGCCCGCGCGCCAGCACCGTCGAACCGTTGGGGTCGCCGTGCAGTGGAAGCACCAGCAGGTAGCCTACCGAAACCAGGAAATAGACCGTCAGCACAAACCCCACGCCCAGAATCAGCGAAAGCGGAATGTTGCGTTTGGGATTCTTCACCTCGCCGGCGGTGAAGGTGATGTTGTTCCACGCATCGGCCGAAAACAGCGAGCCCACCTGGACCACGGCTAGAATTACCAGCAGATTCACCCATACAATAGGGCCGCCCATGCCCACCTGCACCGGGTGCAGCGAACTCCAGCCCGCATTCTTCCAGAACTGGCTCCAGCCAGAACCGAAATTGGCCTCCCAGGCGGTCGCGTTGCGCCCCACCGTGAAGGCCACCAGCACCAACCCGGCGAGCGAAAGCGCCTTGGCCGAAGTAAAAATGTTCTGGATTAACGCGCCCAATCTGACACCAAAAACATTCACGATGGCCAGAAAGAAGACGACGAAGATGCCGGCCAGGTTGGCAGTGTTGACGCCAATCTCCATGTTGCCCAGCACCATCGGCCCCACCTTCAGCGCGGGCACATGCGCAATGTGCCACAGCCAGTGGGTCGTCGAAACCGCCAGAAAAAACACGCCCAGAAACTTGCCGAAGGCCACCGCGACAGCCGCGATGGTTCCCGTCTGGATCACCAGAAAGAGCGTCCAGCCGTACAGAAAGCCCCACAGCGGCCCCAGTGACTCGCGCAGGTAAACGTATTGCCCGCCCGCCTTGGGCATCATTGCCGCCAACTCGCCATAGCTCAGCGCGCCGATCATGGTCAGCACCGCCGTCACCACCCACGCGCCCAGCAGCAGCGCTGGCGAGCCGGTGCCGCGCGCAATATCGGCATCGACAATGAAGACGCCCGAGCCGATCATCGAGCCGGCAACAATGGCCGTGGAACTGAACAGGCCCAGGCTCTGCACCAGATGCGGGGTGTTAGGTGCCTCTGAAGCCTGAGCGGCGGATTGCTGATTGGAACTTGGATTGGGGGTTGTCACTTCAACCAGTTTTAACGGATTTTCTTGCAATTGTCTCGCGATTCTCGAAATAGTCCCGATTTCTTCCACATTCGGCTTACCGGCAACGCCCCTCCCCCCGCCCGGCCCGCTCGATGCCTCAGCCACCTCTACCCCAAACTCGTTGACACATTTCCCAGGGCGCGCGACTATACTCTTCGGCAAGGCAAGGGATTGTCCCCAAGATCCCGTAATCTCCCGGAGGATTCGAAGCTATGAAGGGAAACGACAAGGTCATTGCTGCGCTCAATCAGGCTTTGCAGGAAGAACTCACCGCCGTCAGCCAGTACTTCATTCACGCCGAGATGTGCGAGAACTGGAAGTACGTCAAGCTTGCCAAATACCTGAAGATGCAGTCGATCTCAGAGATGAAGCACGCCGAGAAACTGATTGAACACATTCTCTTCCTGGACGGAACCCCGAATATGACTGGGCCCACGCAAGTCAAGATCGGAAAGACGGTGAAGGAGCAGTTGGAGAATGACCTTGCCGCAGAACTCGGCGCGATCAAGGACTACAACCTCGCAGTGAAACTCTCGCGGGACGAGGCGGATAACGGAAGCGCCGACATCTTCGCCGCGAATCTGAAGGACGAGGAAGAGCATGCTGACTGGCTGGAGGCGCAACTGAACCAGATCCGGGAAATCGGTTATGAGCGCTATCTGTCCATGCAGGCTCGCGGAGAATAGTCAAGGCCTCTCAAGCCGTTCTCGATTCCCTGCTGGTTCCCCGCCGTTTCCATTACTCTGGAGGGGGGCCAAGGAGCCTTCCCATGTCCATCATCCGCCAGGAAGATTTCATCGTCAGCGTCGCCGCCGCGCTCCAATACATCAGCTACTACCACCCGGTCGACTACGTCGTCAGCCTGGCCAAAGCCTATGAGCGGGAAGAGTCCCCGGCCGCCCGCGATGCCATTGCGCAAATCCTCATCAATAGCCGCATGTGCGCCGAGGGGCACCGCCCCATCTGCCAGGACACCGGCATCGTCACTGCCTTCCTCAAGGTGGGCTTGGACGTGCATTTCGAGGGCGCCAACGGCGCTCCTGCGCTCGACGTGCAGCAGATGGTGGACGAGGGAGTTAGTCGCGCTTATCTCGACCCCGACAACAAGCTGCGCGCCTCCATCCTGGCCGATCCCGCGGGCAAGCGGACTAACACCAAAGACAACACGCCGGCCTGCATCAGCGTCGAACTAGTGACGGGCGCAACGGTCGATGTGACGGTGGCAGCCAAGGGCGGCGGCTCTGAAGCTAAATCCAAGTTCATCATGCTCAACCCCTCCGACTCCATCGTCGAGTGGGTGCTCAAGACCGTTCCCACCATGGGCGCGGGCTGGTGTCCGCCGGGAATGCTGGGCATCGGCATTGGCGGCACGGCAGAGAAAGCAATGCTCCTGGCGAAGGAATCGCTCATGGACCCCATTGACATTCAGGAACTCATCGCCCGCGGCCCTAAAGACCGCGCCGAAGAGCTGCGCCTCGAACTCTACGACAAGGTGAACCGTCTCGGCATTGGCGCGCAGGGACTCGGCGGCCTGACCACGGTGCTTGACGTGAAGGTGCGCGACTACCCCACCCACGCCGCCAATCTTCCCGTCGCCATGATTCCCAACTGTGCAGCCACCCGCCACGCTCATTTTGTGTTGGACGGCTCGGGACCCGTCTTCCTGGACCCGCCTGCCCTCGAAAACTGGCCCAAGCTTACCCACAACGTTTCAGCCGCCCGACACGTCAACCTCGACACCGTAACCCGTCAGGAAGCAGCCACCTGGAAGCCGGGCGAAGTTCTGCTGCTGACCGGCAAACTCCTCACCGGCCGCGATGCCGCCCACCAGCGCATGACCCAGATGCTCAGCCGCGGAGAAAAGCTCCCCGTGGACTTCCGTGGCCGGTTCATTTACTACGTTGGCCCCGTCGATCCGGTGCGTGAAGAGGTGGTGGGACCGGCCGGTCCCACCACGGCCACGCGCATGGACAAGTTCACCCGCCAGATGCTCGCCGAGACTGGTCTCCTGGGCATGGTCGGCAAGGCCGAGCGCGGACCAGCCGCCATTGACGCTATTCGCGAGTTCGGCGCCGTCTACCTGATGGCCGTCGGTGGCGCGGCCTACCTGGTCTCCAAGGCCATTTACGGGGCGCGCGTTGTGGCCTTCGCGGACCTGGGCATGGAAGCCATCTATGAGTTCGATGTGCGTGACATGCCGGTCACCGTGGCGGTCGACTCCAAGGGAACCAGCGTCCACCAGACCGGCCCCGCCGAGTGGCAACAGCGCATCGCCGGAATCCCGATCCTGGGGTGAAAGCTGGCAGCTTACAGCTATCAGTTATCAGTTCTTGGAAAACTGCCAACAAGTGAAACAACAAAACCCCGCCCAAGCGCGTTGAAACGCGAGGGCGGGATTTTCTGATCCACCTCTATACCGATCGAGAGTAGATTGCTGCGACTTTTCCACTGTCAACTGCGAGCTGACATCTGACCACCGCTTTTACTGCTTGCCAAATCGAACCACGACCCCGCCGTTGAATCCGATGCTGTTCTGGACCTTCGAATTGAAGCCGGTGGCAAAGTAATCCGGTCCCAGCCGCAGCCCAACATTCGGGGTCAGGTTGTATTCCACCGGAACACTGGCGCTGATTGCATAGGTCGACGAATCCGGATAAAGGCCCAGTGCCTTGGCTCCGAACCCGCTGGTATCGCTGGAGAAATTGCCCAGCGCCCACCCTCCCATCACTCGGCCCGAAATCGAATACTTCGGCTGAAGATAGAAGCGGTAGGTGGGGCCGGCCATCACCGCGTAGGTGCTGATGGCTGGCCGGGTGATCGAGCTGGGATTCAGCCCCACATAGGCGGTGCCATAGTAGCCGCGCGCGTCTGCTGTCACGCCCAGGCGCTCGTCGAAATAGCGAGTCAGGCCTGTGTCCCAGGCGTAATAGGTAGTGCGCTGGAGATTTGCGCCGGGGCTGAAGCGCAGGTACCCCATGCCGAGGTAGGCCTCATAGAGATGGCCGTAGGTATCGCGAATCGCCGCCGCGCGGCGCTGTTCGCGGCGGGCCTTAATGCGCGCCTGGACGCTTGTCTGCCCCTGCGTCTGGGCCTGAGCCTGATCCGGGG
>Ga0224528_1000428_pt1 | contig 32655 bp, 29 predicted proteins | sample CBST25metaG_2_FD_179888 | JGI IMG/M metagenome (GOLD analysis project Ga0224528, IMG submission 179888) | Peat soil microbial communities from Stordalen Mire, Sweden - C.B.S.T25 | ecosystem: Environmental > Terrestrial > Soil > Wetlands > Peat | place: Sweden: Norrbotten County, Stordalen Mire...
GTTTTTGCCGGTTGTGCCGGCTCGTAAGTACTGTTCCGTCTATAATTTGCATTTTCATGCCCACCATGGCATGGAAGAGGTCGTCGGTTCGATCCCGACCAGGTCCACCAATTAAATCAACAACTTAGCGGACTCTCCAAAAATTCCTTGCCCGCATTTTGCCCGCAAATGGAATAACCTTGCCGCGCGACGGCACCTTCTGCTTTTCCTCTCCCTTCTCTGTGCGCTGCGATTCCCGCATTGCGAGCCCATCGTCTGGATGAATGTCCTGTTCCGTTCCCTGCGATCCTGGCGGCGGTGGTTGCGTCTCCGGACCATGGGTGCCGGTCGCCATCAGCTCGTCGTAAATCGAGTTGATCGCGCTGCGGACCTCCGGCTCAAGCGACTGCATGTAGACCTCCATGGTCGTCGCCAGACGGCTGTGCCGCATCATGCCCTGGATGTCCTTCGGGTGCGCCTTCGATTTGCCGAGAGTGGCAATTGTCCGGCGAATGACCTGAAAGGTCAGCTTCGGAAGCCCAAGCTCGTCCGCCAGCTTGTGCAAGACACGCTTGCGATAGTTGCCCGTGTCCATCGGCTCGCCGAAACGTCCGGGGAACATAAAGGCATCCGCAGAGACATCCTTGCCTTTTTTTCTGCACTCCTCGCGGTACTCCACGATCTCCCCGGCCAGGACTTCGGCGATCGGCACCTGGGCAATACTCCCCTTGGTCTTGCCGTAAGGGCGAATCTTGCCTTTGTAGATCGTCTCCTGAATGTCGAGGGTGTGTCGCGCTTCGAGGAAGCAGCGCCAGCGTAACGGAAACAATTCGCTCGGACGGAGTGCGTTCGACATATCGAGCTTCATCAGAATCCAGTCCCGAAGGCTGAGTTCGCCGAGCTTCTCCAAAGTCGCCCGCAGTTGGTCCCAGGTGAGCGTCGTCTTGTCCACCTCCCGCAGATTCGTGGGAGGCTTGAGCTTGCGCGCCGGGTCCTTCGGAAGAAAGCCCTGATCGACTGCTTCCGCAAAGATGTCTCGCATGTAAGCCCGCATCTGCAACACTCGGTCCTTGGAACGGGTTTTCGCCAGTTGATTGAGATGGGTCTGAAGAATGACCTTGTCGAAGTTTTCGAGGCGATACTCTGCGAAGAAATCAACGAGGTCTGCCTGAATCAAATACTTCTTGACCTTGGCAGTCTCTTCTCTCCAGTCCCCCTCCTTCAGTGGCAGGTAACGGTTTTTGACGAACCACTCGAAGGTGACTGAACCGTTGACAGCGGCTTGGTCGCCCGTCGCGCGTCCGCCGAGTTTGGCGATCTCGTTCTCCAGCTTCTCCCTCGCCTGCGACTTCGACATCTCTGCCCGAAGCCCAAGGACGAAGGAATGAGTAACGAGTTTGGGTTCCTTCGTTTCAGAATCAAGCTCGGTACGGCGGAAATTGCCATGCCATTTTTTGCCGCGCGGCCTGACCCATCCTTTTTGGTATGAGACTCCCATTTGTTCCTCAATTTCTGTGTGGAGGAAACAAGTGGCCACCCTTATTTTACCGGCGTTTGCGCTGCAAATGGGAGGCCCTTTCCCGCTCTCTCAGAAACTCTTCGATCCCGCTGGCGCGATAGCGCAGGGCGCCATCGCTCATACGGATCACCGGCAGATACGGGAGTCTCCGCGAGGAGTGATCCCATACCCAGTCTTTGCTGACCTTCAGCTTGAGGGCGACCTCTTCGGCGGTCAGCAGCAGATCGACCGCCTCCGGCATCGTGGTTGACATGGACCCCATAAAGGCGACCTCCATTGGTCTGTCGTGGCGCTGCGCGCCAACCTGCTTTCAAGAACGCGGGAACCTGCGCTTGCCAACAGATTGGGTTGGGATAAAGCAATCGTCCAATGAAAAGTACGCCGGCCGCTATGCCTTTCATTCATAACGAGCATTTCGAGAGAAATTTGAGCAACTTAGTTTTCCACAGCCGCATCGAATGTTCATTCTGGCATCCGGCGCGCATATAGCGCGGAAACCTCTGTATTTGCTGTCCTTTCCGGCTTCATCTAGGAGGATTGCCATGGTGTTACCAGAAATCCGATTGCTTCAGGCGGCCATAGTCCTGGCCGAAGAACTCAACTTTTCCCGCGCAGCGGAGCGCCTGCGAATCGACCAATCCACGTTGAGCAAACGAATCATGGAACTGGAAGGAATCGTGGGTTTGCGTCTGTTCAAGCGCAATCACCAGCTTGTCGAATTAACCGAACCCGGTCGGCATTTCGTGCAGGAAGCGCGAAATACCCTCCTGCACGCTGAACGCGCCGTTTTGAGCGCCACGGCGGCATCGCGCGGAGCGGACGACGTTCTCAATCTCGGGAAGTCGGCCTATACCGATCCGTTTCTGGTTACAACTCTTCAATCGGTCCAGCTTCCCCTCTATCCCGGTCTGAAAGTGAAACTGTGGAGCAACTATTCGCACGAACTTGCACACATGGTTGCAGCGGGAAAACTGGACATGGCGTTGGTTACGGCCATTCCAGACACGCCCACTCTCAGCTTTCTTACGGTCGCGGAAGTCCCACTCTACATTGCCCTATCCAAAGAGGATCCTCTTGCAGATCGCAAAGAACTGCGCCTGGAAGATTTACATGCCTGCGAGTGGATTCTCCTCGCTTCTTACGTCAACCCGCATGTTTTCGAAATGATTCAGAAAGTTGCTTCTGAAAAGGGGATTACCGCTTCTGATCGGCATTACGTCATGACTGCAGAGGAAGCATCGGAACTGGTGTTAGCGCACAAGGGAGTGGCATTCCTACCCCGTGATGCAGCCTGGCGAATCGCATACGAAGGCATTACGATGCGGCCACTCGTGGAGGATCGGCTAAAACTTGTTACTCGCCTAGCTACGCGGTCCGACAACAAAGCTCGGCTTGTGGGTGAATTTGTTCGTGCCGCAGGACGCAAGCTGAGGAATATCCCACGTCAGCAGCAGGGGCGACTCCCTCTAGCTGGATGAACCAGTGTCCAAGGAATTGTCCTTGTTCCCGGTGGGGTCTTCGACCTCACGTATCTCGATATTCAACGGACCATCGAGACCACACTTCGGACAATGGTAGATGCCGGAGCTAATCGCTCGGCCTACATATTCTTCTCTTCGAAAGGCGCTGCCGCAGTGAACGCACACGTGGAAATGAAGTAATCGCGCCTGTGGCATACGAGAATCTATTTTGTCCACCTCAGCCTTCTTTCGCGATTAAACATTGGCTCTGATACCGTGCCCTCTTTATTTCCTATCCTGCACCCCGACCAAGAATGTGATTCTGACCTGAACAAAATGACGCCCCATGTCCTACGGCGGAGCTTCCCCAAGAAATTCCGCGCTTAGAAAACAGCTTGAGGCGAACTCGCCTTGTTCGATGACCTCGTGCATCATGAGCGTCAACTCGATCCGGGAGATACTTCATCACTGCCCCCCGTCCCAATACGGTTTTCTCGTAGAAAATAGTACTTGACATACTATACATCACCGACAAAAATGTCCAGTATGTCTGGTGGCAGATCATCTTTGATCAACGCGGCGCGTTCTGTATTCCTGAAATACGGTTTTCGTCAGAGCAGCCTTGTTCTTGTCGCGGAGGAAGCCGGCTTGACGCGACAAGGCGTCTATCACCATTTCAAATCTAAAGAGGAACTTTTCCTTGCTGTAGTTGACGACGCTCTGAATCGGTTATCTGAAAAAGGCATTGCGGCGGCTGATTTGGCGGAAACAAATGGAGCGATGCTTGAGGAAATTCTCTTTGCTCAACTAGACGCTCGGTATTCAGGAATTGTGAAACAGTATGAGAAGTTTTCCCACGTCCAGGAATTGATCGACGAGAATAGCGTTCTCGGACGAGAAATCGTGCAGAAATATCTGAGAATTCTTCAGCAATCTATCGCGAAGCGCCTTCGAGCGCATATTAGCGCCGACAAAATTGATCCGCGCCAAGGTGTGACGTGTGAGCAAATTGCACAGTACCTAGTCGCCGCGGCACGAGGTCTGAAGCGCGCAATTCCCGTTCCAAGTGAAAAGAAGTTCAAGGCTGATTTGAGAAATATGGTTGCGGTGATTCTGGCAGGATCGTTGCAATACGAAAAATAGAATGGCCCGCCGCAACGGAATAGAAATCACATGCCACCGGTGTTGCGGCGTTGTGCTTGCCTGGTGCGCTGACCGGCGGAAACAGAAGGTGGCTTCGCATCCGTGGGGGAGTATTGTTTATGCGCGTCATGATTGCTCTCTACCGAGTTCTTCGCACGTGGGCTAATCGGAGTGTTGGTGCGCAGCAGGTATTCGTCTCCCCAATTCTGCATCGCCTGAATCAACGGTTTGAGCGACTCTCCGGCTGTCGACAAAGAGTATTCCACCTTAGGCGGCACAACTGGATAGACCTTGCGAACAATAACCCCGTCTTCTTCAAGCTCTCGCAATTGCGCGGTCAGAATCCGCGGACTCAGGTTGGGCTTCAAACGCTGAATCTCGTTGAACCGAAGAACGCCATAGGTCATAAGGTGATGCAAGATAACTCCCTTCCACTTGCCGCCGATGACCTCAAGGCACGCTTCTACCGCACACCCGGTGCTCAATTCATAGGATTTGAAACGCCTCTGTCTCATGACACTATCCTAAATGTGAGTATATATCATATTTGTAAGTATAACAAAAATATGAAGCTTATTCGCAGTTAGCTCCATCTCATCTCTAGCGGTTGAGTAAAAGAGGACAGTATGGCGAAACTCTTCGAACAGATAACATTTTGCAATATCACTATTCCTAATCGCACAATGATCGCGCCGATGTGCATGTATTCGGCTAAGGACGGTGTCGCGAACGACTTTCATTTGGTACACCTCGGCAAGTTCGCCCTCGGAGGGTGGGGACTCGTCATGGTAGAAGCCACAGCCGTGGAACCCAGGGGCCGCATTACTCACGGGGATCTGGGATTATGGTCCAACAGCCAGATAGCTCCTCTGGCACGCATCGCTTCTTTCATCAAGGAGCATGGCGCGGTGCCGGCCATTCAACTCGCACACGCTGGCCGCAAGGCTAGTGTCCAGCGTCCGTGGGAGGGAGACGGGCCGCTCACAGATGCGCAATTCAACGTCGGTGAGACACCATGGGATGTTGTTGCTCCAAGCGCCATTGCTTTTGACGAAGGCTGGCTCCGACCTGCGGAACTTTCAATTGAGGAACTGCAACAGATCACGGAGAGCTTCCGCAGTGCGGTTCGCCGGGCGCTCGATGCCGGTTTCGAGATCATCGAGATGCATGCAGCACATGGTTATCTGCTGAATAGTTTTCTTTCTCCGTTAACCAATCTACGGACAGATCAGTATGGCGGCAGCCGCGAAGCGCGCTTCCGTTTTCCTCTTGAAGTGGCAGACGCTATGCGCCAGGAATGGCCTAGCCATCTCCCGATGTTTGTCCGCCTTTCGGCAGTGGACTACGTGCAAGACGGTGTGACGATTGAGGATACAGTCGAGTTCTCGAAAAAGCTCAAGGAGATAGGCGTCGACTTGGTGGACTGCTCCTCCGGCGGCATCTCCCCGAAAGGTATTCCTCCCCGCGCCTACGGATTTCAGGTCCCATTCGCCGAAAGCGTTCGCAAAAATGCCAATGTTCCCACCGCCGCGGTTGGTCTCATCACGAGACCGGAGCAGGCCGAGAAAATCCTCGTTGACGGTCAGGCCGACCTGATCGCTATAGCCCGCGAAGCTCTGGCTGATCCTTTTTGGCCTCTCCATGCTCGCACGACTCTCGCGGAAAAAGGCTCAGATCGCTTTGAAGGCTGGCCCACGCAATACCAAGTCTGGCTGAGCAAACGGCAACGTGTTCTTCGAGTGCTGGATGCTCCGGATTCAGCGAGAGAACTCTCTGCCGCGAGTTAGCTCTCAGATCATCACGGGTGCAGGTCCGCTGCACCTTGTTGCGACGGAAGATTACACCCGTTGCCGAGTCTTACGCAGTTCAACCAATTCAACACCGACAAGGAAGGTAGTCATGGCAACCACATTTGGACTCGAAGGTAAGGTAGTCGTCATTACAGGTGCATCTTCTGGCATGGGCGAAGCTGCAGCGCGGGCCTTTGCGCGTGAAGGGGCCAAACTTGTTCTCGGCGCACGTCGCACCAAAGAAGGCGAAGCGCTTGTGGCTGAGCTCAAGAAGGAAGGAGTTGAGGCAATTTTCGTTCAGACAGATGTGAAGAAGGAAGAGGACATCCAGAAGTTGCTGGACACAGCCGTGAAAAAGTATGGCCGCGTGGACATCGCATTCAATAACGCAGGTACTGACGGACAGTTCACTCCGTTCACTGAGCAGACGAACGATAACTACGACACCATCATCGATACGAACGTGAAGGGCGTCTTTTGGTCGATGAAGCACGAGATCGAGATCATGCAGAAGCAGGGACATGGCGTCATTGTGAACAATGCTTCGATGGGCTCTTTCATCGGCTTCAAGAACGGTGCGGCCTACATCGCCAGTAAACACGCTGTTATGGGACTGACGAAGACCGCCGCTCTCGAATATTTTCCGAAAGGAATCCGTGTGAACGCCGTAAACCCTGGCATCATCGACACACCTTTTCAAGACCGCCTGTGGGGCAGCGAAGAGGCAAAGCAGAACTTTGCGAAGTCAACGATCCCGGAGCGGATTGGTACTGCGGATGAAGTTGCTAACGCTGTTCTGTTCCTCGCTTCGGACAAGGCGAGCTTTATCAGTGGCCACGGCCTCGTGATTGATGGCGGATACATCGTCGCGTAAGTCTGAGAGGGATAGCCGGCGCTGGCTACCCTTCTCAAAGTTGTAACGTATTCACAGGCTCAGACTCAGAAAGAAATGAAAATGAGACCACTCATCATTTGTCACATGCTTCTGTCGGTGGACGGGAAGATAGACTCTACGTCTCTCAAAGCGGTCACGGGTAAGGGGGAATACGAGGCTACTGGCGACCAACTTGGGGGTGACGCATGGATCTGCGGACGAAAGACGATGCAGCAGCACTTTGCCGAGGACGAACCATTCGTCTCACGGACAAACGAACCGGCAGGGTCCCAGCCCGTTTACGTCGCTCGCCGCTCGAAGTCTTATGCGATTTCCGTAGATACGCTGGGTAAACTTCAGTGGTCGAGCGGTGAGATTGATGGAGATCATCTCATCTGTGTGGTGAGCGAGCAGGTTCCAGAAGATTACCTCACTATGCTCCGTGAAAGGCGAATCTCCTACATCGTCTCTGGAAAATCGTCCATAGACCTTGTAGAAGCGGTAAATCTCATCGGCGAACATTTCGGGGTCCGCACGCTCTTGCTAGAAGGAGGAGGCCACATCAACGGGGCCTTTCTGGAAGCCGGCCTTGTGGACGAAATAAGTCTTCTGCTTGTTCCTGGAATCGACGGGAGGCACAACGTCCCCACAGTCTTCGATGGAGTTAGCCCATCAAGGAACACAGCCGTTCGCCTCAGACTTAAATCGGTCGAGCAGCGTGAGAACGATGCCCTCTGGATTCGATACGAAGTGGCTCGGCCATAACGCGGCGGAAGCACCGCAGGACAAGGAAAAGATATGCAAAAGCGCAAACTTGGAAACAGCAATCTGGAAGTGTCGGCTCTTGGCCTCGGTTGTATGGGCATGAGTTGGGCATATGGGCCCGCCGCCGACCGGCAAAAGATGATTTCGCTCCTTCGGGCGGCCGTCGATCGCGGCGTCACGTTTTTTGATACGGCAGAAGTATATGGTCCTTTTAAGAACGAGGAGCTTGTTGGCGAAGCCCTCTCTCCGATCAGGGACCAAGTAGTGCTCGCTACAAAGTTCGGGTTCAGACTCGATCCCAATGGAGGTCCGCGCCCCATTGGAGTTGATAGTCGACCGGCGCACATTAAGGAGGTTGCGGAAGCAGCTCTGAAAAGATTGAAGACCGACGTGATCGACCTCTTCTATCAACACCGTGTCGACCCAAATGTGCCGATAGAGGATGTGGCAGGAGCGGTCAAAGAACTGATTCAGCAAGGCAAGGTAAAACACTTTGGCCTCTCTGAAGCGGGACCCCAAACTATCCGCCGCGCGCACGCGGTTCAACCTGTCACTGCAGTGCAGAGCGAATACTCCCTTTGGACCCGCGACCCTGAAGGTGAGGTGCTGCCGACACTGGAAGAGCTAGGGATCGGTTTCGTTTCTTACAGCCCACTTGGACGCGGGTTCTTGACCGGAACCATAAAGGCGAACACGTCGTTCGACGACTCCGACTTCCGTAATTCCAATCCTCGATTTACGCAGGAAGCTCTTGAAGCCAATCAGGCGCTCGTGAATTTGCTCGGGCAGGTCGCGAAGCAGAAGCAGTCCACGCCTGCACAGATCGCGCTTGCGTGGCTGCTGGTGCAAAAGCCTTGGATCGTGCCGATTCCAGGCACCAGGAAGTTGGAGCGGCTCGGTGAAAACATCGGTGCCATTGCTGTGATGCTCACTCCAGACGATCTCCAGCAGATCGATCACGCCGCTTCGGAGGTCAACATTCACGGCGAGCGTTATGACAAAAAGGGCCTTCAAATGGTGGGTCTCTGATTGATACCACATCCACCGCGCTGCGCGGCTCAAAAGAGGTGTTTATGGAAAACCCAGACGGGGCAGTAGTCTTCTATACCGCAAAGGCAAAGCCCGGCAAAGAACACGAGCTTCGCGAATCGCTCGTGGCTGGTGTTACAGGATCTCGTCACGATCCCGGCTGTGTCATCTATGAACTACATGAGTTCACCGATGATCCAACCACATTCTTCCTTTACGAGCAATGGACTTCACAACAAGTGCTGGATGCACATCTCGCGACTGAGCCCCTTCAGCAATTCCAGGCGCGAGCAGACCAGTTGATTGAGGGTGGCTTCGGAGCCGGGATGCGGCAGTTGAAAAAGCTCCGGCCAGCGCCTAATCGATAATCCGGCTAAGACGGCTCCGGTGAACGTCTGAGGGCTGGGGTAGAGCTTACATATTGCGCACAGATACGCAGTCAGACTTGCAAGTTTGGCTGCGTATCTGCTTTAATCAAGCGATGATGTTGCGTAAGACTTTCGATACCTCCGTAACGGACTTTGGTCATGCGATTGGGCTTCTGGTACGCCATGTGCGCACGGCTGCCGCGGCACATGAGCTATCTCTGACCGAGGCTGCTGTCATGGCAAGGCTTGATAGATACGGGCCTGCGACAACCGCAGATCTAGCACGCGCGGAATTCGTGAGACCACAGTCGATGAGAACCACCATTGCAGCTCTTGAGGAAATGGGGTATGTCGAACGCAAGTCACATCCGACTGATGGCCGACAGATCAACATTGAGCTAACCTCGAAGGGCCTTGCGGTCCGAAACAGTGCCAAGGATGCCAAACGGACGTGGCTCGCAAAGGCCATCCTCCAACTGGACAAGCAGGAGCAGGAAACTTTGTTCTCTGCGGGCGAAATCATCAAGCGTTTGGTGGAGATGTGAGTAGTCCGGCCAGCAACTTCGACAAAAATAACCGTTCCACAGCAGTAGGTTCAATGTCACACGCCTGGAGGGCGCTACGGCATCGCAACTTCAAGCTCTTCTTTGCGGGCCAGGGCATCTCGGTCATCGGCACTTGGATGACGCGATTGGCGACCAGTTGGCTCGTCTATCGACTAACTCAATCGGCATTGCTGCTCGGGATCGTCAGCTTTGCCGGACAGATTATTTCCTTTGTCGCCGGGCCCTTCGCCGGCGTATTGGTAGAACGCCTCAACCGCCGTAAACTGCTGGTGTGGACGCAGGCCGCTGCCGCCATTCAGTCACTCGCCTTGGCCGCGCTCACCCTGGCACATGCCATCACTCTCTGGGAGATCATCGCATTGACTGCGTTGCAAGGGTTGATCAATGCTTTCGATATGCCGGGAAGGCAATCGTTTCTTGTGCAAATGGTCGACGATCGCAACGATCTGAGCAATGCCATTGCCATCAACTCGTCAATGAATAATGCCGGTCGTTTGATCGGCCCTGCTATCGCCGGTCTTGTAATTGGAGCCCTCGGCGAAGGCTGGTGTTTTTTGATCGATGGTGTCAGTTACTTTGCGGTCATCGCTTCACTGCTGATGATGCGTCTTAGACCGATCGAGATCCTTCGCCATTCAAGTAGCACATTCGAACAAATCCGTGAAGGCTGGGACTATATCAGCACATTTCCTCCCATCCGGACCATCTTGATTCTCATCGCGCTTGTCAGTCTGATGGGCTATCCCTATGCCGTACTCCTACCGATCTTCGCTGCGCAGGTGCTGCACGGCGGCCCATATACTCTTGGCTGGCTCACTGGCGCCTCAGGTATTGGGGCCTTAATATCGGCGATCACCCTTGCGGTTCGCAAATCGGTCCTCGGACTTACGCGCATGCTCCAGCTTGCAGCCGGAATATTGGGTGGAGGACTGGTCCTTTTCGGCCTGTCACACGCTCTGTGGCTGTCTCTCGTACTGATGGTGTTCGTCGGTTTTGGGTTGATGCAATGCTCAGCGGCCAGCAACACTGTCATCCAGTCTCTGGTGACCGAAGACAAGCGCGCCCGCGTGATGAGCTATTACACTATGGCATTTTTCGGCTCCGCTCCGTTTGGATGTCTATTGGCGGGCATTCTGGCTCATCACATAGGCGCTCCTTATACCGTCATTCTGACTGGCGCCTTCTGCGTTGCGGGTTCGCTTTGGTTCATGCTCGAATTGCCGACAGTGAACGCAATCGCGAGGCCCATCTACCAAAAGAAAGGCCTGTTGCCTGCGGAGACTGAAGAATAAAGACTAGACCCATGTCTGAGTTTTTTAACTATAGGAAAGAAGTACCCATGAGGCCTTAAGCAGCCAGCCGAAGATGGCACGTTCATAGTCCTCTATAACTGGAACGCGCACTATAGACCAGGGAAAAACATGTGCCGAAAGCTGAACAATCAATGGATACGGATGAGTTCATCGCAGCATTCAGTTTCGTCCCCTTCACTTCCACAGACGACAGCATCGCGCGGGGGAAGTCACGATGCCGTCGCGCGCCAAACATGTGTTCAGCGAGTAATCCATTCATTCGTCTATTCCACAATCATTCTGTGATGAATCAGTGAGATTGAATGTCGAGATTTGTCGCCCTGGAACATCTCACTGAATCATGCTATGCACTCGCGGACCTGTTTCTTCTCCGTTTGGCACTTCTAATGTCGAGATTTGTCGTCTGCGCCTTCTGCGATGAATCAAAAGCCTGTTTGTCCTGTTCCAATTATCAGTAAGAGACCCAACCAATTAGTCCGCGTCTCGCTGAAGGAAGAGAATGGATCAGGAAGCTCGTTCAACCGTTGCCTCGGAACCCCGCCCGCCCGCATCAGATCCCAACTCCGGTCTCAAACGCAGGCGCTGGGTTGGCTGGGTGATCGCACTCCTTGTCGTAGTGCTCGCGATTGCGGCGATACATCATCACCAAAAGAAAAAGCAAAGCGCAAAGGACGCGACTCCCGCGCCGACCCCTGTGACGGTCAGGGGCGCAACAGCACAACTCGGCGACATCGCTGTCTATCTCGACGCAATCGGGACAGTCACTCCGGTCTATACGGACTTCATCACGGCACAAGCAACAGGCGTGATCACGGCGGTCCACTACCACGAAGGTCAAATCGTGAAAAAGGGAGATCCCCTGATAGACCTTGATGCCCATCCATACCTGGCCCAGTTAGGCGAAGCAAAGGGCACGCTGGAGCACGACGAAAGCGTACTCGCGCAGGCAAAGATGGACTTGGCGCGATACAAGGACGCGTGGTCGGGCAACGGCATCTCCCGGCAACAACTCGAAGATCAAGAGAAGACGGTCCTTCAAGAGCAAGGAACTGTCAACTACGACCGCTCTGCGGTTCAGTACGCCCAGGTCCAACTGAACTACTGCCATATCGTCGCCCCGATCGCGGGGCGCGTCGGACTGCGGCTGGTTGATCCAGGAAATCTAGTAACCGCCAATGCGACAACGACCCTCGTCGTCATCACGCAACTCCGCCCCATCACTGTGGTCTTCACCCTGGCGCAGGATGATGTCGCAAATGTGCTTAAACAGATGCACGGCGGCGTCCCGCTCACAGTTGAAGCTTACGACCGGGTACAACAGCAGTTGCTCGGCACAGGGAAGCTCATCAGCATCGATAACCAGATCGATACCACGACCGGGACGGTGAAGCTTCGCGCCTCCTATGACAACGCCGACAATGCACTGTTCGCAAATCAATTCGTCAATACCCGCTTGCTCTTGAGAACACTGCACAATCAAGTGCTGATCCCGGATGGGGCGATTCAACACAACGGAGAGACGGCATTTGTCTATGTTCTCGAAAACGGGAAAGCTGTCATGCGTGTTATTCGTCCCGGAGTTACTAACCACGGAACCACGGCGGTTGAGGGCATAAGGCCTGGAGAGGTCGTTGCAGACAGCAGCTTTGAAAAACTCCAGGACGGCACACAGGTTGCGTTCACGAATTCCGTATCGCCAACCGGCTCCTCCAGTGCAAACGAGGGCGGTCAGAAGTGAACCCGTCGCGCATTTTTATTGAGCGTCCAGTTACAACGTCGTTGGTGATGGTGGCGATATTCGTCGTTGGTCTCGTGGCGTATACACAATTGCCCGTATCGGCACTGCCGCAGGTCGATTACCCTACCATCGAAGTGCTTACCACCTATCCTGGCGCAAGTCCCGATGTAACAGCCACCACCATCACCGCGCCCCTCGAGCGCCAGCTTGGCGAAATGCAGGGGCTTAGCCAGATGACATCGACCAGCTCCGGTGGAGTTTCGGTGATCGTTTTGCAGTTTGCACTCTCGCTCAATATTGATGTTGCCGAAGAAGAGGTCCAGTCAGCGATCAATGCGGCACAGAGCTATCTGCCTTCCGATCTTCCGACTCCACCAATCTACAGCAAAACTAATCCAGCGGATGCACCGGTTCTCACGCTCGCCGTTACATCAAAGACCTTGCCACTTCCGAAAGTTGAGGATCTGGTGGACACGCGGCTGGCTCCTAAGATCGCGCAATTGAGCGGAGTAGGGCTGGTAAGCATCAGTGGAGGACAGAAACCGGGCATCCGAATTCAGGTGAATCCCACGTCGCTCTCCGCCTATGGCATCAACATGGAGGATGTCCGCACCGCACTCACGCAAACGAGCGTAAACACGGCAAAGGGTAATTTCGACGGACCACAGCAGGATTTTCAGATCGATGCCAACGACCAGGTTACCGATGCCGACGGATATCGGAATGTCGTCGTCGCGTACCGTAACGGATCGCCTGTTTTTGTGAAGAACATCGCCGGTGTCGTCAATGACGTGGAGAATACCAAGCAGGCTGCGTGGATGGACAAGACGCCCGCGGTCATCCTGAATATCCAGCGGCAGCCGGGCGCAAACACAATCAAAGTCGTTGACAGCATTCGGAAAATCCTTCCGCAACTCGAAGGAAACCTTCCTGCGGGCATCAAGGTAACCACCCTTACCGATCTCACGACCAGCATTCACGCGTCGGTTCGCGATGTCGAGTTCGAACTTATGCTCACCGTTGCCCTGGTTGTGATGGTGATCTTCCTGTTTCTTCGCAGTCTGTCCGCGACCATTATTCCCAGCGTGGCCGTTCCGCTGTCTCTTGTAGGTGCATTCGGTGTCATGTATGCGCTTGGCTACAGCCTCGACAATCTCTCCCTGATGGCGTTGACCATCTCGACCGGCTTCGTTGTCGATGATGCGATTGTCATGATCGAGAACATCTCGCGTTATCTGGAACAAGGTCTCTCCCCCATGGAGGCTGCATTCAAGGGCGCAGGGCAAATTGGTTTTACCATCGTCTCCCTGACGGTCTCGCTGATTGCTGTTCTTATCCCACTGCTTTTCATGGGAGATGTAGTCGGCAGGCTGTTCCGTGAATTCGCAGTTACCTTGGCGGTCACCATCATTCTTTCCGCAGTCGTGTCGCTCACCCTGACGCCAATGATGTGCTCGCGCATCCTGCGCCATACGCCGGAGGCGCAGCAGGGGCGCTTTTACAAGGCGTCCGAACGAATGTTCGAAAGAATGATCGCGTTTTATGGCCGCACGCTGCGGGTTGTTCTTCGCTACCGGACTGCAACGCTGCTAGTCGCAGTGGGAACCTTTGTTCTCACGATTGTTCTTTACATCATTATTCCTAAAGGATTCTTCCCGGTACAGGACACCGGTGTCATTCAGGGCATATCGCAAGCGCCGCAAGCGAGTTCCTATCCGGCCATGGCAGCGAAACAACAGCAACTTGTCGACGTCATCCTTCGAGATCCTGCCGTCGAAAGTCTGTCCTCCTTTATCGGCGCGGATGGGGCGAATACCACTTTGAACAGTGGTCGCATTTCGATCAACCTCAAGCCGCTCAATGAGCGCGACTTAAGCGCTGCCGACGTGGTCCGTCGATTGCAGAGAAACCTGCAGCAGGTTCCGGGTATTCACCTTTATATGCAGCCCGTCCAGGACATCACCGTCGATGATCGCATCAGTCGCACTCAATATCAGTACACTCTCGAAGACGCCGATGCGGACGAATTGAACGAATGGAGCAACAAGTTCGTTGCCGAATTGAAGAAGTTGCCAGAACTGGAAGATGTAGCAACCGATCAGCAGAACGATGGCAGAGCTTTATCGTTCATGATCGACCGCGTCACTGCTTCGAGGCTTGGTATTGCGCCGTCGACCATCGACAACACTCTTTACGATGCCTACGGGCAGCGCCAGATCAACACTCTTTACACGCAGCTCAACCAGTACCATGTGATTCTGGAAGTCGCGCCGCAATGGCGCCAGAAGCCTACCGATCTTAGTGCTCTTTACTTACAGGCGAATTCGTCTTCCGGCGCGAACGGTGCCGGGGCAGTAAACTCGTACACGTCCTCATCGTCCGCATCGGCAGGCTCTAACGCGTTGACGACGTCGGTGCGTTACACGCCTTCGTCCACTGTGCTCAATGCTCCAGTCTCCGTGCTTGCGGGGACCAACAGCACGGCAGGAACTTCATCGCAAAATGGCGGCAGCACGGCGGGGGCGACACCGAACGCCACGACTTCATCCGCAGCTGCAAATGCGGTCCCACTCAATGCCTTCAGCCAGGTTTCGCTCACAAAGGAGCCGCTGGCGATCAACCATCAGGGACAGTTTCCTTCAGTTACCGTTTCATTCAATCTGGCGCCTCATGCCTCGCTGGGAACCGCGATTTCAGACATCGACAAGGCAGCAGAGAAACTGCACTTTCCAACCAGCCTGCAAGGTGATTTTCAAGGCACTGCCGCTTCATTCAAGAACTCGCTGTCCAATGAAACATTGTTGATCCTGGCTGCATTGCTGACCGTCTACATTGTTCTCGGAATTCTCTACGAGAGCTTTATTCATCCAGTTACGATTCTCTCAACACTTCCTTCCGCCGGGCTGGGCGCGCTGCTTGCCCTGATGCTCTTTCACCAAGATTTGAATGTAGTAGCGATCATTGGCATCATTCTTCTCATCGGCATCGTAAAGAAGAACGGCATCATGATCGTAGATTTCGCGCTTGAAGCGGAACGCGTGGGGGGTAAGAGTTCTACTGAAGCGATCTTTGAAGCGAGCCTGTTGCGCTTCCGGCCGATCATGATGACCACGATGGCGGCGTTGCTCGGCGGCATTCCGCTCGCTGTCGGGCACGGAATCGGTTCCGAACTGCGGCGTCCTTTGGGTATTGCCATGGTGGGAGGGTTGCTGGTGAGCCAGGTCCTCACGCTGTATACGACGCCGGTCATTTATATCTTCTTCGACAGTCTCGCCCAGCGATTCGCGCCGCGGAAACAGCCGCTAGCTCAGTCATCCGATTCGCAACCGGCACCGGGGCAAGCATGAACATCTCGGCCCCTTTTATCCGGCGTCCCGTCGCGACAACCCTGTTTACCATTGGTGTTGCCGTAGCAGGCGCGATCGGGTTTGCGGTGCTGCCCGTAGCGCCATTGCCGCAAATCGACTTTCCGACGATTACCGTCACGGCAAATCTTCCCGGCGCCAGCGCACAGATCATGGCTGCCTCGGTCGCCACTCCCCTGGAGCGTCAACTGGGACACATTGCGGGCATCTCGGAAATGACCTCGCAAAGCTCGCTTGGCAATACGGTCATTACGGTGCAGTTCGATTTGAATCGCGATATTGATGGAGCGGCGCGCGATGTTGAAGCGGCCATCAATGCCTCCCGCACCTACCTGCCGTCGAATCTACCTGCGAATCCAACTTATCGAAAGGTCAACCCAAGCGACTCGCCGGTCCTGATTCTTGGCCTCACTTCAGACAAATACAATACGGCGAAGCTCTACGATCTCGCATCGACGGTGCTGCAGCAGCGCCTTTCCCAGATTCCGGGGGTAGGCCAGGTCATTGTCGGCGGAGGTGCGCCGCCTTCTGTCCGCGTCGAGGTAAACCCAACTGAACTCGAGAGCCATGGCCTTACGCTCGGCAATATCCAATCGGTGCTGAGCCTCCAGAACTCCCATGAGCCGCGCGGACAAATTTCCGATGAAGCAGTCACCGCGGATATCATCACCAACGATCAGATATCCCATGCTGACGAGTACAAACCGCTTGTCGTCGGCTACCATAGCGGCGCCGCAGTTCATCTTTCCGATGTTGCGCAGGTAGTCGATTCGAGCCAGAACCTTCGGACTTCCGGCTATCTGGACGGCAAGCCCGCCGTTGCCGTCATCATTTACAGGCAACCAGGCGCCAACATCATTGAGACGGTTGATCGCGTTCGCTCACAGCTTCCCTTTCTGCGTGCGACACTACCGCAAGGAGTCAACGCCGGTATCTTTCTTGATCGAACTCTGACGATTCGTTCTTCGGTCCATGATGTCGAGAGAGCACTCGTCATCTCCGTGATGCTGGTGGTTCTCGTTGTCTTTCTGTTTCTGCGTGACCCGCGCTCGACCATCATTCCCAGCATTGCCGTGCCCGTCTCTCTCATTGGCACCTTTGCGGTGATGTACCTGCTCGGATATAGCCTCGACAATCTCTCGCTCATGGCGCTGACCATCTCGACAGGATTCGTCGTCGATGACGCAATCGTTGTGATGGAGAACATCACACGTCATCTCGAGGCGGGCATGGAACCGCTCGCCGCAGCTTTAAAGGGCGCACAGGAGATTGGTTTTACGGTCCTCTCCATCAGCGCGTCACTCCTCGCCGTGTTTACGCCCATCTTGCTCATGGGCGGCATGGTTGGACGTCTCTTCCGGGAATTTGCCGTGACACTCGCGGTCGCGATTATCGTGTCGATGGTGGTTTCATTAACGACCACACCGATGATGTGTGCCTACCTGTTGAAGAGGCAACCGAAGGACAAGAAACACAACTGGCTTTATCGCACCAGCGAGAAATTCTTCGATGGAATGCTTTCAATCTACCGCGGGTCTCTCGTATGGGTTCTTGATCATACTGGCGTGACCCTCACCATTTTTGCGCTGACGTTCTTGCTGAATCTCGTAGTGATGGGAAAGGTATCGAAGGGTTTCTTTCCGGATCAGGATACCGGCGGAATTATCGGTGGCGCACAAGGCCCGCAAAACGCATCGTTTCCATTTATGGATCACTCCATGCGGGAGCTCGGAAAGGTCATCCAGCAAGATCCGGCGGTGCAACACGTGTTCGCATATACAGGCGGCACCGGAGCAAACAATGCCGGCGCTCTCTTCCTGGCGCTCAAACCGGACAGCGAGCGGGATGTGAATGCCAACCAGGTCATTGATCGGCTCCGCCCCAAGCTCAATAGCCTTCCAGTTGCGTCGGCATTTTTTCGAGCCATTCAGGATCTAAGCGTGGGGGGCCGCAATACGAACGCGCGGTATCAGTACACCATTCGCTCTGACAATATTCAGGACCTGGCTCACTGGGGCCCCATCTTGCTTGCCAATATGGGGAAGCTGCCCGGCTTCGAGGACGTCAATACGGATCAGCAGAATAGCGGCCTGCAGACGAAACTGACCTATGATCGAACGACTGCGGCGCGACTAGGCCAGACAGCGGAATCGCTCAACCAGTCTCTCTACAACGCGTTCGGGCAGGCTGAGGTTTCGGTAATCTACGCGCCACTCAACCAGTATTATGTAGTGCTGGAAGTTGCTCCGCAATACTGGCAGGACCCGTCCGGGCTCAACAGTCTCTACTTCAAATCCAGCGGATCGTCGGGGAGCTCGGGCTCGTCTTCGGTGGCGGGATTGAATTCGATTACACCGCTCCGTGGAGTGATGAGCTCCCAGGCCGGAACGACACCACTGCAGGTCAACCATACCGGACTGTTTCCATCGGTGACGGTGTCGTTCAATCTCGCCAAAGGGGTGGCTCTTGGTACAGCGACAAAAGAAATCGAGCAAATGGAATCACGCCTGGAGATGCCCGCCAGCATTCAGGGCTCCTTCGCGGGCACGCTTGAGGCCTTCAAGGAGTCCCTCAAGACAGAACCGCTTCTGATTCTGGCGGCCCTGATGGCCGTCTACATCGTGCTTGGCATTCTCTACGAAAGCCTTGTTCATCCTTTGACGATCCTGTCGACCTTGCCCTCTGCGAGCATCGGAGCCGTGCTCGCTCTTATGGTCTTCGGCATGGACCTGAACATCATCTCGCTGATCGGCATCATCCTGCTGATTGGCATCGTCAAGAAGAATGCCATCATGATGGTCGATTTCGCGCTCAGCGCGGAACGTGAAGCGGGAAAGAATCGGCGGGACGCAATCTTCGAGGCGTGCCTGTTACGTTTTCGTCCGATCATGATGACCACGATGGCGGCCATCTTCGGAGCATTGCCGCTGGCTCTTGGTACAGGAACCGGCTCTGAACTGCGGCGCCCGCTGGGCGTCACCATCATTGGCGGCCTGCTGCTGAGTCAGTTACTGACCCTCTACACCACGCCAGTCGTATACCTCACCTTTGACCGCCTAAGGTCGCGGGTAAGCAAACAACCCAGGGCCATTCCCGCCGAGGCGGAAGGCAGTGCCTCATAGGCAATGGAGAACGCTATGCCAGAGAATAAACAGAAGTTACGAACGACTTTCTTCGCGGCAGCCAGTACGATCGGCATAGCCCTGATGCTGACGGGGTGCCAGGTCGGCCCAAAATATCATCCACCTGCCCCTCCCGCGTTGACTGCGCCCGCCTATAAGGAATCGACGACGAATTTTCAGGACGTTGAAGGTTGGAAAGTAGCCAGCCCTCAGGACGCGATGCTGCGTGGAAAGTGGTGGGAGGTTTTCAATGAGCCGGAGTTGAATGCGCTTGAAGAACAAGTCAATCTCAATAATCAGAACATCAAGCAGTCGTTCGAAAGTTTCATGACCGCTCGTACCCTCATTGCTGAGGCACGCTCCCAGTATTGGCCGACCGTCACCGTTAATCCGTCGTGGAGCCGTACGAAATCGTCCAGCAATCTTGCGAACCCGAGCCAAAACAATGCAGGACACACCAGTTCCACCTGGGCTTTTCCGCTTGACGTTTCCTGGGAACCGGACCTGTGGGGAAAGATCCGCAACCAGGTGCGGGAAGAGCAGTACGCTGCACAGGTCAGTGCCGCGGATCTTGAGGGCGAGCGCCTGACCGAGCAGGCAAGTCTCGCTCAGTATTACTTTGAGTTGCGCGGGCAGGATGCTCTACAGAGCATTCTGAACGATACTGTGGATGCCGACCAGAAATCGCTCGCCCTTACGGAAACGCTTTATAAGTCGGGAGTTGGTAACTATATCTCGGTCGTACAAGCGCGCAGCGCACTTGAGAGCGCAAAGGCAACGGCCGTCAACTTGGGCGTTGCTCGCGCCCAATACGAGCACGCAATTGCGACACTGATCGGCAAGCCTGCCAGCGATTTCACCATTCCGGTTCGGCCGTTGCTAACGACTCCACCAGCAATTCCGATTGGAATGCCGGCGCAGTTGCTCGAGAGGCGGCCAGATATTGCGGCCGCTGAGCGCACCCTTGCCGAAGCGAATGCGACCATCGGCATTGGCTATGGCGCATTTTTCCCGTCTGTTACGCTCTCAGCCGAAGGCGGCTTTGAAAGCTCGACTCTGAAGCATGCTTTTGATTGGCCTAGCCGGTTGTGGTCCGTGGGGCCGTCGGTCTCACAAACCATCTTCAATGGCGGCCTTTATCGAGCCGAGCTTCATCAATACACTGCAACATACAATGCCGATGTCGCCTCCTACCGTCAAACTGTGTTGACAGCATTTCAGCAGGTGGAGGATTACCTGGCCGCAGTGCGTATTTACTCGCAGCAGATGAAAGAGCAGGAGCGGGCCGTCAAAAGCGCCCAGGAGTCCCTTGACCTGGAAATGGTCCGCTACAAAACGGGTGTCGATCCGTACATCGACGTAGTCACAGCCCAAACGACCCTTTTGGCGGACCGTCAGAGTCTAGCAACCATCCATGTGGAAGAGATGATCGCCGCTGTCCAACTTGTCGAGGCACTTGGCGGCGGGTGGGATCGCTCACAGTTGCCGACTCCAGCCGAAGTATCTCAAAGACCAAGCAATGCTGCCTATCGATTAGAAAAGTAGATGTTTGGCGATCTGACTACAATGTTGGGGTGGGCAGGCAGGCCGCTGAAGGCCACGCTCCAACACAAAAACTTGATCGGTGGACGGCCGCCAACTGTCGGCCGAGCATCGGAAAAGACGTTCCTATGCAGATACGATTGAATCCTTCCGAGACAATATCTGGCTCATTGTCCGAGCTGCCGAAGAAAAACATCTTGCTCATTGATGACGACCAGGACATGGGAGAGATGCTGGCAGAGTACCTGGGTCCGGAGGGCTTTACGGTCCACCTGGCATATACGGCATCTGCGGGTCTTGAATGCTTACAGCAAGGCTCGCTCGTCCTGGTAATTCTCGACGTCATGCTACCTGACAGAGACGGCTTCAGTGTGCTTCAGCAGATCAGAAAGACAAGCCAGATTCCCATTATTATGCTGACCACGCGAACCACGGTGAAGGACAAGGTGAGCGGCCTTGAAGGAGGTGCGGATGACTATGTGCCAAAGCCTTTCACCCCCGTTGAGCTTCTGGCGAGGATTCGCACAGTGCTGCGCCGTGGCCAGCCGACGAGATTCGGGAGTTCCTTTCTCAATATTGATGACCTGATTCTGGATGCTGGTTCGCGAACAGTAAAGTGCAATGGAGAGATGATCGATTGCACTGCCGCCGAATACGATGTCCTGCATGCACTGGCGTCAGCCGCTGGAGAAGTTGTCACTAGAGAGCGCCTCAGCCGCCTTGCGCTTGGCCGATCTCCCTACGCGGGCGACCGCGGAATCGATAACCTGGTCAGCGCGCTGCGAAAGAAACTGGGCACCGGCCCCGACGGGCAGGATCGAATCCGCTCGATTCGCAATACCGGTTATATCTTCCTCCGTTTCGACCGGACGGAGCCACCGGAGTAGACCATGAAATTATTCCTGCGGATATTCCTGAGTTTCTGGGTTGCCACAATTCTTATGATTGTGGCCGTCCTGACTGCAAGCAATATGCTGCCTATCATCACCTCTCAGGAAAGGAACAGCAGGTTTGATCCGGACGTCGCATCGGAACATCTGGCGCAGTCCATTAACCTCTACGAGGCACAAGGCTCGGCAGCATTTCTGGATGCTCTTCGAAGCCCATCCACCATTAACCATGGCTCGCTCTTTTTGATGGACGAGAAGGGCAATGTCCTGATCAGAGATGGCCGTCAGTTTGCGCCGGATGCGGAGATGGCCAGAGACGCTTTGAATTCGGGACACAGCGAACTGATACGGCTTGGATTCAGAACCGCGTTTGCGTGTCCAATCCGGAGCGCTACAGGCCGCCGATATGCAGTAGTCATGACAGTCACAGGAAAGCACATCCGCATCCTCAATCCGCGTCTGTGGTACGACCTGACGATCGCGATGCTGTGCACTCTGGTGGTATGCGTGGCTCTTTCCTTATACCTCACACGTCCCATTACTCGTCTGAGAAAGACTGCGCAGCGTCTTGCCGGCGGAGATCTCAGTGCTCGCGCCAGCTCGCCGCGAATGATGCGCAGAGACGAACTAGGGGACTTGGCGCGAGATTTCGACGTGATGGCTACGCAGATTCAACTCCTGATGACAGCGCAACGACGCTTTGTTGCAGATGTTTCTCATGAACTGGGAGCTCCGCTCACCCGCATGCATCTCGCACTCGCTTTGTTGCGAAGACGATTTGGGAACGACGATGCCGGAGAACTTGATCGCATCGAACGGGAAACTGATAAGCTCAGCAACCTGGTGCAGCAACTGCTATTGTTGGCCGGATTGGAAGCAGGCACGTGGCCGGCCGAAACCCTGTCCGCTGTTTCCATGAAGTCCTTCTGTGACGATATCTTGGAGGATGCCAGATTCGAAGCGCAGCACACACATCGTCAGCTTACCGGGATACGTGACGACATCAGCATTCTTGTTTACCCCAGTCTTCTTCACCGCGCAGTCGACAATGTGCTCCGCAACGCGATCCGCTATGCACCTGCAGGTTCCGAGATAAGGCTCGACTGCAAGGTAGACTCAGATGCACAGGAGGTCAGGTTGGAAATCCGTGACCACGGTCCGGGCGTGCCTGAATCAATGCTCTCTGACATCTTCCGGCCCTTCTTCCGTACAGCGCCCGGCCGGGAAAGCAACAGCGGTGGCACCGGACTTGGTTTGGCCATTGCCAGCGAAGCGGTACGACTACACGATGGGACAATTACAGCCCGCAACCATAAGGATGGCGGGCTGCTTGTCACGATTACATTGCCGATGAGAACCGCGCTTGAGGATGAGCTACACACTGCGCGGAGCAAAACGGATGTGCCAAGCTAAGATACACGGGCACATCGAAGGGCAACCACCAAAGTTGGATCAATACGTTGGCCTTGAGAAATTCGATTCCACTGTGGAAATGGCGATCTTCATCGACGGTGCGTCAATCGTCGTGATACCCGGATAGGATGTGCCATCCTGAAGAGAGGCGAAGTCCACATTCGCGGTGAAAACATTCTGGGGCTTCTCGAAGTAGGACTTCACGACAATGCGCTGCAAATGCATGGTAGAAGTGTTGAGCACGAGTCGTAGCTCATCACCCAGTTTCGCATAGTCATGAATCACGATTGCGTTCCCTGATGGGCCATTGCGTTCGAAATCTACACGATGGGTATGCAGTGCTTCCTGAAAATGCGCATGGTTCAAGGGAAGATACATTGCGGTAAGCACGTGAATCTGTTCCGTCTCCTTCTCAAATTCCTCGATCTTCTTCTCAGCCATCATGCGGCGAAGCGGCCCACCACCCACTTTGGGCGGTTGTGAAGGTGTTCCAAGAGGAGCCTTGCTCAGCGCACCATTCGGCGCATAGCGGCATATCGACTGTTTGGGAGGCCTGGAACTACCGTTAATGGTCATGGTGGTACTTTCGATCCATTGATAAGCGTGCAGTTGCTGCTCGTTTCTGGCGGCTTCTTCCTGCATCTGCTGGATTTGCCTTTGAAATCCATCGGGAGGGGACGCTATCTGAGCGAGACACGAGACCGCCAATAAAAACGGGACGCCCAGCAAACTCATGCGGGGTGTGAATTTGTAGTAGCTCATAATTGTTCGTAATCTCCATTTGAAAAGTCGTTTCGTCGAGGGCATCAGCACTGTGTTCATCGGGACAGGTATCTGCATCGCCCTCGTGTGAAAATGCTTAGTGCGACCTGGCTTCTTTGATCAGGCTGCGCAGATAAATCAGGCCGTAGCTCAACCCGGCTTCCTTCGCAATCTCTGAACCGCCGTAACCAGCGGGATACCAAGTGTTGGTCGCTACCGCCGCTCCTGAGACAGGACCAACGATGCGAGCCACAGAAAACGCACGATGCCCATCCTCGCCTTTTCTTGCGGTGAATGTATCCTCCAGAGCCCGCGTGAAAATGGATTGCGTGCAAGGAGACGCGCAAGGGATGAAGCGAAGGTCTTCATGAAAGATGTCGCTGACTACATATTCTGCTGTTCCACGAATAGCGATCTGGCCCATAGCTGAGCCAAACCGGTCGGCATATCCTTGTGCGCCTTGGGGCCATTGAGACGGTCGATTTCCCTCTTGTTCTAGACCTCCGCGAATGGCTGCCTCAATGACAGGCTGAATGCCGTAAGTTGCCTTAAGGTATGCTTTCAAGCGCTCACCTTGAGTTGGAGGTGTGTACGTAGGGCCTGCGGTCCGGTGAACCGATGCCCGAGGAGTCGGCGCGTCCGGCATGTCCTCCTGGGCGTATCCAGCAAACGGCGAAATAAAAAGAGTGCCGAGGAGGATTATGCTGCATGTCTTCATTCAGTCTCCTTCACAATATGGATAAACGGGGATGATTTCGACCTATTTGAAACCCGATAGCAATAATGCCGGTCACGAGACAGGACAAGCATCACCCTATATGCATAGAGGCAGATTGGATGTGAAAGTTTCTGTCTGGAACCGCAGCACGACAATTCCCTACAATTCTTCGGAAGCATAAAGACGTGGTCCATATTTGTGATCGGCTTTCCGGTCTTTGTCGCGATGGGGCGACATAACCCGACATAACTTCTGATCGAATCGGTTTTAACTAGCTGGGTGCTACAGAATCACGCGGGATGTAGAAAGTACGATTCCTTAAGGCGCTGTGCGCACCAAATTCCATAGTCGAAGGTCAATCATGACATCAGAAGCCCAACGGAAAAGCATTGAGGAATCTGGTCGCAGAAGTCTGGACGCCTACCACGTAATCGGTGTGAGATTTCGGAAGGCAGCCGCCTGCACAGTGCAGCAAGCCCGCGCAGTCATTGCCGCGGCAGTCATCACATCACTGATTCCTCTTAATGTGGGAAATGCCTATGCACAAGAGGTTGCGCCCCAACTCCAAAGCGCTCCTCAACGACTTGCTGCGGCCGAGATAAACCAGCTAGTTGCTCCTATTGCGCTTTACCCAGATGCTCTCGTTGCCCAGATTCTCGCAGCGTCGGCCGTACCTCTTCAGGTGGTAGAAGCAGACCGCTTTGTAAAGCGCAGCGCAGGCATGCCACCGCAAGAGCTCGCGCATGCGGCGGACGCTCAGCCATGGGATCCGAGCGTCAAAGCGCTCACTGCATTTCCTGCAGTGCTCGCCAACATGAGCAACAATCTTGCTTGGATTGACAACCTTGGGGCCGCCTATTACAACCAGCCGCAGGAAGTGATGGGTTCGGTGCAGGCTATGCGCCAGCGTGCATACGCAGCCGGCACTCTGAGAACTACCCCACAGGAAGCAGTGATCTACCAACCGGGAAATATCGTGATTCAGCCTGTAAGCCCGACGATTATCTACGTGCCTGTCTATAACCCATGGGTCGTTTACGGCGCGCCCGTTCCAGTATACGCAGCATATGTCGCTCCGCCGCCTCCCGCAGGTAGTGTCGCGACTGCTGCGGCCATCGGTTTTACGGCTGGAGTTCTCGTCGCGGCGTTTAGCTCTTATGGATGGGGATGCACTCACTGGACCACGAATTGGTACTCGCACGCCGTCATTTACAACCACGCCGCCTACGTTGCCCGCAGCGGATATGGGTACCATCCGGGCTATGGTTATCACGGCGGCTATGGCAATCCCCACGGAAACTATGGCGATTCACACGGAGGATATGGCTATCGCGGTGGTTATGGAAGCGATCCCCGAGGGGGTGGTGATAACGGCGGACACGGCGGTTCAGGAAATGGCAGTGGCAACTCCGGCGGCTCCAGTAATCACGCCGGTTCAGGAACTGGAAGCGGCGGTAATGGCACAGCGACCAACAACGGCTCCGGAAGCGATCACGGAGGTCATAGTGGTTCGGGAAATGGCAACAATCCTGGCGCTTCTGGCGGCGGATCAGGGTCCCCGACTCCAGCAGACCGGAATGCTTCTACATCGCAAAGTCATGCCTCCACTACCGGGCATATGGGAAGGTCCTCGCGAGTTCATCATGAAGGTGGAACGCGTTGAGCGCTATGGACTTCTGACGGTCAAGCAATAAGTTTCACTGGGGCGCTCAAGCGGGCAGAGAAAGATGACGCATGCAGAGCGCCCAACCTTAACTGCGTTCGATCTGTTCAGTGTTCACCTTGCGATTTGTCGAGAATTGTCGTCGCGCATGAGCGCCGAGAAACTTTACAGGATGACTTGATTTCTACTGTAAAGGTGCGGATTTGTGCTCACCACGAGAAATACCGAAGGCACAACGGTTCGAATCGCAACGGTTTCCATGCTTATGCGTTGCATGAATGCGAGGTGGGCAAAGTGGAAGATTCTTTGAGTTCACAAGGTAAATCACCTTTAGAACCTAAGAACGCACGCAACGAGTTCGAGAGTTTGTGGTGGCGTTATGTGAACTGGAGATGTGAGTGCGCTCGCGATTCGCGGTCAGTTCCATTGCGAAGGACTCACCCGTCAGTTTGTGTGAGCGAAGGTGCGAGGCCGTTTGCACTTCTCAACGAGCTAGAGGCACATGCACGTGCCGTGCTGCGAACACGCTACTCCTCCGATATTCCACAAGCATTCGTCATGGCGCTCATCGAGACCGCGGCAGATACGACTGCTCGATTTATGCTCGCCAACGCATCGTGCGATGAACGCTATTGCGGTCTCGGATTCGAAATGCTGTGGAACGGCTTGTCGGCCATTCAGGCTCCAGGCGAGAAGTCTAAATATGAGCAGCGGGAAGATGCGGCAAATACACCCCCGCGTTTTCAAAAGGTGAGAGTATGAAGATGAAATGGACTCTATGGATTGGCTCTTGCGCGCTTGCGTTGGTAGGGCAAGTGTCCGAGGCACAGACCAGCGTCGGTAACGTGCTCTCAGGCGACGCAAAGGTCGAGGTGCTTCATAGCTACAGCGGCTCGGACACTCTGCTCAAGCCGGAGAGAGTTGTGATTCAGGACTTCACCACCGTGGGCGATGTTGTCATGGACGATTCCATGGCCACTCGGCTCCATCAACACAGCCTATTGCGTCGCGGGTCCGATGAAGACGCTACCCCGGAAGCTCTGATACGGAAGGTGCAGGATAGTTTTGCCAAAACTCTCATCGCGCAGTTCAAGAAAGTGAGCGTCGCCTCGGATAGGGTGAGTGATGCCAGTGCCGTAGTCGGCCCTGCGCTGATTGTTGAGGGAGAGTTCATCGCTGTCAACCAGGGAGATGCAACGCAGAGGATTATGCTCGGCTTCGGCCGTGGCGCGAGCGACATTAAGACACATGTCATTATTTCCCTCGTGGTAAACGGAAACAAGACCATGCTCCTCGATTGCAATATCAACTCGCAAAGCGGGAAGAAGCCTGGCGCGCTCGTGGGCATGGGTGGGGGTTCTCTCGCTGTCGGAGCTGCGACCGGAGATCTACGGGACAACAAGGCGACAGTACAGGGGGATGCTTCTCGCATGGCGAAACTGGTTGCTAAACAGACCGAAGCCGTCATGGTTGCGCAGAAGTGGATTCCCGCTCCCCAGAAATAGGCAGGCACTGTCAGTACCTAAGCGGGATGAATGATGAGTCCCGTATACCTCTCGCCGGAGTTTTCTTGAGTTGGTCGAGATACAACAACGGCCGAATTTCTCTTGAGGCATGATGAAGCTCATTATTGGCAAATTTGCTGTTCCGGGTATTATTGCGCCAGCAGCGCTATGGTCGTTTTTAAGTGCATCACGGAGAGGCAGGACGTTGCTCCAGATACTGAAGGTCCAGGAACCTGAACCATCTGACCACCTAGTTCACAAAATTCTGACGCGTACTTCGGCTGTCAATAGACTTGAGGCGGTCAGCGACAGATGTAAGACAGGCGATGATTCTTGAGAAAGTTTTTAGATCACACGTATAAACGTGATGCAAATCGAAAGGTCATCTAGGAGGGAAGTGATCGATGATTGGAAGTATTCTCGGCAAAATACTGAAGAATAGGCGCGCGGGAGAGAGCAACCTCGTCTGGAATAACCACGCCGTGAGCACTGTACCATGTACTATTCAATTTTCTAGCCCAGCGATATTACCTAGCGGAGCAATACCAGTCCGTTATGCAGGTCCAGGTGTCGGAGAGAACATATCACCACCCATGCAGTGGTCGAATATACCGTTTGGTGCCCAGGAAATAGTGCTCGTGATAGAGGACCCGGATGCGCCATTATCGAAACCTTTTGTCCATCTCATAGCCGTGGCGATTGATCCGATGTTAACTGGACTTGGAGAAGGTGAACTGTCGGAGGCGACTTTGCCGATTATGTTGGGCAAAGGGACTTTCGGTCGAACGGGATACTCTGGTCCGCGCGCGCTTCGTGCACACGGAGTTCACCGATATATATTTCAGATTTACGCAATGAGCCGAAAGCTTGTATTCTCCGCGCCACCTACGCGCCGGACACTGCTTGATGCGTTTGGCGAGAGCGTGATTGCGAAAGGGTGCTTTTGGGGAACATTCGAGCGCAAATAAATGATCTATGTGCTCAATTAACCCGCAGAATTGAATATCGCAGGTATGGCCGTCTGGGTGGGCGAATTAAGGCGCTCGTGCCAAGTGGCAGGAGCACCACACGAGGGTGGGAAGACGGGCAGACGAATGCGAAAATGTGGAGCCTGGGTTGCAGGCTCCACAGAGTGTTCCAATTGGGTTGATGGTTATGCCGCTGCGCTTTGCTTGACTGGCTTCAACTGCGCCTTCGCAGGTGGCTTGGGCGCGGACTTCTTCGCCGTTTTGGCCTTCTCCTTGGCGACGAATTCCTGCTTGACCGTGGCCGTGATTGCGGCCACGTCCACCTTGTAAAGCTCGGCTGCTTCACGTAACACGTGCGAAGCGTCTCCACGTGAGGCTGTGAGCAAGACAACGGCCTCGACCACTGCGCGGCCCATCGTGCCTTCGTCGGCGCGGCGGAGAAAGGACGTGAACAGCTTGCCGATAGACTCGTTCTCCTTGGCCTTCTTGACGCCGTGCTGCCGGGCAAGGATCGCGGCGCGGTTTTCGTCCAGCAGGCTTACCAGACGTTCCGCCACAAACAGCAGGTCGCGTTTCATCAACCGCACCGGGACCGCTGCGCCGATTGCAGAGAGAACGCGCAAGCCGGTTGCGTTGGCGATAGCTTCTTCCCTGCGCCGTTTCTCCTGCTCTTCCTTCCATTGCGCATCGCTGCCACCGCCCGCGCTGGTTTGCTTTTTCGGGTGATGTACGGGGCAGGTGGGATTGGCGCACACCTTCTGGATGGTGCCCACGCCGCTGCCTTCGGTGATGATGGCGTCAGCGGTGAACTTGCACACCTTGAACTCGGGACGCTTCGCCTCGTCCTTCGACTTCGGCTTGTCGTCGCGGATGGCGGTGTACTTGTTGCGTGGCAACACCGGGCTGCCTTCTTTCTGCGTCCCGTAAGCCGTGCTGATCTGCGCAAGATTGGGTTTGGCGGCGATGGTCTTCGCCAACTGGGCCGAGACCTTGGCCTGATAGCAGCCGGGATCGGTACAACGGTCGCCCTGTCTGCCGAGGTCGTCGCCGAAAAGCAGTTTGTTGTGCCCGGTGCGCTTGGGGCAGTCGGCGCGACTGCCCGCCGTGGGCACAAGCTGCGCATCGCGTTTATCGAAAGGCGCATCTTTCAAGACAAGCAACACGTTCGACTCAATCCAGAATTGCAGGTTGCGTACTGGCAAGAGAATTCGTGCGGGCTTCTGGCTTCCTCCGTTGTAGACTTCCTTGAAGCATGCCGAAATCGCCTGTTGCTGCACGTCAGCAGGCATTTTCGCTAGCAAGACCGCATGGCCCACGCCGATTTCGTTGGCGTAGAAGGCATCGACCGCTGCGGGTACAAGGTCAACCAACTTAAGGCGGGAGGCGATGAACGCGGGCGATTTTCCAACTTGTGCGCCAATCTGCTCGATGCTGTACTTCGGCTCCTCTAACGCTAAAAGCCGCGCAAACCCCTCGGCCTCTTCCATCGGATGAATTTCGGCTCTGATAAGGTTCTCGACCAATTGTGCGGCCAGGGTAGTGTCCAGTATCTTTCGCACTTTCTATCAGAGAGCTCTGGTTGAAGGTTGCGGTTGTCGAGAGGAATGGCCCGCGGGCCATTCCTCTCGCGGCCTACGCGACGGCGGCCTGCGCCAGCCGTTGCATGTTCAGATATCGTCGTGTGCCCCAGCGGGAAGCGGCAACATAGCGCAGGCGAGCTGCCACCAGCATCAGCGCGGAACGTCCGTCTGGGAACGCTCCCACTACGCGAGTGCGGCGGCGGATCTCGCGGTTTAACCTTTCCAGCGGGTTGTTCGTCCGCAGACAGCGCCAGTGCTCGCTGGGGAACGCATAGTAACTGAGCGTTTCCTCCACTCCGGCCTCAAGCAGCTCGGCCGCGTCGCGCAGCTTCATCGCCCGCAGTTTCTCAATCACCAGCCGGGCTTTCTCGCGTGCTGCATCCCGGTCCTCTTGCGCGTGAATCGCCTTCAGCATCGCCGAGACTTCCTTTACCTTGCCGCTCGGAACCTTTGTCCACACGTTTCGGTAGAAGTGAACCACGCAACGCTGCCAGCGGGCCTCGGGATAGAACTCCGCCAGATTCTCGATCAGCCCCAGGCACTTATCGCTGACAAACAGTTGCACGCCTTCCAGTCCACGTTGTTTCAGCTCGCGCAAGAACGCGGTCCAACTCGCACCGTCTTCCTTCGTGCCTTCGCTCACGCCCAGCACGTGCCGGAAGCCATCTTCATCCACGCCAATCGCGACCAGCACGCTCACGTTGCGGACTTCGCCGCCCCAACTTCGCTTCAGCCAAACGCCGTCCAGGTACACGTACACAAAGCGCTTCTCGATCCGGCGCTGCCGCCACTCCTCGATCTGCGCATAGATCTTCTGATTCAACTCGCTCACCGTGGAGGGCGACACGCGCGTACCCCACAGCGCTTCCGTGATGTCCTCGACTCGACGCACACTCACTCCCGCCAGGTACATCTCCACCAGCGCCTCTTCCACGCTCGACTCGCGCCGCTTGTAGCGCTCGATGATCGCCGTCTCAAACGGCAAACTGCGCAGCTTCGGAATCTTCAGGCTGACTTCACCGGCCTTTGTTTGCAGCTGCCGCTGATACGATCCGGCCCGCGTGTCCTGCCGTGCCTCGTTGCGTTCGTAACGCTGTGCTCCGCACAGCCGGTCGGCCTCGGCATCCAGCAGCGCATTCAACGTCTCCTCCACTGTGCTGCGGACCACCTCGTCCAAATGCGCCGCGATCCGGCCTTCATCGATCTGAACCACCTGGTTCAGACTCCGCACTCCTCCACCCTGCTCTTGCTCGTCCATCTGGCTTTCGTCCCCTGGGGTCTCCACCGCTCCCCCTGTTCTATCAGCCAGAGTTCCTCGATTCAAATGTGCGAAAGAAAGCGTACGTTATCGCGGCCAGGGTTTCGGCGTCGGATAGGTTGACAATCCGCACTGGCACGGTGGCAACCTCGGCCACCTGCGCGGCGCGGTAACGCCGCGCACCGGCCACGATCTCGAAGCTGTTTTCGGTAAGTGGCCTTACCAATAACGGCGACAATACGCCCTGGCTGCGAATGCTGGCGGCAAGCTCCTTGAGGGCGGCATCGTCAAAGACGCGGCGCGGATTGGTCTTCGATTCGTTGAGTTGTGACAGCGGAAGGTCGCGGTACTCGGTGGCATTGATAACGGTCGTTTCCATTGCGATAAGCTCCTTTCGAGCGGTTGAAGGGTGAAGGCGCGCGGAGCGGAGACACATCGGGCCGGTTCCGCTCCGCAGGGAGCGGACTAGCCACGAATCGACTGGTCCGTAAAGGCTTCGAGAAAACCCTGTGCGCGGATGTTTTTGTCCCACTGCCGCGCGAACGCTTCCTGCTGCTCGTAGAGGTCGGGCAGGAAAACGTAATTCTCTCCGTCCTGATAGCGCGAGACCTGCTCGATGCCGAGATAGTCATTGCGAAAGTACCAAGCCGAGAGCACAAGGCTGCACAGCGGCGGCCTCGATAACTCGAAACACATCTCCGGGTCGCGCATGAGGTCGCCGTTCTGCTCCCCGTAGTGCGCAACGGAGATTGAAGGCAGCCCGCACGGCCCCGGCTCCGGCGTGGCTTCGATCACAAGGGCCATGTACGGCGAGTTTTCGATCTTGAGGTAAAGCGCGGGCCGGTAACCTCCGGCCCGCTCAAGGATGCGGAGAAAGGTCTGCATTACGCCACCTCCGCGATTGCGTCGTGCGCCTCACTAGAAGGCGCATTGCGCTTGGTGGCGGATTCCTCGGTGATGGCGTCGAGAATCACCGCAGAGGTACGTTGGATGACTTCAAGGCTTTCGGCCAAAAGCGCCGCATTGCCCGCGTACATCTGGATGTAGTCACTCGATGCCCGCCCCATCTCAAGGCCGATGGCCTGGCCCACGATGAAAGCCACAGCCTCGGCTTCCGTTTCGCGCACCGTGGCGGTGGTCATGGTACGGCGCTCGGTTTTATGCAAAAGCTCGTGCGCTTATGCTGCGCACAACATAAGCGCATTTATGTTGCGCCGGAAGTTATGTTGCGTAGCAGCGTCGAGGGTGGCAACCATGCGGCAGTGTGGCGCTGCTGACGCAACATAAGTATTCAGATGGAACGGAGGAAAGCCATCAGGGATGGG
>Ga0224528_1000431_pt1 | contig 32595 bp, 40 predicted proteins | sample CBST25metaG_2_FD_179888 | JGI IMG/M metagenome (GOLD analysis project Ga0224528, IMG submission 179888) | Peat soil microbial communities from Stordalen Mire, Sweden - C.B.S.T25 | ecosystem: Environmental > Terrestrial > Soil > Wetlands > Peat | place: Sweden: Norrbotten County, Stordalen Mire...
ACATGGGTTTCTAGTGGGCGGAAGATCAAGCGCCAATCCTGCTTGACCTTGAGTCGTGCACAGCCGGCCCAGACGTTGGAAAGGTGCTTCACCCCTGGAACCAGGGGCCAGGCCTTGAGCCGCTTTGGCTCCTCCCGTGTCGCGAGCTGGATGAAAGGATCCAACCTCTCGAAGTCTTCCCGGGCGGCCGCGTTCATCTTGGCTTCCATCATTCCTCCGCTTACCTAATAATAGTATTAACAGGTATCACACGCAAACCCTGGCTGTTGAATCCAGAACTCCTGACATACCACCCACCTTCGATGTCCGGTCCGACCTGTTCAGTGGATAGATCCTGAGGCCGAAAATCTCAACTAGAGCATTGATCCCGGGAATGAGGTTCGGGTGAGATTGAGCTCCTTGCACAGGGCAGCGAGGATCCGGGTACGGTGCGGGAAGCTGAGGGGGAGATCTTCACCGGGCAACCTCTCAGCCGGGACCATGCCAGGCGCTTTCCCTGGCGCGGACCTGACGAGGGTGAGCCGCGGATCTCCCAAACCCGATTTGCCAAATAGCCGCTTTTTCGAATATCCTTTTGTTCGGTGAGGCAGATGCAAAAAGCTACACGAAGGGCCGCCGAATAGCGGCCCTTCTTTTCTTGTGTCCTTAGCCCCGGAGTAGATTGGTGGTGCGGTGCGGCGAAACAAGCACAGCCTGACAGCGACCAGGTGGCCCAGGCAGCCGCACGGGAAACACGCTTCCCTCATCCCCGCCGCGAGGGTCAGCACAAGCAGTGAGCAATTGGGGTTACCCGATCCGGCGGTGAGCTGCGGCCTTGTCCGCCTTCTCGGATTCTGAGGTGGTGTAGCCACTGATTGGGGTTTCCCTTCGAGATCGGGTCAGAAGGTGCCCAGTTTACCGTTCGGCCCCCAATGGGGACATGGCCGGGCGAAGAGATTCTTCACCCCTGCAATGCCTCTCGGGATGGGCCTTGACATGAAGTCGCCATATCGTAGGAACTTATAAAATTTAGAAATTGTAAAATTAAAAACTTGACAAATTTAAAAATTTTACGATGATGAATCCATAGCCTTGGAGAGACCATGATTCTAAGCGCCTGGACCGACAAAGGTGGGACCGGCAAAACAACTATCGCCGTAAATGTAGCCAGCTATTTCGGCCTTTCACTTGTGGACCTGGACCCACAAGGTGACGCAGCCCGCTGGGCAAAGCGAGCGGGTCTCGCTTGTCGATTGATTGATGATGACAATGAGGCGAGGGATTTCTTAGTGACGAAGGCCGCTAGTCGGGACTTGGTGGTGGTCGATTGCCCTCCGGGCCAGGGTGTCCGGTCGCTGATCGCCGCCGGATTATCCTCAGTTGTCCTGGTCCCTACCAAGCCAGGTGAACAGGATGTGATTGCCTTGGGGCGCGCCCTTACAGTTCTTGGGAAGGCCAAGTCCTCTGGAAACCCTGGGATGGAAATAATGGTGATCCTCAATGGCGCAAAGGAAACCACCCGAAGCTCGATGGTAGAGGAAGCCCTCCGGCAGGAGTCGGGGAAAGGGACCTTCCACTACCTGGGGAGGCTTGATCATCGTACGAGTGTTGAAAATGCCTATCCAGAGGGCAAGACACTCCTCCAGGCCGGAGGGGCAGCCGCCAATGAAATGCGATCCGTACTTGAGAAATTGCGAAATTTCAAAATTATGAAATGATAAAATTGGTAAATTAATACAGGAGCAATCCATGAAAAAACCTAATGTCTCTGGTGTTCTCGGGGCTCTCGCTGTTGGTGAGCAAGAGGCCGAGGCAAGGCAGAAAGCTAGGACTACGAAGGCCACCGCCGGGAGTAAGGCACCGGTTGGTCGCCCTCGAACGGATCGGAAGCAGTTCACCATTACCTTGAGTCCGACTGCAGTGGGGATTGTGGAACAGGAACTCCTTGCCCGGATGCAAGATAAGAACCTCCGTCCAGCCGAGAAAAGGCCCGGTCCAACCATTGAGGCATTAATCCTCATGGCAGCGGCAAGTCGGCTGGATCGGAAATAATGTTGCACGTTTCATTACCAGGTTGGAGGGGCTTCCAGTGAACCGCAGCCTAAAGACCGAGCGAATTCTTAGCCAGATTGCCAGGCTGGAAGAAACCATCGGCCTGTACTGCGACAACCCCATTACTGATTGGCCAGAGGAGATTAAGGCTCTTCGGGTTCAGGTCGCGGCCCTTTATGCGGAAGTTAGCCCCAAGCCCAAGAAGAAATACCCTACGAAGGTGCGTTGGAAAAAGGCCCTCGCTGCGAGTCTCAAGGGCACCATGACCGATGAGGATCGGGAGGTTATGGAAACCTACCAAGAAGCTCCTTGGGCGCGCAAGGACGCGCGGTTGGCAGCCATGTACAAGGATTTCCATCCAAGCGAAGGAATGGAGTCGGCAAAACAAGATCTACTTTACATCGCGCAGGTAATGGTTCTTTGCGGGCTCCCCTACCGGCAACCGAAAGACGAGAATGGGCAGCCGCTGGTTCTCTGGGAACGGTCGGCCAAGACCGCCCAGGGAGAAGTCCGCTTAACCTTGGGAACTCTTGACGGCAAATTGGGACTGCCTTACGGCAAAGACAGGGTTCTATTGTCCTGGCTGGTGACCAAAGCCCTTCAAACGGGCAACCCTTGCGTTACCTGGGATTCTGCTACCGATTTTTTCGATGCCTTTGGCCTGGACCGAGGAGGATCGAACTACAGGTGGTTTCTAGGCGCATGGCGGCGTTTGGCAAATCTGGCCATCAAAATTGATCGTCACGACAATTCTGGGCAAGAAGATTGGGGGAAATTAAGGGTCGTCATTGAGGATTACCGTTTCCCGTCCATGCGGGAGCACCAACGGGAGGCGACCGGAGAAGTCCGTCTGCCTCTTGATGCTCCGTACGCCGCAGTCCTCGGAACCAAGTTGTTCCAAGAACTCAAGGAGGGCAGGGTTGTCCCCTTGGCCTTCCCAGTGATGCGGGAGTTTCAAGATGAACCCAAAGCGTGGGACTTTGCTTGTTTCGTTTTCTGGCGATCGTGGGTTTGTGGACGTTCTCAGGAACTCAAGGGTAATCCTGTCGCTCGAATTTCTTGGCAGGACCTCCATCAGCAACTTGGTTCCACGGACAAAGACTCTAAGCAATTACGGAAAACCCTCAAAGCCTGCTTGGACCGGTTGAAAATTGTTTGGCCCGAGTGCCAAGCCAATTTCGAATCTGGGGGAGTCCTAACGATTCGCCCCCCCCAATCCGCAATCCATCTGGTCAAGCCCAAGGATTGAACGTACCGGTAATTTGTACCCCCCGCTGTTTCAGTGGTTCACGTCATTGTCCACCGCGAACGCTAGCGGCCTTATCCACATTGACCGATGGATTTGCAGGGTTTTCCACGGAAGGTTGTACCCCCACTTTCGGTAATTCGTACCCCCACTTTCGGTAATTCGTACCCCCATCGTCGGTAATTTGTACCCCCCTCCATCGGTAATTTGTACCTCCCAAGGAGCCCCCTTCATTACATGTAGTTATCAGTTATCTTTTTCATGAAAAGCACGAAGCTCTATCACGTTGATCCCCCAAGCGGCTGCGGATTTCCCGAACGGAGACACAGTACGCACGGTCCCGTTGGGACCGCTCCTGTTTCGGCTAAAACGAAATCCCCTATCTCACCAATCGCCAAATCCGAACACGAAACAGCAATTAGGTTAGGCAATCCAAATCAATACCACGCTCCGCCACTGCGCGGCACGCCCCGCCAGGCCCGTGCCTCCGCTTTGCTGCGGCACGGCTGCGGCCTACGGCCGCGGGCTTCGCCTCCTGGCTCACGGGGCGTCCGTGGAAGATCCGCCGGCACCTGGTCTTTCCCTGACCCCCCAGCGGCAGCATTTCGCTAGCGGTCACCCATCGGACCCCTACCCTTGCGGGGGGTCCGAAGGGTGACGGCAGCAGGAGGAACAGAAGGAAGGCGGAGCCTTCCTGAAAACCTGCCAAAGAAAGGGGGAGGAACCGAGGGATCTGGCAGCAGCATTCCGGGCCTTTGGCCCTCAGTTCGGTTTCTGAAGGAACCTGGAGAGTCCCCATTCATGGAAACACCCTGGGACAGCCAAGGCGATGCACAGAAGGGCGGCGGCTTCGGCTTCCGCCTGTTCCTCTCCTGGGGGGAGGGACCGCCCCAGCTTCGCGTACAAGGCCTCTGTGGCCCGTTTTCCGTCCACCAGCAGATCCGGGTAGTCCTCCCGGCCTCTCAGCTCAAAATAGGCCATGTCTGGGAACTCGAGGCGTCCCCGAAGACGCTCCGGACGCTGAATAGGGTTTCCCTGCCCCTGTTGCATGTTGGTCCCCCACCTGGTCTTTCTGTCCGTCAGTCCGTGTCGTTATTCAACACCATATCCTCGGGTCCATGGGCGAGCAGTGCCCCCCGGGAGCATCTTACACATGTAGTCCCGATGGGACTACACTGCAACTGGACCAGCATTCAAGGGAGAATTCCCATGAGCATCGCCGACACTTACGTTCGCGCTCGCATCGACAAAGCAACCAAAGCCCGCGCCACCGATGCACTTGCAGCCATGGGTATGTCTGTTTCTGACGCCATCCGATTGTTGATGTTCCGGATTGCCGAAGAACGCCGCCTCCCTTTTGACGTGCAGGTCCCCAATGCGACCACCCGCAAGGCCATTGCACAGCTTGAAGCTGGTGAGGGCAACCATTACGAAAGCGTGGCCGCGATGATGGCGCATTTGCAGGCACGTGCAGACGAATGATTTAGGGGTATGCGTCGTGCACGCATACCCCCAGATTGGGGTATCCCAGGGCCTGTTCCGGCAGCGCAGCCTCGCTGCCCTGGAAAACTCCAGGGCCTCAGTTGGACGACACCCATGGACTGCAAAACATGGTCTTGACTCTTCAGTGGCAGTAAGAGGAATCGCTTGCATCCCTCGCTAAAAGTAATACATTTAGAAAGGGAGAAGGGATGGAATTCATTTGGGACGATCCAAGCGACCCAGAGGGAAACGTCGCACACATTTTGAGTGATCACCCAGACATGAAGCCGGAATTCATCGAGGAGCTTTTCACCACTTGGAGCGGAGATGAAAACGTATTCGAATCCACCCGAAACGGAATTCATTTTCTGGTTCTGGAAAAAACGCAACAGCAAAAACTCTACCGAATCGTTTTTGAGAAACTCGGCCAGCAGGTGAAGGTGAAAACCGCTTTTCGAATTTCGAAGCGCAAAGGAGGAATGCAGCCATGACCACCAAAAAGAATGCCAAGTCGATGGATGAACTACTCCGGATGGTGCCTGATACGGGATTTACCCACGGGAATGAATCGAACGCGAATGCGGAATTCGTTGCACACCATCCCGAAGAATGGAAACCGCTCGTCCTGTCCCAAAAGGGCCGGCCCAAGCGGGGCGAAGAAACCGGGAGCGTCGTCAAAAGTGTTCGCTTTCCGGAAAACGTCTGGCGACTCATGGAAGAGAAAGCCAAGGCTCAACACTTGAACCTCCACACGGCAATCCGCGCAGCGGTTCTGGAATGGGCTGCCAAGCACTGAGGGTTTGGCCTCTCACCCCCATGTCCATGATTTTCGGCTACCGGGTTTCATTCCAAAGCGCGTCAAAAACCATCTGTCGCAGCTCCTCTTTCAAGGCGCGGTCTTCTTCCTCTCCCTCAAAGAGATCACCAACCAAGGTGCCGACGCTCAGCGTCACCATGCGATCGATGGCCTCACGAATTCCCTGCTCAGCCAATTCCAATGGGAAGGCAGCCCGGTACCCCTGGAGTGCTATCCGGAACCCCTTGAGATTATCCCGACGCGGCTTTTGCAGCTCCGGGGTTGGGGTGTCAGATCCCATGTCGCTCATCGCATAGAACGTGCAGAGTCCGCCCAAACCTTCAACCAAATATCGCCAGGCCAATTCTTCCCGGGCTATTTCCGTTAGCTCGGGATTCCGTATTGCAGCGGTGCACTCGGCCTGGTCCACCAGGTGCAACCTCCCCAACCGCTCGATCGATGCTTTCCCGGCCATCATCGCCCGGTACGCTTGTTTGTCGTCTCCGAGCACCCGGTACAGGTTCAGGAGAAATCGAGATGCAGCCACGACTTGCAGGGTCCAGGTATTAACCCGATCCTTCATTCGAGATTCATTCATTCAGAAACTCACGCAAAATTATGGGTCGATTGTTCCCAGCAATGGTATTGCTGGGAAGATCCGCCGAAGGAACACTCAATATCCCGCTCTTGCCGCAACGGGATAGCTTCCTATGATGAGGGCTCACTGGCAGCTGAGCAAAACCAATGATCTCCAGTTGTGGAATCGGTTTGGCTGGAAGATGATGAACATGTTACCCACACCCCTCCGGGGCTTAGGGTAGCCCAATTCCCACGGGGGCAGAGCCCCGCGCGGGAACGACCAAGGGGGTGAAACGTGGCCGCATACTACGGCAAATCCAAGACCCGAAGTTCCGGAGCTTCGAGCAAAGGAACGGCGTCCCAGGCCATGGATTACCTGACAGATGACCATGACAGCAAGCGTCTAGCCCAGGTGGCGGCGGCGGAACTAGATTATATGGCCAGGTCCAATCCTGGTTTCAAAACCAACCTTGAGGGCGGCCGAATTGCCCTGAATGGGTACGGTCAATGCGAGGGAATGACCGAAGCCGAAATGCGGAAGCATTTTGCAGAGACCTGTATTCCCAAGCATAGAGATTCTCTGGGCAGGAAAACAACAGCGACCACCGGTTACCAATCTCATACCTTGACCTTGCCGAAAGAATTAAGTCTCCTGGCAGAGACCAATCCAAAGGCCGCAAAAGAGGCTATCTCTAGGGCCGTCAAAGAAACTCTTGAGAATGCTTTTCCCGGTAAATCCTTAGCTGCCGTGTCCGCGGTTCACACGCGAAATGTGAATGGAGAAATTCATTATCACGCTCATGTGCTGGTCGCTAAATTTTGCGTGGACATAGAATCCGAGAAAGTCCATTCCATCAACCAGGCAAAAATGGGTGGGGGATTCAACGGAAATCGAATCAAAGAGAATTGGATGCCAGCCATTAATAGGGAAATGGAACGGGCGTTGAATGTAAGGATTGAGAATCGTAAGGACGGGAAACCCATCATCCATCTGCCAGATGGTTCCACCCTCGCACCCTTGAACCGAGTCAGTCGGCGCGAGATGGAAATACGAATTGCACCTAATGTAATTAAGATTGGGAGGGATGGGAAAGAGTATTCACGACCATTCACTCTCAACAAGATGGATCAAAAAATATTTGAGGTCATTTCTCAAAACCGAGGTCGTTCGGGATGGAGCAGAGATGCTTTTCTCAACGCCTTCCCGAAGGAAGCAATTCGCATCGAGAGATATGAATCCCGGTTGAAGACGCTCCTGGAGATTGGCTACATTTCTGCTAATGGGAAAGTAACCGATGCATTCAAAGCGCATGCAGAAGTCAAATGGGGTAATGATTCACCCCAATTGGCACAAATCAGGATGGACATAGAGAATGAAGCGAAGTCGTCCAAAAATTCTGCATTGAATGTTCCTGGCGGTTCGTATTTACAAAAAACATTGAGCGAAAATCCAAATATGGGACCACGCATCGAAGCCCTTGGGTTGTCTCCCAAGGAAATCCACAGGGCAGAATCAACTTGGCAGGAGCAGAAGCCCAGAAATACCCAGGAGCTCAGGGCCTGGGTTGATGCAGAGAAAGAACTCTGCAAACTCAAGCAAGCCGAATCTGCTGAAACAGCGGCCAGTTCTTCTATTTTCGACAGATCTGTGATCATGGACCGCTACGCAAAAGCACGACAAGTCCTTGAGGCTAAGATCGCGGAATTGCGACCGGCGGCAGAAAAGAGCCTTTGCCATCCGGATTTCCGGATGACCCAGGAAAAGTTTTCCGATATTCAGCAGGACGAAAAGGTTCTGTCCAGAATCGAATCAAGAATTCGCGGATTGGAATTAAGCAGAGCAGACAAACTTAAATCGGTGGACACCCAGCAGGCAGCAGACAAGATTAACCGTTGGCATGATTCCCAGATTCGACCACTGGAAATGACCCGGCAGAAATTAGCGGAGCAGATACACCAGAAGCGAGAGCGCCTGCTGGACGCATCTGAAATACCGATCACGGACCATGCAAATCGATTCAAAGAAAAATCCAGATATTCCCTTGCTGGAAAACCTTCTGATAGGCGGCCGCAACTCGGTCAGTCCACCCAAGCCGGACAGCCGAAGGATTATTCTCGACAGGTTGCGGATCAGGCCTTGCATCGCGTCACCGGCCATATGCAAGGTCTGGTGAAACTGGTTCGGGGCGCGCTGGAACTTCGGGATCAGATCAACCAGATGAAACAGCGGATCCCAGCCGAGAAGATTCAAGACATGCGCCGTGGCGTTGATGTGTTGACCAAGGCCGGCCGGCCAGATGGTAGGCTCCTGGAGCCTTGGAGAGGCAAAGAAACCGAATTGGCGGCGCGTACCGCTCTGACCACGAACGCGGCCGCCGGCCGAGTAGGCATCGGCCAGGGAAAAGCCGAATTCCGAGATGCTCCATTGCAGCTTCCGCCTCGTGCACTGTCAAAGGGCGTCTATGAATCGGCCAAGGAGGCAGGGAAGATCGGTACCCAAATGAACAAAGCCGACAAGATTTTGGAAACGAATCCCACCCCTGTTCCGGCTCGCCTGAAAGTGATGGCGCCACAGATCCAGAGATTCAATGCGAGAGCCGAAGCCATGGGACTAAGGATCCCCCTAACGAAAGATGTTTTGGACGCCATCAGTGCAAAAGAGCTGGCCGGTGTCTTCAAGGAGGACAAGGCCTTGGAGACATTAGCCAGCGTGGGGGATACCTGGGGCGTCTTGAAGTCCCAAGTGGTGCAGGCGAGCATGAGAAATCTCACGAAGGTTGCCAATATCGCATTGGAAACGGGCCAAGGATTGACCAAGAGCCTGCCCTTTGGAGGGTGACAAGGTGGGGTTTCCCAACCAGTGACCATGTGGGAATGCCCCTGAGGGGGTGAGTGTACTCACCCCCTCGGATTCTCACGGGTCACCACACCAAAGCCGTCGTACTGGCGTTCACGCATCGAGGCCCCACTGGGGCCTAGATGCGTTTTGGGAAACGGTTTGTGATAGCGGCAATTATGTCTCCGAACCTCAGCGGTAGGCTGCCATGCCGTTGGGTCTTGTCATAGAACGGCCACGGTCCTAGTTCTCTCCATCGCTCTAATTGCTTTGATTATTTATTTGGCTTCATTCTGGCAGCAAAGGATCATTCAATGGCGACGAAGCTCACGGGAATTATTCGCCGGTGAGGTCTCCCCACGGCGCGATCGATTGTTTCCATCCATCCACTGCCTGGAGATCCAGAGCAAGGGCACAATCTTCGTGATGTCCTGTCGTAGCCGCGTCCTGGTGGCAATCACTACAATTTCCTGGATGTTCAGAATTTCCAGTTTCCAAATTCCTAAGCCGACCTTCGAGACGTAGAACAAGAGAGACAGTGTCCTGCAACAAAGGCATATATGCCCCCAGTTTACCTAACTATTAATTATGGGATACTTTACCATGTCATCCCGGCCAAAAAGCCCCTTAAGAGCGGGTGGTAACCCCCTATTATATGTTTTCTAGCGTTGTGGTCAATTTTATTTCAACATTCGCCAGGGCAACACTCATATGGGCCATTTCTGAGGTCAATAAGGTCTAGGCAAAACCCAATGCATAGTGTGGCTCCGGCAGAGCGGCATGATCTTCAACGGCCAGCCTGATAAGGCGGTGGGTCGGGCCTGGAGTCGGTAACCCGTCTCGTATCTTGTGCTCTTATCTGACTTCCCGGTTCCGTTGCTACCATTCCCCCGATTTGGTGCGGAAGCTGGCAGCTGAGGGGCTCAGCCAGGGAGAAATCGCTCGGCGGCTGCTGATCCACCGCCGCAGTGTCGGCCGGGTAAGGTGTGGAGGTCCCTGGGTTGTTGTTGGATCTTGCTGGCACCAGAGTCTAGGTCTTGGTTGGTTACAACATGGGTGTGGATTAGGTCTTGACTCACCAGCCCAAAAACCGATACTTTCCACAGTTTACACCTGAGGCGGGCAGTATCCCGCATCCTTAGCCCCCACACTTGGGGGCTTTTTTTGCCTCTTGGAGAAGCCATGGGTGAACAGATCAAGGACTTAAGGCGGTTTTCCATTCCCACGCAATGTCGCTGGTGTGAGCAGATCAGGGTTGGAATGAAGTGGATCCCTGACCGCAGGACAGTCTATGGGGGAAAGTTTTACCCTGGGGTTTGTCCGAGCTGCATGTCGGATTACTTCTTGGATTCCCTGACGAGTAAGGGGTTGGACATGGTTTCGAGGCAAAAGAGTTCTTCTGTGAAAACCTACCCGTTCGGAGCTGGCCGAGCAGGGAATTCATGAGGCCATTGAGCGCATGGTGGTAGTGAGCATCGATATGCTGGTAGGTGATCTTTTTGAGGGGGATACCTAATGAGCCCATCCCACCGAATTTTTCCGTTCCGAGACCCGTGGGAAGCTGGGTCCATCGCCCATTCCACGCTCCTTGCCGGGGCGACTCTTTCGCTGATCGGGCTCTTGTCCGTGATCGGGTTGCTGTCGTTGCTCGGGCTGCTGGTTTGAGTCTGGCTTGCTTCAAGGCCTTTGGGTGCTACCCTTCAGGACCGAGGCCCCCGGTTGGGGGCCTCCCCCGTTTCGGGGAACGGCTTGGAATGAGGTGGATCTGGGCTCTCCATTTAACCGGAGTGACTTCCAGATTCGGCTCGGTACCGTCCGCGAGGAAAGCGAGTAAGGGTGCAGGGGGTGCGACTAAACGGCATCCACAGCGGAGCGTCATTTTCGTGAAGCCCGCCCTGCGATTACATTACTCCAGTGAAATGGATGAGGTTGTGGCGTTCTTTGGGGGAAGGACTTAGATGCCTATCTGTATGAATTATGCCTATGTTGGTTTTCGGTTTCATTGTTGCCAAACCCCCGTGTTGTAAATGTCATTGACCTGCCAGACAGAAGGGTTCCACATTCAGCTAGGGGCCACCGGGGTAAGAGCATGACCATGAAAAACCTAGCACTAGCCTGCATCGGCATCCTCCTTGCCGTCCTAGTCGGGGCACTCTTGACCTTCCTGAGCGCCCGGAGGGCCTCTGAATTCCAAGGCCGGCGCCAGGACGCCCAGATCGTCCTACGGCTGATGGAGGAGGCCTTCTCGGACTTGAAGGACGCGGAGACCGGGCAGCGGGGCTTCCTCATTACCCGGGACGAGTCCTTCCTGGCCCCCTACCTGGCTGGATGTGAGCAATACCGGAAGGATCTGGCCGAACTGAGGCGCCACGCGCTGGGCGGGGCCGAACTGGAGCGCCTGGCCACGCTGGAAACCTTGGCCGCAGCCAAACTGGAGGAACTGGCCAGGACGATCCAGGATGTGCGCCAGGGGAATCAGGACGCGCCTGGCCTGATTCTGCAGGCCAGGGGTAAGCAGCTCATGGACCGGGTCAGGGAAGCACGGCTGTCCCTGATCGAGGCCCAGGTGGCCCGGATTAACGCCCTGGACCAGGAATACCTCTCCAGGATCCGGCGGGGCGCAGTGGCACAGGGCGGCCTGATGATGCTGATCTTCCTTGCGGTGCTCATGGCCAGCTTCACCTTGGCCCGGGCCATGGTCCATCTGCAGCGGGAGGTAGTCGCCCGGGCCCAGGGCGAGGCGGAGGTACTCCAACTCAATGGCCGCCTGGAGAACAGCAACCAGGAACTGGAAGCCTTCGCCTTTTCCGTGTCCCATGACCTGAGGGCGCCCCTGCGGCATGTGGACGGGTTCGCGGGGCTGCTGCGCAAGAACATGGAAGGGACGCTCCCGGGAAACGCCATGCATTACCTGGATGTCATCCAGGATGCGGCGAAGCGGATGGGCGCCCTCATCGACGATCTGCTCGGCTATTCCCGCTTGGGCCGGGCCGATTTGCACCGGCAGCCGGTTGCCTTGGGGCCACTGGTGCAGCAGGTGCGGGCGGAGTTGGGAGGCGAATGCGAAGGCCGTGCCGTGCACTGGGAAATCGGGCCTCTGCCTACGGTCTCGGGGGATCCCACCCTACTCCGGGAGGCGATCAGGAACCTCCTGGGCAACGCCCTGAAATTCACCCGGGGCCGCCCGGAGGCCAGGATCCAGGTGGGCAGCCGTCCCGAGGCCGGGATCACCCTCTTCGTCCAGGACAACGGGGTTGGTTTCGATATGCATTACCAGAATAAGCTATTCAAGGTGTTCAGCCGACTGCATGGGCAGGACGAATTCGAAGGCACAGGCATCGGTCTGGCCAACGTAGCCCGGGTGGCGGCCAAGCATGGCGGGCGGGCCTGGGCGGTGGGCAAAGTGGATGGCGGGGCCACCTTTTGCATGGACTTGAAGGGAGTGTGAAATGGCCAAGCCGTTGAAGCGGATCCTGCTGGTAGAAGACAGCGACAATGACGCGGAACTGACCCTGGCCGCCTTTGGGGAATACCACCTCGCCAACGGCGTGGACCGGGTCAGGGACGGCGCCGAGGCGCTGGACTACCTCTTCCGCAAGGGGGCCTACGCCGACCGTGAGGCGGAAGCCCTGTCGGTGGTCCTGCTGGATCTGAAACTGCCCAAGGTTGACGGCCTCGAGGTGCTGCGCGCCATCCGTTCCGAACCGCACCTGAAGGCCCTGCCGGTGGTGGTGCTCACCTCTTCCAAGGAGGAGGGAGACATGGTCCGCAGCTACCAATGGGGGGTCAACGCCTACGTTGTCAAGCCCGTGGACTTCTCGGAGTTCGCCAAGGCAGTGGGCCAGCTTGGAGTGTTCTGGGCGCTCATTAACGAACCGCCGCCGGCTTCCATGCTCTAACTTTGGCCCGGTTCCCATCGCCGCAACCTCCTCATGAATGATGCACGTGGTGCAGCCATGCCCCCTTCCCTCAGAATCCTCTACCTTGAAGACTCGGAACTGGACGTGACGCTCGCGGACGAGGCGCTGCGAACGGTCGGAGACCCCTGTCATCTGCTTTGGGCCAAGAACCGGGCCGAATTCGTCGAGCGGCTCCGGGATCCTGATCTGGACCTGATCCTCTCTGACTTCAACCTCCCGAGTTTCGATGGTATGGCGGCGCTTGAGTTATGTCGGACCGCCAGGCCGCTGCTGCCCTTCATCCTCCTGTCGGGCACAGTGGGTGAGGAAACCGCCGTGGAGTGCCTGCGGCGCGGGGCCACGGACTACGTGCTGAAATCCAACCTGCTGCGCCTGCCCATGGTGGTAGGGCGGGCCCTGGCCGAGGTAGCGGAGCGCCGTGCCCGGATGGCGGCCGACGAGGAACGGCAGTCGCTGCTGGAGGCCGCCACCACCGCCCGGGTGGTGCCCTGGAAGGAGGAGTTGCCGTCGCGAACCTGGGTGTTCGGGGATTCGGTCAATCTGGTGCTGGGCTACAGCCCCGAAGCGTTCCGGTCGGACCCCGGGTTGGTGGAGATGCTCATCCACCCGGAGGACGTACACCGGTTCGTTTCGGCCCGCTCCGCCACTGGGACGGGCCAGCCGGCCGGGTTCGACTGTCGGATGCGGCACCAGGCCGGGGCCTGGGTTTGGACCCGCTGGACCCTGACCCGGAGTGCTAAAGGCTACCGGGGGGTGCTTCAGGACGTGTCTGAAATCCATGCCCGGCAGGATCAGCTCGTTCTGAGCCAGAAGGCCGAAACCGCAGGCATTATGGTGAGCGGGCTCTGCCACGACTTCAACAACCACATCATGGTGATCCTGGCCAATGCGGAGATGCTCGAGGCTTCCGCCCTGCCGACGGCCCAGGGCAAGCTGGTGGACACCATCCAGCGCGCCGGCGTGCGGTCCCGGGATCTGGTTCGCCAGCTCATGGGTTTCGCCAGGAAGAACCAGGAAACCCATCGGATCCGCCAGGATCTCCGCGATCTGGTGGGAGAGGGGGGGGCGCTGCTGAAGCATCTGCTCCGGCCTCAGGTGCGCCTGGAGCTGATCCCGGGCGAAGGACCTTACCCGGTCTCGGTGGATCCGGGGCAGATCATCCAAGTAATCATGAACCTGGGGATCAACGCCCAGGACGCCATCACCGGAGACGGAACCATTCGGCTGCGCACGGGCTCGGAACGGCTGGGCAGCGCCGAAGCCGAAGCCCAGGGGCGCGAGCCGGGATCCTATGCCTTCCTGGAGGTGGAAGATTCCGGGTCCGGGATTCCGGAGCAGATCCAGGCGCGGATCTTCGACCCCTTCTTCACCACCAAGGCCCCTGGCAAGGGCACTGGCCTGGGCCTGGCCATGGTCCACGCCATCACTAAGGGCCACGACGGCATCCTCCAGTGTGATTCGATCCTGGGCCAGGGAACGAGGATCCGCATTCTGCTTCCCGGTTTGCCGCCCGATGATTTGGATTGAGCTCCTCCTCGCGGAACCGGGATGTAAACGGTTACGATGTTTTTTGCTTTGGTGCTATCAGAACCCCAGGTTGGCATCCGATGTGGTTCCAACGATCACCCGAGAAACTTCGTCCATACGACAGATTCGACCATCTGCCGTCAGTTCCCCGAATAGAAAGACCTCCAACTGGATTGCGGATCCATCGGACTTCGTGATGTGAACCCGATGGCGATCTGTTATTCGATTGCCTTCCCGAAGTGCCTCGACTATTTCGATTCGACCACTGGCAACGTGGGTTCGCAGATGCCGAATGTGGTCCACGAACTGGTCATAATTTAGGACTTTGCCATTGACGCGTTGCTGGTGGTCCAGGGTAAAGTAACAATTGATCGTCTCCTTGAGTGGGCATTGCTGGTCTGAGCCAAAGCTGACTTCACTCAGCACTGTGGCGAGAAAACCTTTGAGGCCAATGCAAGGAATTGGGCCGGCGGTATGCACTGGGCAGCCTTTCAGGGAGTGTATGGGGGGGCAGTGTTGGCTGAACCGTCGAGCTATTCCACTGCTCTCTAACTTAATTTATTAGTTAATATTACACATGAATCCCCATTTGGGGTGGTGACCCCAAAATCGACATTCCGCTTTTTCAACACCTGATCCAGCCGTTTGTTTTCGGTGACATCGCGGGCTGCGACGAAAACGCCTTGTAACCTCCGCTCCCGGTCATAGAAGGTACTCGCGTTGTAGGAAACCACGGTCCTTTTGCCATCCCAGTTGCGAGCGATGAGCTCATAGTTCGTTACCTTGCCTTGGGCCAATACCATCCTGATGCCTGCATCGGCTCGTTCCGGATCGGTGAAGAAGTTCTTAAACGGCGCGCCAATCAATTCGTCTCTAGTGCTTCCAGTAAGTGTTTCCGTTTGTTTGTTAATATCGGTAATTATGCCTCGTTGGTCAGTCGTGATGATCGCGTCAATATTAGATTCGATGAGTGATCTGGTATAAAATTGTTGATCGCGCAGACGTTGAGCGAGCTTCAGGTGATCCTCTTCGACCAGTTTGCGTGCTGTATTGTCGGTACCGATCAGCAGATAGCCAATAATTGCACCATGGGCATCTCGCAAGGCCGTAACGGATACCACTGCTGGGAATCGGCTGCCATCCTTCCGGATGTAGGTCAATTCATAGATGTCTTCAATCCCCCGCGAGGCCTTGAAAACCAACGCATCAAATCCAGGAGAAATCGGAGTACCAATTTCAGCGCTCAGCGCCGTGGCCCGAGCGTTCAGTTCTTGGGGATCTGAAATGTCGGCAGGGGTGATCTTGTTCATCACATCGGCTGCCAGGTAGCCCAACATCCGCTCGGCACCGACGTTGAAGATCTGGATGACCCCTTTCGCATCGGTGGCGATGCTCGAAAAATTGGCACTGTTGAAAATCGCGCGCTGCAAAGCTCCCGCCTTAAGCAGTTCCTCTTCCGCTCGCTTGCGGGCGGTGTTGTCGGTGCCAATCAATAGATAACCAATAATTTCATCATGGGCATCTCGCAAGGCCGTAACGGACACCACTGCCGGGAATCGACTGCCATCCTTTCGAATGTAAGTCAATTCATAGATGTCTTCGATCCCACGCGAGGCCTTGAATATCAAAGCCTCGAAGCCGGGCTTGATCGGAGTTTCTAGTTCGATGCTCAACACCGCCGCCCGGGCAATCACTTCCTGGGGATCAGAAATATCAGCCGGGGTGATTTTGTTCATCACCTCAGAAGCGAGGTAACCCAGCATGCGCTCCGCGCCAACATTGAAGATCTGGATAACCCCTTTCGCGTCAGTGGCGATGCTCGAAAAGTTGGCACTGTTGAAAATCGCGCGCTGCAAGGCCTCAGCAGTAAGTATAGTTTCTTGGCTCCGGCTTTCGGTGCTTACCTCGGCCATGTGAGCAGCCCCATCGGTAGGAGCAGAATCGCGCAGTTTTTCAGACATGGCTCACCTAGGCGCTTCTGCGCTGTGGAAGGGATTGAGGTCAAATGGCTCGACCAGGTTCTAAAGCAAAGGTCAGATCGCCACCTCACAGGATGGGGCCGGCGCAACGACCATCCGGTAGACAAAGGCCTTCTGGTCTGCTCATTCAAGTGGGAGGAACGGACGCGGGGTTCCTTCGTTCTGAGCCATCCACGCGGTTGGCAGAGTGCTCCTGGCGGCGAGGCTGCCCCACCCTCACTCCCTGGGGTATTAGGTTGACCGGGGACTCCTTCCATTGGCGCGTGCCGTTAGCACCCACCCAGTCCCGCACCGACGCGGCCCCATCCAGTGAGAAATTTCCCAGCACGATAAGCCCGTCCGGCAGGCGACTGATCCAGCCCAGACCTCTCAGGTCCAGATCTCCGGCCACGCGTCGGTCCGAGCCCCAGGCCAGAAGGCCCTGCTGGGCCAGCTTCGGGTTCTCGGCAGCGGTATCGGCCAGGGCCTCGAGGACACGCTGGGGCGATAGTCCCTCAAGCGACATCACCAGAGAGCGCACTTCGGAATGGGGGTCCACACCCTTCCCCAGAAGCGAGGCCGGATCGGGGATGAGCGCATCTGCGATCTCAGCCATGGGGTGGGCAGGCAGGCTTGCGGGTTTTCCTGGCGGATTGTGGGGCTGAATTGTCATGGTGACTCCCGGAAAATATATAATAGCACTTCATGAAATACCTGGTTTTGCCTAATTCTGGTCCAAACGGGCATACCGGACCTATTGCCCTACCCTCAGCATTTGGCCCAGTTACCCAATCCAATAAGGCCAAGAAGGCCTAGGAGGCAGACAACACTCTCCCCACGCTGCGGCGGTGGATCATCAAACGACGGGCAATCTCACACTGACTGAGCCCCTCAGCAGCCAACTCCCGAACCGACGCGGCCTTCTCCCGGGCTCTTGCCGGCCGCCCGTGGGGTTTCCCGTTGGCACGGGCATGAGCGATCCCAGCCTTTACCCTCTCCCGAATCAGCTCCCGCTCATAGTCCGCAAACACCCCCAGGAGTCCTGCCATGGCTCTCCCGCTGGGCGTGGTGAAGTCCAAGGCCTCCGTGAGGCTCACAAAGCCCACGCCCAGCTCTTGCAACTCGTTGAGAGTCGTCGCCAGGTCCGCCATGCTTCGGCCCCAGCGGTCCAGCTTCCAGACGATCACCACGTCGATTTCCCGCCTCCGGGCGGCCTTCAGGATCTCGGCCCGCTTGGGACGGGTGTCCTTGGCTCCCGAGGCCTGCTCCTCCACCTGCTGGGTGATGGTCCAGGCCCGGGTGGCCACGTACTCCTCCAGCCGCTGGATCTGGAATGGGAGGGTCTGCTGGTCCGCCGTGCTCACCCTGGCGTAGATGGCTGCCCGCATCGATCCCCCCGCGCAAAAACCCCAATGATTTGGGGTCCGGGAAAGCCCCTACTCATGCGGGTCTCCGGAACCACCTCAGCCTAGCGCAAAAACTATAGTTTTTGCGCAGGGGTGCCATCTGGGGGCTCTGAGCCTAAACCGCGGAATTTGTCTATCTCGCCCAAACGGGGGTACCCACAGAATGACTCGGCAAGGTTTTGCCTCAATCAAGCAGAAGGGCGCGGCGAAGATCCTTCAACAGAACAAAGAGGTGGTACGGATCTGTAGGTGATGGGATGAAGTCGAATTGCTCATAGTAGTGCTTGGCCTGGTCGTCCTTTGCGTGAACCTCAAAGGCTCGGATCCCTGCAATGTCGGCAGCCTGTTCCATTTTGAGAACTGCCGTCTTCAGAAGGTCTCGCCCAACCCCTTTTCTCTGCCAATCCTTATGAACAGCCAAACGGGCCAAAAGCATGATTGGCACAGGATGTTGGGCAAGCCCCTGTTTGAGCCGTCCCGGCGTATCGGCGTACTCAACGGAGCCTACAGCCAAGCTAAAATAGCCAACAACGGTTCCTCCGACAAGCCCGACATAGGTAGTGGCCGCATTGGAGTTTTGGTTTTGCAGAGCAAATTTCTTCAACCAGCGGTTCAGGTCTTCCTGACCGCAGTCGAAATTTTGGAGAAGGTGTGAAGGCAGGAGCTTTTCAATGGCCCGGGTTTCGGTCATTCCTGATGGCCGAGATCAAAAAACCCCGGTTCTTCCAGGAGGGCCTTCAACCGAGGCAGAGGGCGAACCGGTGCATCAAGGGCAGCCTGGAAGGCTTGCCACCTTTCTGCATCCAAACCAAAGACCTGACGCTCTGCAAGCGTCTCCTCAGCGCGAGAGAGTGCGCTATCCATGACAAAAACGCTCATGTTGCGATGGTTGGCCTGCGCCGCCGCCTGCAACTTCGCCTTCTCGGAAGGCGAGACCCTGACGTCGAGCTTTTCCGTACGGCGTTCCGCAGAAATGGTCTGAGTCGCCATGATTCACCTCCATCAATCCAACTAAATAATATGTTTTGTCTGGACAATGTCAATACATTTCGAAAATGGTAAACCAATTTCCGAGAAGATGATCACTTAATAAATATTTCAATATTTAATTCCGTTTCCATCACGCAGTAGACAACATATTGCCAAATGCGAATCAAGCGCGATAAGTCATTCTTAGCATGCCCAAATTACCGTTTGGTGCGGTGACCCGGTACACTTGGCCTTTGAATTACCTCATCTGTCCAGTGAATGAGGTAGGCCTTTTCCGAGGCCTTTGCCAATGTCGAAGCCTTTGCCGCAACATTTTTGAACTGCATCACAAGCGATTTTGAGCATGTCTTGGCCAGCTTTTTCAGGTGGCCTGTCCTGGTGAACCTTGGCTACTTCCAAAATCTTCACGGCATCTATGAGCTGCTTTTTGTTCCAGCCTCCCCCGAATCCCTCTTTTATGTGGTTAACATCACTTTTTCTAATGTGTCCTTCCTTTGGGGGAATCCCAACAAACGTGACATCAGCCGCCATTTATGGCGATTCCATAGAGCGCCGAAGCTAAACCGCTGCCAGGCGCTCTACCGTGTCGGGGTAACGCTCCACAAGGCGAATTAATAGGCTGGCCTGGGCGTTGGGATGGACCCGACCCTGTTCCCAGTTCTCGACGGTCCGGGGGTTGGTTCGCAGGTAGTGGGCGAACACGGCACGCGACAGGTTCAGCTTCTCACGCAGGGCAAGCACTTCGCCGGAAGTCACCTCGGGCACGGCAGCCATCTCCACGCGATGGGTGCGCAAGGTTAGCTTCCCAGCCCTCGCCTCGGCCAAGGCCTCGAAACCTTCCTGGATTTCCTCGAACAGATTCCGCTTCTTCATCGTCGCACCTCCAGTTCCCGCTTTAGCATTCCCTTGAAAGACTTGCGCTCCTGGGCGGTCAGGTCACTGACCTCATCCTTGTTATAGAGAGTGAACAGCCAGAACTGCCGACCCGATTCCCACCAGTAGTAGATCACCCGCAGCCCTCCGCGTTTCCCTTTCCCTCGCTTGGGATCCGGTTGTCTGAGCTTTCTGAGACCGCCCGTATCTTCAATCACATCGCCCATTTCCGGATTCGCCATCATTTCCAGTTGCATCGTCGCAAAGGCCTCGTCGGTCAGGTAGTGTGCCCGATAGCGGTCGAAGGCGGGTAGTTCGACAAACAGCGCTTCCATCATTCAACTATACGCACCTAGCGTATACCCGGCAAGGCCAGGCTATCGAATTTGCATGGGGCGTGCACACAGGGGAGCAACGGAGCAGAAGACCAGACCTCACGGGTTGGTGATCTGCATGGGTGCGTGGACGCACCCATGCGCTTTTGGGGCAGGATTTTGCAGGGTTGACCCGCGCAAAAACTATAGTTTTTGCTCGGGGGGGATCGATGCGGGCAGCCATCTATGCCAGGGTGAGTACGGCGGACCAGCAGACCCTGCCGCTCCAGATCCAGCGCATGGAGGAATACGCGGCCACCCAGGCCTGGACCATCACCCAGCAGGTGGAGGAGCAGGCCTCCGGAGCCAAGGACAGCCGTCCCAAACGGGCCGAGATCCTGAATCCGCCCGAAGGCGAGAAATCGACGTGGTTCTCGTCTGGAAGCTCGACCGCTGGGGCCGGAGCATGGCGGACCTGGCGACGACCCTCAATAAGCTGCAAGAGTTGGGCGTGGGCTTCGTGAGCCTCACGGAAGCCCTGGACTTCACCACGCCCAGCGGGAGAGCCATGGCCGGACTCCTGGTAGTCTTCGCAGACTATGAGCGTGAGCTGATCCGGGAACGGGTGAAGGCCGGAATCGCTCACGCCCGAGCCAACGGGAAACCCCATGGGCGACCGGCAAGAGCCCGGGAGAAGGCCGCGTCGGTTCGGGAGTTGGCTGCTGAGGGGCTCAGTCAGTGCGAGATTGCCCGTCGTTTGATGATCCACCGCCGGCACCTGGTCATTGAGGTAAGGCGTTCGAACGGAGGATACTGGATTCATGGCGATCCTCAAGAAAACCCGAATCTTTCGTGTCTTTCCGGCAGCCCTGTCTAACTTGAGCGTTGTGCGCTGAAATCCGAGATTTGGCACTCCTGAGTGTCCACCACTCAAGCCAAACCGCCCAATTTTGGGTCTCTATCCGCCCGAACCCGCCGGCGCCGAATAGGACCAGGGCATCCACCGCGCCGGCTCCTGGCGTACCTCCTCCGGGTGCTTCAGTAACTCGATCAGATACTCGAACGGTTCGACACCGTTCAGTTCAGCCGAGTGGATCAGGCTCATGAACGTGTCGCCAGTCCTGGCTCCGGTCACCGACCGGTAGAACAGCGAGTTCTTGCGGTGCATGATGGCCCGCTTGATCGTGGCCTCGCATAGGTTGTTGTCCAGGGGCGCCCCAGGCACACGCAGGAACAGGGTCAGCGCGATCCAGTGCTTGCGCATGTAGGTGATGGCCTGCCCCAGCCCGGAGTTGGGCTCCACTTTCCCGCCTTCAATCTGGTCCCGGAGCCAGGCTTCGAGGCCCGCCATGATCGACCCGCTTCGCTCCTGATGGAGGGCCAACCGGGCTTGTGGCTCCATCCCCTCGCGCTTGGCCTGGGCATCGGTGCGATAGACATCTCGGAGTTGCAGCAGTAGATGCTCGACCTCTGTGGGGAACTTGCTCTCCACTTCCACGAACCGGCGGCGGGCGTGGGCCAGGCAATGGGCCAGGATGGTCTTCAATTCTCCTGCCTCGCCCACGGTGTTGGCGGCGAGAGCATCGCACATCTGGATGGGTGACGGGAGGTCCTCGGTCCGGTGCTTCAGCACGGCTTCCAGATTCTCCCCGGCGTGGTTGTGGCCGGTAATGAACAGGGCGATCCGGTGCTCGCCGACCCTGGAAAGGATGGCGCTGGTGTAGACCGCTTTGCGCCCCTCTCTGGCGATCGGAGTCTTGTTCAGGATCCGCATGACCGTGTCGTCGTTGTACAGCACCTCGCCTTGGGCAGCCTGGCGGATCAGTTCCGCCTGGGCCGGGGCGAGGAGGCCGGCCGCCTCCAGCAGCAGTTCCCACTGGGTGGAGGCCGGCAGCGGCACGCCGAGCGCGAGTTGGAGCCGCTCGATCCGGTTCATGGGCAGGCCCGCTCCGTAGCGCAAAAGGCCCAGCAGAGCCGCGACACTGTGGTCGTACTTGTCCTCGCCCACGCCGTCGGGCGCGGGGGCCGTGAATACCTCACCGCAGCAATTGCAGCGCCGGCGCTCCAGTTCAAAGATGGACGCAGTGAAAGGGGCCACACCGGTGATCCGCAGCAGGGGGGTCGGTTCCTTCACGGGGTAGACCTTGCCGTTGGGGCAGTGCGGGCAGGCCTCGCCGCTCGCTACGCCCGCCATGGGCACAGGGATCCGCTTGGCCTTGGGGTAATCCGCGGCGCCGTTGCGCCCATGCCCCTTCGCCTTTTCCCGTGGTTCATTGGCCTTGGCGCCTGCCTTTTCGGCACGCATCGCCTCCCGGCACACGGCCGCGAACGACTCCGTTTTCGGGCCGAACAGGAGGAACTGCAGGCGCTGGGCACTTACGCCCTTCCGGGCGGCTTCATCACGGACGATGAGCATGGTTTCGACGAGCATCCGGAAGTCGTCGTAGATCTCGCCTTCCCCCATGGCCTCGCGGAGCTTGACCAGATCGTTGCGAAGCTTTTCCGCGGGAATCTCCCGGAACTGCAGGTCCGGACGCTGGGGAGGCGGTGTCGCCTTTTGTCGCTGTTTGCTCTGTCCCATATACCTCAATGTGGGCCAATCCAGATTGCGTACAAGCGGATAAAAATCGAATTTATTCAAATATTTAGGCCAGCCTCCCTCCCGATATCCGCGCCGACTGGACGCCATGCCGGAGGCACCTTGGCACCGGCCGGATCGCCCCCGCAAATGAGGACCTGGAGCTCGTGGGCAAGGAGTCGCGCCGAAGCTGATCCGGCCTTGGGCGGCCACCACTGGAACCTCCCCTTCGACAGCCGCTTCTGACAGAGCCAGTAGCCCTGGCCGTCGAAGGCCAGGAGCTTGATGGAGGTGCCGCCACGGCCGCGGAATACGAACACGGTGCCGGAAAAAGGATCCGCTGCCAGCGTCTCCCGGCAGACCTGGGCAAGGCCGTCGATTCCGCGCCGGAAGTCCACGGGCTCAACCGCCACGAGGATCCGCATCTGGGGGGTGATCTGGATCAACCCCGGCTCCCCAGGAAGGCCGCCACGATGCTGGCGGCCTCCGTGCCATGGCCGGCCTCAAGGTGGATACGCATCCGAGCCCCGTCCCGGGCGGTGATCTCGATCGTCGTGGGAGCCACAGGGTTCTCAGTCGGGGCGATGGTCACCGGCAACTGGACGAAGGTCGGCTTCACTAGGCCCGCTGCAGGGGCCTGCTCGGTCCGCTTTCGCAGGGCCGAGTAGTCGAGGGCGACGGCCCGGGAGATCCTGCAGACGCCAAAATCCTTGGCCAGGGCGACGGCCTGGTCCCAGAGCACTCCTGGCATGGCTCCGGGCACCGTCCGGTTCTGCCGCCATTCCTGGATCTGCCGGCGGAGACCGCTCAGCTGCTCCGGTGAGGGTTCCTTCTTCGACTTGGCCATGGGGCCTCCATCAACCCCACGAGCCTATCGGTCGTCAGCCAATGCAGTCACGCACGCTTGCCGGAAACACACAATCTTTCCGTATGACCCAGCACGGCATCTCCGCACCGAAGAGGAGCGAGCGGCCTTCATGGAAGCGGCCCTTGACGACGGGGATCCCCAGCTGCTCGCCGCAGCCCAAGAAGTCGTGGCGCGGTCCCGTGCCCTGGTCTACACCTACGAGATTCTCCCGCGCCCGGCAGAGCTGGGGGGTGGCTGGAAGCTCCGGCTCCTGGAGAGGGGGGAGGAGGTCGGCGGCGGTGTGTTCCCCCCGGAGAACGCAACAGCGGAAGCCCGGTTTGACGCCCACGTAGATGCCATGGCCGTGGGGGAAGACTGGCTGGCATCGAGGCCCGAGAGTGCTACCCTGGAGAACTGAGGCCCCCGGTTGGGGGCCTCGCTCGTTTCGGCGTCCAGCTTGGGGTCAACGTACCGAACGGAAATTTATGCACGCTAAAAATTACTCATTGACCCACATGGATTCCATCGCGCGTTCCCGGATGTTCTGAATCTTAGCCTGCGTTTCGGGGTCCATCGTGAACCGAGCCATCACATCCATGGAGCGGAAGAGCGGCACGCCCACCCGTCGAATCAACTCGGGCGTGATCTTCAAATTCCCTTCTCCATCCGTCAGGTAGGACATGCACGTCCGAAAGGTGGCACGAGCTTCTTGGATTTCATCCAGGGATGGGGTGGGGTCTTCGAGCATCCTTTATTTTCTCGAAATCCGTCCGTTTGTCGAAGCGAAGGCAGATGGGTTGTGAGAATCAGAAATGAGAACCAGGAAGCCATGTAATCGCACAGGCCCTCTCTGGGCTTGGTGAGATTCTCAAATACCAATGCTTTCAAGAATACTAGCGTGCGTAAATTCCCGTTTGGTGTGGTGACTCCAAGTAGCGGGTGGGTCTGAAATTTCGACGGGCTTCTCTTCCGAATTAGCTAATATTAGGTAAAGGAGGAAACGCTATGGCGCCAACCATCCATCGCGAAGGCCCATACCGTTTTTTCTTTTTCTCGGAAGAGGGGAACGAACCGGCCCACGTGCATGTCCAAGCCGGGGGGGCCAGAGCCAAGGTGTGGCTGCACGATAACGCTCTGGCCCAAAGCAGCGGTTTCGCCGAGCACGAGCTCGCGGAGATCCTGCGAATCACCAAGGACCGTGCTCAAGAGTTCAAGGAGGGTTGGGATGACTACTTCGCCCGCAAGTGAGCGGTTCCATGCCAGCGCCGTTTGGTTCGAGCGCGGAAAGATCTTCCTGCAGCTTGGCGATGGCCGCGAGGTTGGGGTTCCCTTGGCGCTTTACCCACGGCTGGCCCATGCCAGTGCCGAGGAGCTGATGGACTGGGAGATGGACGACGAAGGCACCGCCATCCACTGGCCGCGCCTCGATGAGGACCTTTCCGTGGAAGGTTTGGCGGAAGGGCGTCGACCTCTCGCACCCAGCCAAAAGGTGGTTGAAGAATTGGCTCCGAAGGTCCTGGCCGCCCGGCAGATGGCCGGGCTGACCCAAAAGGAGCTAGCGGAGCGTCTGGGCTACAGCCAGACCTATGTGAGCTTGGCGGAACGGGGCATGACGCCCTTCGGGGCATATTATGTTGATCAGGTCCTACAGGCTTGTGGGGCAGTCAAACCCCCAGTAGGAAACTAGACTATGGGGATGGACATGCTGCAAACCGAGGCTGATTACAGACACCCCAGCGCCCGATGGCTGCTTCCAGTAAGTCCAATCCGAGGGTTGCGCGGTCCGCGATGTCATCCGCCATCCTCGCAATCAACACGATGTCAGGATCTATTCCGGAGACTGGGTCGTCAGCGGTGAGCGCTTCCACATCAGTTTTTGAAAGCCCACAATTGAGCGCTATACGAGTGGAAGCATGCACAGCATAAATACAGTTCAAACGCGCTGCGGTTCGCAATATCATTGCTTCCCGCAACTTGGCGTTGGCAGCAGGACAGGCGAAGACCGCCCTCATGAGCGCAATAGCTGGGCCAGCGAGATCGCCCGCTGCTGCCAACGCGATTGCCCCATTGAGCGTGTTGTCGGGATTGAAACCGATTCCGAAAGCGGCTTGCGCCTCTTCGGCGGTTGGCATCGGCAAACAGATATCGGCCATTGCTCTCCTCTGGGTAGGAGTCACCGCACCAAAAGGGAATTTACGTACGCTGAGAATAATTCATCGATCAAAGATGGCCTTGGGCAGCCTAACTACTGAGGTTTACGCACCCAAGAAGAACAAAGGCCTGGAACTTCCGTTCCAGGCCTGGGCATGTGGGTGAGTCAGACCATCTCTTTCAGGAGATGGAGGAATATTTTTTCGTCGAGGGCGGGGAGCGTCTCCGGCTTCGTCCGAGCGTGTTTGTCGTCCGGCCAGACGATCCACTGTTCTCCCCTAAAAAGGAGCACTACCCCCATCCTTGACCGGCAGCCCGAGGGTTTGAGCTCAACCCGCCCCTTGGCCCCCATGATCATGGCTGCGATGGGTTGAACCTCAACCAACCGCTTGGAACCAAAGCCTAGTACCAGTCCTTCAGCCTGGTAGCTCCCAAGGAGTTCCTCTTGTAACGGGAACGATTTGGGTTGGATTGTGATCAGTCCGCCGGTTGTCCCTGGCTCCAGCCAGCGCCGAATATCGGCCATCAGGCCTTCAAGCCTAGCCAACCAGGCGGGCATTTCAGCTGAAGCTACCTCCTTCTGTTTGAGGGCGTCCTCTTGCTCCTTCTTTAAACGATCGAACAAGTTGCTCATCATTCCTCCCGGTAACGATCCTACTCGGGGTTGGGCATAATTTCTGAAAATCCAACTTCTACATAAATGCAAGCCCTAGGTTCCCTATCCTTAGCATGGATAAAATTCTGTTCGGTGACGTGACCCCTTTGGAGGCAGGATTTTGCAGAGTGCACCCAGAGCAAAAACTATAGTTTATGCGCTACCCTGAATGGGCTTCGGGAACCCGCATGAACAGTGGCTTTCCCGAACCCCAAATCGTTGGGGTTTTTGCGCGGGGGGGGGAATCGATGAGGGCAGCCATCTACGCCAGGGTGAGCACGGCGGACCAGCAGACCCTGCCGCTCCAGATTCAGCGGTTGGAGGAATACGCGGCTACCCGGGCCTGGACTATCAGCCAGCAGGTGGAGGAGCAGGCCTCCGGAACCAAGGACAGCCGTCCCAAACGGGCCGAGATCCTGAAGGCCGCTCGGAGGCGGGAAATCGACGTGGTGCTTGTCTGGAAGCTTGACCGCTGGGGCCGGAGCATGGCGGACCTGGCGACGACCCTCAATGAGCTGCAAGAGCTGGGCGTGGGCTTTGTGAGCCTCACGGAGGCCCTGGACTTCACCACGCCCAGCGGGAGAGCCATGGCCGGACTCCTGGGGGTGTTCGCGGACTACGAGCGGGAACTGATCCGGGAGCGGGTAAAGGCCGGCATCGCTCATGCCCGAGCCAATGGAAAACCCCACGGGCGACCAGCTATGGCCCGGGAGAAGGCCGCATCAATTCGGGAACTGGCGACGGAGGGGCTCAGCCAGGGGGAAATTGCCCGACGACTGCTGATCCATCGCCGCAGTGTTGGCCGGGTTCTGGCTACCGGTTGCCCCTTACCGGAGCACCTGGCCGAGGAAAGTTAGAGGTTGGGAATCCAGTCCTTGCCACACCGATGGCAAACCCAGGCCTGTCCGAGGTATTGTTTTTGTTTCTGCCAGCGGGCTAGAGCGGCTTCCCGGCTTTTCCGCCCCAGGAAGTAGGCCAGAATCAAAGCGGCGGCCGCCAGCAGGGAAAACCCAACGCCAGATCCAAACGGAGCATTTAGGATGGCCAAGAGCATTGAAAGAGAATCACTGAATCGAGGCCTCGGTGCCGCGAAGGCGGCCAAGCAGGACGAGTTCTACACTCAGTACATCGACATCCAGAAAGAGGTCGAGGCCTACCTTGAGTTCGACGCCGAGACCTTCCGTGACAAGGTTGTCTACTGCAATTGTGACGATCCTTTCGAGAGCAATTTCTTCAAATATTTCGCGGCCAATTTCAACAAGCTCGGGCTGAAAAAGCTCATCTCCACCAGTTACGATGGCTCTCCCATCGCTGGCCAGGGCGCCTTGTTCCCGGAATACAACGAAGGGAATGGCAAACGTAAGAAACCCAAAGCGCTCACCGTCATTCTTGACCATGTGAAAGACGAGGACGGAGACGGCGCGGCGAACGTGACCGACGTTGAGCTTTTTCTCAAGCGAAACAAGGCCGCACGGACAGCGTTGAAAGGAGACGGAATTTACCCTGGGGGCGATTTCCGGAGTGCCGAGTGCATCGCATTCCTGAAAGAGGCGGATATCGTGGTAACTAACCCTCCCTTCTCTCTTTTCCGTGAGTATGTCGCCCAACTCGTGCAACACAAGAAGGGGTTCTTGATCATCGGGAACCAGAACGCAATCACCTATAAAGAGGTATTCCCGCTCATCAAAGACAACGATTTGTGGCTCGGTGTTGACAACGGCGGGACGAAGTGGTTCCAGGTCCAGGAGGACTACGACATCAAGACTGAGTCGCGTAAGAAGGTTGTTGCCGGTGTGAAGTATTTCAGCATGGGAAGCATCATGTGGTTCACAAATCTAGACCATGGCCGCCGCCACCAGGAGTTGCCCCTCATGACCATGGCCGAGAACTTGAAATTCAGTAAGAACTTGAGGGGCAAGACCGCATATGATCGGTACGACAACTTTGACGCAATTGAGGTAGGCACCTACAAAGAAATCCCTAGCGACTACGACGGTGTTATGGGTGTGCCGGTCACATTCCTGGACAAGTACAACCCTGACCAGTTCGAGATTCTGGGATACGAAAAGAGCTATCACTTGCAGACTCGGAAGTATGATGTTCAAGTCCAAGTGGACAAGTCTGGAAAGAAAAGCAAGGTTACCAAGCTTAACGACGGCGTAGCGATCAGAGTCGATCTACCCCCGACAGACCAGACTTACTACATCGTTGGTGGAGATTACTACGTTCAGCAATTTAAGCGCATCTTCATCCGCCGCCGTACTCGGCCAGCAAAGAGGGCGAAAAAGTGAAAACCACGCTGAGAACTGACATCACCGTCTCTGACGTCTGCGAAGGGTTTGTGTACAACCAATTGGAGGGCAAGGGGCTCTTCGGGCTCGGTGGAAAGTTAACCATCCAACCGGCGTACCAGCGCAACTACCTCTATGCGGATAAGGGAGGCAGGAAAGAGGCGGCGGTGATTGAATCGCTGCTCAAGGACTACCCGCTGGGATTGATCTATTTCAACAAAGTCGCGGAGGACAAATTCGAGGTGCTGGACGGTCAGCAACGGATCACCAGTATCGGGCGGTTCGTTAAGAACAAGTTTGCAATCATGGATAACGGCAATCCGATGAATTTCGATAGCCTACCCGCCGACCAACAGGCCAAAATTCTGGGCTCGGAATTGCTGATCTATGAGTGCGAGGGCACGGAGACCGAGATCAAGCAATGGTTCAAGACGATCAACATCGCAGGTGTGCCCCTCACTCCACAGGAACTCTTAAACGCCATCTACTCCGGGCCGTTCGTGACACTGGCCAAGGCTGAGTTCAGCAATAGCCAGAACGCGAACATCCAGAAGTGGAGCGCCTACGTCAGTGGCAGCGCAAACCGGCAGGAGTTTTTGGAGAGGGCGCTCGACTGGGTGAGCAAGGGCGAAATCGACTGTTACATGAACGCCCATCGCAACGACAACAACATCAATGAGGTTAGGACCTACTTTAACAGCGTGATCGACTGGGTTTCTAGCGTTTTTGCCAGCGTTCTCCCGGAAATGAGAGGATTGGAGTGGGGCAGGCTGTACGAGAAATACCACGGCGAATCCTACGATTCAAAGGTGATGTACGACGAGGTAAACAGGCTTTCTGCCGACTCATATGTGATGAGTCGTAAAGGAATCTTTGAGTACCTCTTGGGCGGTTCGAAAGACTCGAAATTGTTGGAGGTTAGGGTATTTGACAAGCAGGTAAAGGGCGTTGCTTACGCTACGCAAAAGCAAACAGCCGAGGCCAAGGGTGAGTCCAACTGTCCGCACTGCGCGATTGGACACGACGCGAACAAGATCCGGATCTATAAGCTCGAAGAAATGGACGCCGACCACGTTTCCGCATGGAGCAAGGGCGGCGAAAGTTCGGCCAAGAACTGCCAAATGCTCTGCATCCCCCACAATCGGGCCAAGGGTAACCGGTAATCAGACCGCCTGTCCCATCCAAGCCATCTTCAGGCGCGGATGGGGCATCACCGGAGCCTGATGCACCCATCAGGAGACATAAATCCACCTTATCTCAAGCCGGCCCCCGAAACGGGCGAGGCCCCCAACCGGGGGCCTCAGTCCTCCAGGGTATCACCCTCGGGCCTCGATGCCAGCCAGTCTTCCCCCACGGCCATGGCATCCACGTGGGCGTCAAACCGGGCTTCCGCTGTCGCGTTCTCCGGGGGGAACACACCGCCGCCGACCTCCTCCCCCCGCTCCAGGAGCCGGAGCTTCCAGCCACCCCCCAGCTCTGCCGGGCGCGGGAGAATTTCGTAGGTGTAGACCAGGGCACGGGACCGCTCCACGACCTCTTGGGCTGCGGCGAGCAGCTGGGGATCCCCGTCCTCAAGGGCCGCCGCTTCCAGGAAGGCCGCTCGCTCCTCCTCGGTGCGGAGATGCCGTGCTGGGTCATACGGATAGATCCGGGATTTCTTGAGGATCGCCATGGGTCCAGTGTCCTCCGTTCGAACGCCTTACCTCAATGACCAGGTGCCGGCTTGTGCGGGGTCCAATTGATGGGCAGGCCGCAACCCTTGAGCCTCCGGCTGCCGAGTATGGCCAGCGCATCCTGAATTCCGCCGTCCAAGGGCATGAAGTGGAGTTTACCGGAACCGCGAACCGCCTGGCTCATGCTGCGCGTGTCTCCAGGACGTGGACAAGCGGGGTCGACGAGCAGGTGATCGAGATCTCGAACCCTGCTGACCTGGCGGCGGAATCGGGCTTTTCCGGCGAACGAGCTGTCTACACCTGGCGGCAGCGCATGAAGTCCCTGAAGACCCTTGGGTTCATCGATTGCCGGGCTGGAAGCCACGACTATCAGTTCGTCCTCCTCCTCAACCCCCACAAGGTGCTCAAGAAGATCAAGCGCGATGTACCGGATTCTCTCTACACCCAGCTTTTCAATCGTGCTCTCGATGTCGGGGCAAAGGACATGACGGAAGATGCAGACGAACTCATCGACCAATTTGAGGACTAACGGGCCCTGAGGATTGCGCCGGAAGACGGCACCTGGGGAGGAAATGATTGTGGTGCGAACTGGTCCTGGTTGACAGGACCGGACCAATGGTGCCGGAACCACCCATCTGTTGGGGTACCCCCTTGGGTCGGCCTATTGAGATCTAAATAAATATTTAATTAGTTTGGTCTCCGATTTGGGAGGGCTCTCGGCACGGCATCAAGCAGGAAGGTCCCTGATGCTGTTCTAATTGTTGTTAAATAAATATGTTCTCCAAATTCACGATCCATGGGGGAAAATAGAAGGATGAGGACAATTACGCTCCACTCCGAGTATTCCCACCTGAACGGGGTGTTGCTTCCAGTGAAAGCCCGAGTTCAAGAGGTCCCCGATGCGGCCTATGCTGATTTTTGCGCAACCGCAATCGATACTGCCATCACCAAAATCATTCGGATATTTGAAACCAAGATCCCGAACTACTGTACTTTCCATCATCCACAGCTGGGCCCCCTGGGATTCTTCTTTGGGGATAAAAGCAGAGGCCTTTTCCACCTCCTCCGCGAACGGGATGAGGCCCACGAAAGAACTCCCGATGCCAACCTACGGGTTGCAGACGCCCTTCGCGAGATCGCTACGGCCGCGATTCTCGGGACACCTGTTCATGGCCTTCCCGGGTCTCCAAAGAGTGACACCCCCAGAATCAGCCTCATCCATGGCAATCATCAGGTGATCGTGGAGCCCTTCTGGAAGAACAACCAGGGCAATATCCAACTCCCAATCGACAAAAATCAAGCCTGGGTCATCACCGGCTATCAAATGGAGGCTCGGCGACAACAGGACATGCAGGATTGGCTCGCTTCGCCAAAGTGCCAAGTGGCGATTCAGCGGACGGTCCAAAAATAGTGATGGCCAACGAAGGAGTGACTCCTCTCGTTGGCCTATGCACCGTTAGGTTTGGGTTTATCCCGCTCGGTGGGAGCACGTACTGCGAATGCAAATGTCCTAACTTTCAGGGGTAGGAATTACCCTCGCCCACACCGCAAGGATAAAGATTTCCTCTTGACAGTCAATCACGTAACTTATATGCTTCGCTGCATAGCAGCGAAGCATATAAGTTACGTGATTGACGGTTTTTTATTGGACTTAGGTAGTGTTTTTTTTAACTCATCGAGGGCGATTTCTGGCGGACGGTATCCGCAGCGGATGCGGATTCAGCTGGGGGGGGCCTGGCGGACCTGGTCCACCGAACTCTATTCGCGGGCCGGATCGCCAACATTGCACAGATTCCCGTTTTGCCCGGTCCACTGTGACCAGGTGGCCACCATGCCCACCAACCAGCAATTCGGGACATGGTTCCCGGGGGCGAGCTGGCGAATGTTGCACAGATTCACGTTCGCCGGCAGCGATCCGGAGGGCTCCCCGGGGGCGGTTGACCTGGTGGGCCCTACCCCGGCCAACTCCCATAAAGGGGGTCTATGCCGGCGTTTTGTGACGTTGAACACCGCTATATCATGCAATTGGTGAGAAAAATTATTTACAGTTCATTTATTTTTATCTGTGTCGTCATAAGCCTAATTATTTCAATGCCGTAAAGGTTACATGATTCACCTTATCCCAAGCCGGCCGCCGAAACGGACGAGGCCCCCAACCGGGGGCCTCAGTCCTCCAGGGTAGCACCCTCGGGCCTCGATGCCAGCCAGTCTTCCCCCACGGCCATGGCATCCCCATAGGCGTCGGTGGAGGCCTCCTCCGTGGCGTTCTCCCCCCGTGCCAACAATGTTGAGACAGATCTTTTAGACTCGTCTCGGCTAAGGTGGGCATGGAAGGAAATGGAATGACGAAGGTTGTCAATTTGGGGAACGGCGAGGTGCAGGTTGCTCGCCCAAAGCGCCGGCTGTTCACGGCTGAGTACAAGCTGAGGATCCTGGCCGAGG
>Ga0224528_1000442_pt1 | contig 32081 bp, 19 predicted proteins | sample CBST25metaG_2_FD_179888 | JGI IMG/M metagenome (GOLD analysis project Ga0224528, IMG submission 179888) | Peat soil microbial communities from Stordalen Mire, Sweden - C.B.S.T25 | ecosystem: Environmental > Terrestrial > Soil > Wetlands > Peat | place: Sweden: Norrbotten County, Stordalen Mire...
ACATGAAGTTGGCCCAGTCCGCGCCGACCTGGGGCAACTCACCAAGATCCTTGGCTTCCCATGTGTTGCTTTTTTCGCCCGTTTCGGTGGTCAGCAAAGGGATATCGCTGGTGACGACGACCTGCTCACTGGCTGCACCAACATTGAGCTGGGCATTCACCGTGGCCATGCCTACCTGCACCGTGATGGGTCCGCGAACAAACTGCCCGAACCCAGGCTTGGTGAAGGTGAGTTGGTAGCTTCCCGTAAGAATCGAAGACGTGTCGTACAGACCATCTCGATTGGTGATGAAATCTTTCGATACGCCGGTATTGAGATTGACTACCGTGACCGTCACGTCGGGAAGCAAGGCTCCCGTTGTGTCGGTGACGCTGCCGCGTATGTCGCCTGAGTTTGTGCTCTGCGCCACGCCGACAATTGCGGCGCACAGCGGCAGGCAGATACAGATAAGTCGAAACATTCTTCGCATGTACTGTCCCCCAAAAGTTGAAAATGCGTTCTTGTCAGCCGCATGCTTTGTGCGGCCATTGATGTGAGATGGGCTTGGCGGGCGCGCAGAAGGGCGGGCGTCTTGCTTCTCTCTTCCTGAGCAGTTTTCCCCGGAAACCGCGATTTCGAGTCTTTGGCCAGGGCCTGCCGAGCAGATTCGACCGTCAGCAGTTGCGCCCGGCGTCCACCAAATGGCTTCGGAGGTCAGCGATTGAGCGTTCAACTACCCTTGGCCAGGAACTTCATGAAAGCAGCGTCGATGACGCGAGGTGTGCAGTTTTCTCCTTTGCGCAATCGTTTGCGCCACGGCTATTGTTACCATTCGCGATGTTTGATTGTCAACATATGCGCCATAACCCGCAGTGGGGCGCATTTATGCGTCAATGGGTTGCTTGCGCTAGGAGCGAAAATAGCCACAAGTGGAATGAATTATTCTCTGAAATACTTGGCCGAGTTGTGCGATCTGCGCATAGAACAGAGCCGGGATCGCCGTCTGTTTCGCAACCGCCCCCACGTCTGCTTGCCGATATAATCAGGCGATATGAACAAGATATTTCGAACAGGTCTCGTGGGAGTTTCCCTCTTCCTGGTTACGATTTCCTGCGTAAGTCAGGTGGCTGGAGACAAACAGAAGGAACTTGCTGCGCACATCAAAAAGTCTGCAGATTACTTGCGCGACAAGCGGCCTGACTTGGCGATTCCTGAATTGCAGGCAGCCGTCGCCATCGATCCCGAGAATGTCGAGGCACAGGGAAATGTTGGAGTGCTTCTGTTCTTTCAAGGAAGGCTAGCCGAGGCAATTCCGCACCTTCGTGCTGCTTTAAAAATGCACGCCGGCATGACAAGGATTGAGGGTTTGCTGGGCATTGCCGAACAGCACACGTCCGATTTTGCGAGTGCGCGAAAGGACCTGGAATCCGCCTTCCCTCTGATTGGGGACAGGAGATTCAAGATTGAAGTGGGGTTGGATCTGGTCGGAATTTACACGCAGGTGAACGACCGGGATGCAGCGGCAGAGGTGATCCTTCAGTTACGAAAAGCCTATCCGGATGATGCGGAAGTGCTCTACGCCGCCTACCGCACTTATTCCGATTTGGCCGGCGAGTCGATGCTGATGTTGTCGCTGGTTGCGCCGGATTCCGCACAAATGCATCAGCTGATGGCCCATGAAGAGTCAAAGCAAGGCAATACGAACGGCGCCATCGCACATTATCGCAAGGCGATCCAGATCAATCCTCGTTTGCCCGGCGTTCACTTTGAATTGGCAGAGCTGCTTCACACCTCACTGGATGCAAACATCAAGAAAGAGGCAGAGCAGGAGTACCGTGTGGCATTGGCTGCAAATCCCGAGGATGTGAAAACAGAATGCAGGCTGGCAGAGATCGACACGCAAAAGGGAGATATCGCCCAAGCGTTCACGGAATACTCAAGAGCCGCTGAGTTGGAGCCGGCGGATACCGACGCAAAGCTCGGCCTGGCCAAAACATTGATCGAAATGAATCAGCCCGACAAGGCGCTGACACTGCTGGAGCAGACAGTTCAACTGGAACCGACCAATGCGCTTGCCCACTATCGTCTGGGTACTCTCTACCGGAAGCTGGGCCGGCTGGAAGACGCGCAGCGCGAAGTGGAGCTATACAAGAAATACAGGCAGATGAAGGACAAACTCCGCGCTATTTATAAGGAGTTGCAGATCCAGCCGAACGAAATCCGCAACGACGAGCCGGACGAGAAGTAGGAAGTGAGGAGAGTCGTCTCTCCTCACCATCATTCATGCTCATGTCCGATCAGCGCGCCACAGCCGTCGCTGAGTGAGAGACCACCTCAAATGTGGCTTTCTGATCGGCCAGCGAACTGCCGCCAATCCACACCGTGTACTGCGTTGCTTCCATCGTTGGAGTGCTCTCCACGTTGAAGAAGGAAAGTTCGTTGAAGCCCAGCGCAAAACGGACCCGCCTGGACTCTCCGGGAGCCAGAGTGACGCGCTCAAATCCCTTGAGGCTGCGAACCGGCTGCTCAATGCTTGCGCCTAGATTCCGCACGTAGCACTGGACCACCTCGGTGGCTGTCCGGCTCCCGGTGTTGGTCACCGTTGCTGTCGCTTCCAGCAGCGGCGTGCTGCGGTTGGCGAGGGCCTGCGCCAGCGGAATGCTCGCCCTGGGCACCTTGACGTCGCGGTACGCAAAGTTGGAGTAAGACAGTCCGTAGCCGAAGGGAAACAGCGCGCCGTTGGGCACATCGATATAGCGGGACAGGAAACGTTCCTGGCCTGTGGGCACCTTCGAAAGGTCAACGCCCACAGGCGGACGTCCCGTTGGGAATTGGTTGTAATAAAGCGGCTCCTGCCCGACCGTGCGAGGAAAGCTCATGGGCAGTTTGCCGCTGGGCGACGTGTCTCCGTAAAGGACATTGGCCAGGGCATTGCCCGCCTCGGTTCCTGGGAACCAGACCTCCATGATGGCAGGAACGTGTTTGCTGGCCCAGTCAAGAACCAGGGGACGGCCCGAGAAGATCAGCAACACTACCGGCTTGCCTGCGGCGACGACGGCTTCCAGAAGTTGCTGCTGCTTGCCCGGCAAATCGAGCTTGGAGCGCGAGCCTCCCTCACCGCTCATGCTGCTGGATTCCCCCAGCGCGAGGACGACCACATCAGCCGCACCAGCCGCCTGAACGGCTTCAGCGAAGCCGGCCTGCGAGGGATCGTCGATTTCCGTCCCTTTGGCGTAGAGCAGCGCGCCATCCGCTTGCCGTGCACGCTCAGTCAGGGCTTGCCGCAGGGTGATAATGTCGTGGCTGGTACCCGCGCCACCCCAGGCTCCTACCATCTCTTCCGCGTTGTCGGCCAGTGGCCCGATCAGAGCAATCCTCTTCGCAGCAGGCGCAAGCGGAAGCAGCGGTGCCCCGCCGGCGAGTTTGTCATTCTGCAACAGGACAAAGCTCTCTTCCGCTGCCGTGCGAACCAGCGGCCGGTGCTCGGGGACCGCAGACGTGATCTCGGCGCCTTCGGCATACGGATGCTCAAACAGGCCGGTTGCGAACTTGACCCGAAGCACGCGCCGCACTGCCTCGTCGACTACTTCCATGGAAACCTGTCCGGAGCGGATGAGTTCCGGCAATTCGACGTCGTAGAAGTGCGACATCATGTCCACATCGACGCCGGCAGTGATCGCCTTCCGGGTGGCCGTGGCCGCGTCGAGAGCGATTCCATGGTGAGTCAGTTCCATCACCGAGGTGTAATCGCTGACAACGAATCCGTTGAAGCCCCACTCGCCGCGCAGCACCTTGTTTAAGAGAAACGGATTGGCGCTGGCTGGCACGCCGTTGAGGGAGTTGAAGGCGCTCATGATGGTGGCGGCGCCGGCCTCCACTGCGGCCTGGTACGGAGGCAGGTAAACTTGGCGCAGGGTGATTTCGGACATGTCTGTCGTGTTGTATTCGCGGCCCGCCTCTGCGGCGCCGTAGGCGGCGAAATGCTTGACGGATGCAGCCACGCTGCCGGACTTCGAGAGATCGTCGCCCTGGTAGCCGCGAATGTAGGCACGCGCCATGGCCGCGCCCAGCCAGGGGTCTTCCCCTGCGCCTTCGACGGATCGTCCCCATCGCGGATCGCGGCTGATATCGACCATCGGAGAGTAAAACCAGCGAACGCCCGCAGTGGTGGCCTCTTCCGCAGCGATGTGCGAAACGGCGGCGACTATATTGGGATCGAAGCTGGCAGCCAGGCCCAGCGGTACCGGATAGATGGTACGGAAACCGTGAATGACATCCGCGCCAAACAGCAGCGGAATGTGCAAACGGCCCTGCTCCACCGCAAGATGCTGATAAGTATTGGTGCGCACGGCGCCCACGAGGTTGAGCATGGAGCCCAGCCGTCCCGCGGCAGCCAGTTGCATGGTGTTCACATGATAAGTAGTCCCAGGGTTCACGGCCGCGATCCCGCCGGCTTTGTCCCCGGACGGTGCAGGAACAGCGTCGCCGGTATCGCTATATTGAATTAACTGCCCGATCTTTTCTTCGAGCGTCATCTGGCGGAGCAGGCCGTCCACGCGGGCTTCGATGTGCGGATCGGCAAGCTGTGCGTTGGAGGCCCGCGCGACTACAGCGTGTGAAGAAGTTGGCTGGGCGCCCTGTGCCAGGGCCTGCAATGCGAGACCAGTTGTTGCCAGGCTGAGCGTGGCGATGGTGAGAAAACAGCGGACGCGCGATTTCGTCCAGGAACCGGCGGCATGCCTAGTGGTGTGGTCGACGATGTCACAGCGCATTGATTTCATTCCCGACACGAGATATCTCCGAAGGATGATCTATGGAACGGACCCCGACCGCCCATCGGCGTTGAGGTAAAAAGACGAGGGGAGAATACGTGCAACCCGCCGGCAAACGGCCTTTGCGGAGCACGAAAAAGATGTCTTGTCGATGATAGCGCAATCGGTTGCGCTTATACTCGATTTTGGTGTCCTCGCATGGATGACAGCCCAAAGTAAGCTGCTCCTGACGATGTCAACCAACGCATTCGGCAGAAGCCAACTGGAGCCGCAAAGCCATGCGGCATTGCTGGCCGAACCGCCTGTCACTCCAACCTGAAAGGCCCTCGAACAATGCAAGCGCGTTGATTGTGAATTCCATTCTTGCCTGCGGCAACAGGCACAGCCTGTTCTCTTTCGCCTCAGGCAAACATTGAATCTCTCAACAACGCATCGGACCTGCCCGCGCCCCAACTTGGGAGGCCGGCAAACGGCCTTATGCGGTTGTGCCGCGGTTCGCGAGCCGGCATTTTCAACATGTATTCTTGGAGTACATTCACTGTGGCAAAGACCCCGCTTAAGCCGACCTCGCTGAAAGAGTTGGCGGCAAATCTCGAACTCTCCCAGTCCACTGTCTCTCGCATTGTCAACGGGGCCGCGACCGCGCACCGTATTGCCAAAGAAACTCAGCAGCGCGTGCTCCAGGCCGCGGAGCTCTATGGGTACTCTGCCAATACGGTGGCCCGGAGCCTGCGCCAGAAGCGGACCTTCACCATCGGCGTCATTGTGCCCGAGATCAGCGAAGGCTACTCAACCGCGGTGCTCAGCGGCATTGAGGACGAGTTGTTGAAGGATGGCTATTTCTACTTTGTCGTCAGCCATCGCCATCGCGCCGACCTGCTCAAGGGCTATCCACGCATGATGCTAGCTCGCTCCGTTGAGGGCATTATCGCCGTCGATACACCGATCGAACAGGAACTGCCCGTTCCACTCGTTGCCGTGTCAGGGCACAGCCAGCGCCTCGGGGTCATCAATATCGAGCTGGATCATGAGCAAGCCGCCCGTCTGGCGCTCGAACACCTCAAGGCCCTGGGACACAAACACATCGCGTTCATCCGCGGACAAGCCTTCAGTTCCGATACCAACCAGCGCTGGCAGGCAATTATCAATGTGTCGAGGACCCTGGGGATTGTCATCGACCCCAGGCTGGTGGTGCAACTGCGCGGGCCGGAGCCCGGAACCGGACCGGGCTTTGAAGTGAGCCAGGAACTGCTCAGAACTGGACATCCGTTTACCGCTATCTTTGCCTTCAATGACGTGACTGCGATCGGAGCGATTCTCGCCTTGCGCGAAGCCGGCCTACGCATTCCCCAGGATGTTTCGGTGGTGGGATTTGACGATGTGCTGATTGCGGCCACGAGCGATCCGGCGCTGACCACCATTCACCAGCCATTGCGAGTCATGGGCCAAACCGCGGCAAGCACCTTGCTGAAGCTCACGCGGCATGAAATCGCCCCACCGTATCCGTCCGTCCTCACGGTCTATCCCCGACTGGTGGTGCGTAAGTCCACCGGGCCGGCTCAACCAGCCTCTTCCGGCTTCAAGGCGCGAGCCGCCTGCGCAAAGAGCTTGCAATCTTCCCTGGTTGCCCCCGCGCCATAATGCCCCGGATGCGCCCTGCACCATTGCCTATTGTGTACGTGGATTGGCGGGCAGTGGTCTGCTGGTCCTGATCCCTGTTCCCTAACCCCTGCCCTTGGCCACTCCGGTCTCGCGCTGAAGCGCATCGTCCTGTAATCGAAGGTATAACTCTTCAACTGGCGCTTTGTTTCCTGCCAAAGTCAATCCCACGGTTGCCAGAGAGATCTCCTCTTTCCGATCGATGATCCCCAGCTCGTGTTCAGCAGGACATCCTGGGATATCCTCAAATGCCAGCTGGATTGTCCACTTCATGTCCAGAGATTACCCCAGACCAGAACTTTGCACACTCTCCATCCCCAGTATGGTTCAGCCGCCGCGTTTTGGCCTGGAAGCTGTCGATCACCATGGACACATCCTTCTGTCTGGAGGCGCTGGAAGAAACCCTGGCCAAGTACGGCAACCTGAGATCTTCAATACGGATCAAGGTAGCTAGTTCACCAGCGAAGCCTTCACCGGGCGGCTCAAAAAAGCAGGCATCGCCATCAGCATGGATGGTAAAGGGCGCTGGCGCGACAATGTTTTCATCGAGAGGTTCTGAACGTCGATCAAGTATTAGCATGTCCATCTGCACGCCTGCGAGTCAGTCCAGGAGGCCCGCACAAAGATGGGCCGCTACATCGATTTCTACAACACAGCCCGCCCACACGCCAGCCTGAAGGTGCTTACGCCCGATCACCTATACTTCAACCGCCTGCCAGAGACACTGGCAGCTTAACGCGCAACCGTGCAGGCCGTGGAAATGCCGGCCTATGGAAACCACGGAAAACGATGGAACTGTTTTCAGCCCTTTCCACACGACCTTGAAAATGAATGAAATCGATTCTCTTATTCCCACCGCCAAGACGACGAACTGAACAGTCTTCCACTTACGGACCCGAAAAACCGTCCGAACAACCGGAAACACCACATTTTTTTGAAGAGCGCTACTCGGTGGCTCCCCATTATCGCAAGCGCAAAGTCTGCGCCACCGCAATAAATGGGCGGGCATGGTGCCGGAAATCAAAACCGATAAAACGTCGCAGGGCCAAACCATCCCGGACCGCTCTATGTATATATCAGATGCCATGACACTTGCTTGCATTTGAGTAGTGATCGGTGTCAATGAACGACTCGGCGATTTTGCGTCATTCCAGAAGCACACCATTCGACATGGACGTTCGAGGACGGATCTCTTCTTGGGGCACATGTGGCCTCCAATCGATATTGCTGTGCCAGGTGCGCGGCATCAAGGGAAGTTCTGAACGAGAGTGATGTGACTGCTGGCGTTCCCTTCGTCGGTGATCAGCAACTCGTCCTCGTTGCGGTCCACGCTGATTCCGGCGTAGGGGGGCGGATGCCGTTCAAGGGTAGTGACCAGCGAAGTTTTCTGGGTTGCCGGGTCGTAGCGTTGAATGCGCCAGACCGGCTGAGCGGCATCCAGAAAATAGATGCCGTGCGGGGTGACGGCCCAATAGCCCCAGAAGCCATCGGGCGGCTGTGCCAAAACGCGGGTCTCGCTCCCGCCGCTTACCGGAATCCGCCAGACACCGGGCTGACTGCTCCTGGCGTAGTAGATCGACTGTCCGTCGAGGGATTCCATTGCCAGATAACCGTCATGGGAGGTTACCTGCTGAGGCATCCCTCCCTGGAGTGCGACCTTCCAGGATTGCCAGGTTCCGCTCCGATTCGACGCAAAGTAAATGAACCTTCCATCGGCCGACCAGCGAGGCAGGATGTCGTTCGAGTTGCCGGTGGTCAACTCGCGGGACGGCCCGCTATTGGCCGAGACGACAAAAATATGCGAATGCCCCTCCGGCCGGGCATCGTAGGCAACCTGCTGGCCGTCCGGGGAGAAGGACGGGCTTCCCGTAAGTCCGCGTCCTGACCATGTCAGCTGCCGCAAGGTCATCCCGTCCCGCGAGGCGATCCACAGTTCCTGTGCGCCGGACCGCCAGCTCTGGAAGGCAAAGCGCGAACCGTCGGGCGCAAAGGACGGCGCCGAATCCTGCTCCGTGGATGAAACCAGGACCGCGGGCTTCACTGTTTCCCGATGTCTGCCGGCTTCGCCGTTGGTGCGCAAGCGAAGGCCCAGGATGCTCCAAGTGGCCGAACTCGCGGTATAGAGCAAGGCATGATCGACGGGAGAGATGGCCGGCTGGTAGGCATCTTCAGTCCCCACGGGGAGTCGCTGGGGCTCGCCGCCGCGAAGGGCAACCTGCCACAAGGCAAACTTGCCGCCGCGGTCCGAAGAGAAGACAATGGCGCGGCCGTTCCGCGTCCAGGTCAGGCTATCGACAATGTGCTGGTCGTGGGTGATCTGCCGCGGTGCGCCACCGGCAGCGGGCATTACGTAGATGTCGCGTACCGCGCCCTCAATGGCGCGGATGAAAGCGATCTGGCTGCCGTCGGGAGAGAAAACGGGATTTGCATCGCCGTCCCAAACATGTGGAGGCGTAGTGATCGAGCGCGTCTGGAGAGTGTCGAGCGAGAGCACGTTGATGGAGGGCGGCGCGCCATCCGGAAAGACCAGACTCTTGCCGTCCGGGGACCAGGAAAGCGCCCGCTGCTCCCAATGAACCATGCCCTGCGGCGTGTACAGCTTTTGCGCCGGCCCGCCCAGGCTCGAGACCACATAGATTCCCAGACCTTTACCGGAGACTGCCAGGTAGGCAATTTTCGTTGAGTCGGGAGACCAGACAGGCGAATATTCCGATTCGGATCCACGGGTCAGGCGCAGCACCGTTTCGCTTCCGGTTTGCTTGATGAAGAGGTTGCGGTCACCGTTCTCGGGACTGCTCCAAATGAACGCGACACGCATTCCATCCGGGGAAAACGAAGCCTGGTCCTGCTGTCCTGCGTAGGATGTCAGCGGAATTACCCGGAAGGCCGGCGCCGGAGCGCGAGACCGGGTGCGCCACATGACGACCCCGAGTACGGCGGCCGCGGCCAGCGCTATGGATGCAACGACAACGAGCCACCGCCCCGGTACGTACTTTCGCTTTGCAATCCTCTCCTCCGCCGGCTGCGGGAGCGGCTCAAGAACTGTGGCCTTCCCGGCATGGTTTGAGCGTGGAGCGGATTGATCCGGGAGCGTAGGAGGTGAAGCAGAGCCCTCTTCCACCGGCGGACCGGGACGATGAACCGGCGCAACGAGGCGATACCCGGCTTTGGGAATGGTTTGAATATAGCGGGGGGCGTGGATGTCGTCCTGCATCTCCCGGCGGAGCACAGAGATGCAGCGGGTGAGCACATCGTCACTGACGAATGTCTCGGGCCATACCGATTCGATGAGTCGCTCTTTGCTTAGCACCTGACCGGGAGACATGGCCAGCTGTAGAAGGACCTTCATCACTTTCGGCTCAAGGTGAATGGTCGCAGAGCCCTTCGAAATCGCGTTGAGCTCGGGCTGGATGGTCCATTCCCCGATCGAAAAGTGCAAATCGGCCGGCATCGCCCTCAGTGTAGCACCGCAAACCACTCAGGCTAACTCAATTTATTTCAATAGCATATAGTCCATCAGAAAATCATCATAAATTCCTCAACAGGCCGTCATGATTTTCCTGATGCGGCAGTCCTACGTTCTGCCGGATAGGTAATCTCCGGAGTTCACGTGCAGGGCTTGCAGCGAGGCAGAGATGAACCCCTTTTGGACCGAGCCACCTCGTTGCTCACATGAAGCGCATTTAGGAGGTACCATGCAGTACGCAAAAGGAAAGTTTTCACGAGCTTCCAGCTACTTTGGACGCCCGCTTCGCAGCTGGACCAGGCCGGCGATATGGCTGCTGGGAATGATCGCGTTCATGAGTGTGCCGTCATCGTGGGCGCAGGTTACATCTGGTACGATCTTCGGCCTGGTGCAGGATCCGACCGGGGCCGTGGTTTCCAGCGCCAACATTACTGCGACGGAGCCGACCAAGGGAATCACGCGCACCACGACGAGCAGTTCAACCGGCACGTTTTCACTTCCCAACCTTCCGCCCGGTTCGTACACAGTGGAGGTCAGCGCGCAAGGGTTTGGAACGCTGGCGAAATCAGGGGTAATCTTGAACGCGGCCGATAATCTGAACGCCGGAGTCTTCACTCTTCGGGTGGGCACGGCCATCGCCTCGGTCACAGTGACGGCCGATGCGGGACAACTGCAGGTGCAGACCAACTCCGGCGAACGCTCTGACCTGATCACGGGCCAGCAGTTGCAAGAGGTCGCCACCAACGGGCGCAACGTGCTCGACTACATGCGGCTCGTTCCCGGGGTCGCAGGCGTAGGGCAGTTTGGCGCGTCCTCCACGGGCGGTCTGGACACCTACAACATCAACGGCACCCGTGCCAATTCGCATGAATTTACGCTGGATGGCACCTCCGACGTAGATACGGGCAACAACGGCGGAACACATGTGACGATCAACCCGGACGCCATCTCGGAAGTGAAGGTAATCACTTCAAACTACCAGGCTGAATATGGCAAGGCCGCGGGCGGCCAGATCTCGGTGGTTTCCGCGGGCGGGACGAACAGGTTGCACGGGAACGCCCACTTCTTCCATCGCAATGACGGCATGAATGCCACCGGCTGGTACAACAACAACAACAACCTCCCCAAGCAGCTTTACCGCTACAACACAGAGGGCATCGCGCTCGGCGGGCCCATCCGGCACGACAAGCTGTTCTGGTTTTTCTCCACAGAGCAGTATCAGCAACTCGTTCCCGGCGGCACAAATTCATACTATGTGCCCACTGCGCTGGAACGGCAGGGCAATTTTTCGCAAAGCATCGACAGTAGCGGCAATCCGCTGACCATCTATCAACCGGGAACCACCACACCGTACACCGGCAACACGATTACCGATGGCATCGTTCCCGCGATGCAGTCCGTGTTCAATCTTTATGTGCAGCCCAATGTGTCCAGCTACGGCATAACGCAAGACAGCTACAACCGCGTGGATACGCTTTCCTATGACAACCCCCGCCACGAATATATTGGCCGCTCCGACTGGCAGATCTCACCCGGCGAACGCATCTTTGCCCGTTGGATTGGCAATAACCAGTCCACGGTGTCGCCGGTGGGCCAAGTGGGCTTGCCCTGTGACGGAGAAATCCAGATTGTGGGCGGCTGCCTGAATACGCAGAATGGCTGGAACATGGCCGTGGACCTGACCAGTACACTGACCGCCAAACTGCTGAATGAGCTGAGCGTGGGACCGAGCGCATACCGCTCAAACACCACCGGGAACAACGGAAACATCTCGGTGGGAAAGAACGACATCAGTCTGCCGCTGCTCTATTCGGTTTCGAGCGACACGTCGATTCCTGACTTCGGCTACAGTGGCAACGGCCAGAGCTATGCGTGGTCTTATTTCGGCGCAACTCCGTGGTTCCAGGCCAACACAACCATCAATGTCAACGACAACCTCACCTGGGTAAAGGCAAGTCACACGCTCAAGTTCGGCGTCTTTTATCAGCGCAACCGCAAGGACCAGATTGCGTGGGGGAACTCCAACGGACAGTTCAGCTTCAATAACTGCGCCACCTCGAACAATCCCGCAACGTGCGCGTCGAGCACTGGTTCGCCCTTTGCCAGCGCCTTGCTGGGCGATTTTCAGTCGTTTGACCAATCCAGTTCCCGCCCGACCGGCTATTTCCGCTACAACCAGCTAGAATTCTATGTGCAGGACACGTGGCAGGTTTCGCAGCGGCTGACCCTCGACTACGGTATGAGGTTTGTTTGGATTCCGCCCCAGTACGACGACAGGAACCAGATCGCGCTGTTCGATCCTGCGACATTTTCGAGGACGGCTGCAATCCAGATCGACCCCAGCAGCGGCAACCCGATCGCCAACAGCGGCAATGCACTGGAGGGCATGGTGTACGCCTCGAACCACACCATTCCGAAGGGGGGATGGGACGATCGGGGCATCATGCCTGAGCCGCGTTTCGGGTTCTCGTGGGATCCGATTGGCAACCGCAAAGGCGTGCTGCGCGGCGGTTTCGGCATGTCGCACGACCGCGAGCAGGGCAACCTTGTCTTCAACCCGGCTTTCAACAATCCCCTGATTGAGGTAACGCCTTCGATCTCATCGTCAACCTATCTGAACCTTAGTCAGATTTCGAGCGCTCCGCAGTCCGCACCCGGCGTTCTGAGTTCAGTGCAGGGCGTGGAGCGTACAGGCAAGGTTCCCACGGTGTACAGCTATAGCCTGGGATTGCAGCGCGAGGCTGGAAGGGGCATCACGTACGACATCGCCTATGTGGGCACGCAGTCCCGCCACCTCATTACCAGCAGGGATGTCAACACCATCCCCTACGGAACAGCCTTTACCAAGGCCGCGCAGAATCCAGCGAACTTTCCCGGCGGCGTAGTTCCCGACGTAGAGCCAAACCTGCCGCCTGAGTATGCGGCCGCCGGCTATAATTTCAGCGGCACGTACGCTTACCCCACCAACTACCTTGTACCCTACTGGGGCTACGACCAGATACCCTACACCAAGTTCGACGGCACCGCGAACTACAACGGTCTGCAGGCATCTCTGCAGCGCCGCTTTAGCAAAGGTTTGACCTTTGGCGCGGTCTATACATGGTCGAAGTCGATGACCACGCAGTCGAGTGACAATGGCTATGTGGATCCGTTCAATCCGCGACTCAACTATCAGGTCGCTTCATGGGACCGCAGGAATGTGGCGGCGGTGAACTATGTGTGGGATATCCCCGGCATCGCGAAGCGCTTTGGCGGGCCGCGATGGCTGGCCTATCTCACGGATAACTACCAACTTTCCGGAATCTCCAACTTCATGACCGGCACGCCCAACTGGCAGCAGATATGGGTTCCCTCCAACACGTTTGACGGCGGGCGCCAGTGGAGCAAATTGCCTCCCGTCACCCTGGGCGTCGACGCACATGGCCAGGCAGTCCTTCCTCGCATCGGGCAACCGTTTTATGGGACGCCGGACCGCATTCGCTCGGGCGGCATGAATACTTGGGACGTGTCATTGTTCAAGAACATTCCGCTGTGGGGAAAGGCTGAGCGGTCGATTCAGCTCCGCTGCGAAACCTATAATATTTTCAATCACTCCAACTTCGCGAGCAATAACTTCAACGCCAACTTCACCGAGCCGGGTTACAACGGCGATGGCAGTTACACAGCAGAGTCCATCTCGTTGGCCAATGGCTACGGGCAGCCGACGAGCGTGTATCTTCCCTCAGGTCCGGGCGGTCCACGCGTGATTCAGCTAGGCGCCAGAATCTCATTCTAACCAACGCCATGGCGCGGAGCTGTTTGGCTCCGCGCCAACTCATGACCATGCGCCGACCGGGATCGTTCTTCACCGCCGTAACTTCGGCAGGGTGACGTCGATTCGCGCGTGAGTTCGCAATCGGCGCCACCACAACATCATCATAGAAAGATGGATTTGGAAATGCCTAAACATTTTCGCAGCTTACTGCCTTTCTGTTTGCTTCTCTCTCTCGGCCTCACAAAACTAAGCGCGCAAGCAGTTTCCGTATATCAGACTACGCCCGATCTGAAACGGGCCTTGCAGCGGGAACGCGCGCTATCGTTCTCATCGGCTCCGGCTAAAGGGGACGTAATCTTCGTAGATGACGGCCAGCGATTTCAGACGATGGACGGTTTCGGCGCGGCGATGACCGACTCTTCTGCGTGGCTGCTCGAAAATCAGTTGGCCCCGAAGCAGCGCGGCGAAGTGATGCGCAAACTCTTCGATTCGCGCACTGGTATCGGAATCAGTTTCATACGCGTGCCGCTTGGTGCTTCAGACCTGGCGCTGAATCACTACAGCTATGACGATATGCCGGCAGGCCAGCTTGATTCCGGATTGCAGCATTTCTCGATCGCCCATGACCGCGCGTATATTCTGCCCGCGCTGCGCGAGGCGCTCACTCTCAATCCTTCTATCAGCGTGATGGTTACACCCTGGAGTCCGCCTGGCTGGATGAAAACGAAAGATTCAATGATTGGAGGGCGGGTGCGTGAAGAACACTCCTCCGATCTGGCTTCCTATCTCGCGAAATCTGTGCGCGCGTATGAGCAAGCCGGGATTCCGGTAAAGTATCTATCGCTGCAAAATGAGCCCCTCTATGAAACTGCGGACTATCCGGGAACTCTGATGCCCGCGGCCCAGCAAACGGAGCTGATCGGCAAGTATGTTGGCCCTGCATTGAAGCAAGCGGGGCTGCACGCGAGCATCCTTGCCTACGATCACAACTGGGACCATCCCGAGTATGCGGAAGAGGTGCTCGCGGATCGTGCAGCGGCGCCATATGTCGCGGGCGCGGCCTTTCATTGCTATGGCGGTGAGGTTTCGGCGCAGGGACCGGTGCACGACAAGTTCCCTGAAAAGGGGTTGTGGATGACGGAGTGCTCCGGTGGCACGTGGCAAAAAGGAAACGTTCTTGCCACGACCGAGAAATTGGTCATTGAGTCAACACGCAACTGGTCCAAGTCCGTGGTGCTGTGGGGGCTGGCGCTCGACAACAAGAATGGCCCCAACTCCGGCGGCTGTGCGACTTGCAGGGGCTTTGTAACTGTGGATCGCAGCTCTACCCCGCACGCGGTAACATATACCGCGGATTACTATGCGATCGGCCATGCAAGCAAGTTTGTTCATCCCGGAGCGCAGCGCATCGGCTCAAACAACCTGGGTGGCGTGGCCGGCGTTGAGACGGCGGCATTTCGCAATCCCGATGGTTCCATTGTCCTTCTGGTCCTGAACAACGCCGATGCGCCGGAAGAAGTCTGGGTTAGTTGGCACGCGCGTAGTTTCAATACGTCGCTAAGTGCCGGATCGGTTTCTACTTATCTTTGGCGTCCCAGGAAGAACTAAAGGCTTCGACTGAGGACCTGGGTATGTTTTATGCACGCCTTCTATCCGTTCAAATCTGCGCCGGCCTTTTGTTCTGCCTGCCTGCGGCGGCAACCAACCTGGTTACAGGCAATGGCTTCGGATTCACCGTCGTGTCTCCGCAGACTGCGATGGCGACCAAGTTCTACGCACATCCCTATAGCTTTGTGCGTCCGGACCCCAAGAATGCATTGGGCGAGGGCGTGGAAACCACGAACTTCATCAAGAGCCTGGGCTGGAGCAACGCCGGTGCGCCATACGCTTCGGCCGAGTACGAGAACGATTCGCACGTCATCCACGCGCGGAACGGCACAGGTGATGCTTTCTTCTTTATGCCCTTCGGTCTGCGGCGGGCCGCACTCATCCTTTACGGAAAGCCGGTTGTCGGGACGACGTCGCGCGGCATATGGCGCGTGGAATGGAGCCGTCCGGTCAGTTCGCACAGAGTTGTGTCGGTCTCAGGGGTCGAAGTCGAGGTGCTGCATTTTGACGGATTGGAAGAGGCGCTGCTACTGATTCCACTGGACCCGAAGCGTCCGCGCGCTGCAGGCGACTCGTCTTTTCTCGCAGACAGTTCTGCTTGGGCGCTGGTTTCGATGGAGAGCGGCGACGAGTTGGAACAGACAGTTCGGGATTTCGACCGGTGGCGTGCAGCCCTGGAGACGCGGGCGCTGGTGAGGCGCGAGATTGCGGATCTCGAACGCTGGCGAGTGAAGCCGCCCGCCACTCTTGCGGGAGAGAAGGAGCGCCACCTGTGGCGCCAGAGCGAGGTGATGCTCCGCGTCGCCGGGAGCCGCGAGCCCAATCGGCCAGGGAGAAACAGCAACGGCCTCATCGTGGCCAGTTTGCCCGATGGCGTATGGTTCACCCCGTGGGTGCGAGACATGGCATGGGCAACGATGGCCTTGTTGCGGATGGGGCACCGGGAAGAGGCGCGAGCCGCTCTGCTGGCGTACTTCAACGCACAGCCCACGGGAAAGATGCGCGAGCATACGGCAGGCGCGGACTATCAGGTCTCGGTGGTGCGCTATTTCGGTGACGGATCGGAGGAGCCGTTCTTCACCATGGAGGGCGGCACCAACATCGAGTTCGACAACTGGGGCGAAGTGCTGTGGGCACTGGGTGAATATTTGTGTCGCTACGACGATCCCTCACTGCTCAGGGTTCACACTTATCGCGGCCAACTGTACGAAAGCGCGCGGGATTACGTGGCGAAACCGCTGCTCAGAAACCTTGAGCCTTACAAGGACGGATCGATTGTCGCCGCGGACACCTCAATTTGGGAAGAGCGGCAGAAGGACAAAAAGCACTTTGCATTTTCGACAGCGGCGGCGATCGTCGGCTTGAGGAACTTTGCTGAGATTGCGCGGCGCGTGGGCGATGAGCCAACGCGAGCCAACATACTAGAACACGTTGCGCAGCTTGAGAGCGGGTTCAACGCGGCTTTCATTCGCGGCGGCAAACTGCATGGGACGCTGGAACAGGGTGTGAAGAACGACATCGACGGTGCACTGCTGGCCATTGTCCATCTTGGAGTGGTTACGGACTCTGCCGTGGTGCGCGACGCGGTGGAGAGGATGGAGCTTCTTAAAGTGGCATCAGGCGGCTACCGGCGCGTCCGCAGCACCTACACAGACCCCGCTATCTTTGAGTACTGGTATGAGCAGGAGGAGTTCGTTTTTGTCGACTTCAGCTTGGCGGAGGTGGACCGGAGAATGGGGCGCAACGCAGAAGCCAACGCGATTCTCCGCCAGATCGTGAACAGGGCAGCGGCCGACCATAACATCCTTCCCGAGATGTATGTTGCCGTGCCCTGTGAGCTCTTTCCCGGTCGAGTGGGCGATCCTACGGGAGCAAGGCCCATGGTGGGCTACGGCGCCGGAGCCTACATCCTCGATGTTCTTGAACGGGAGCCGCACAGAGATGCGCGTCGATAGCGGCAGGAAGAGTCTCAAACGCTTCTGCAGCAGCTTCAGGAGAGCAGTCCCTCGCAGGCTTTGACGTTGTGGGCTTACCTATTGGTTGGTACTGAACCAAAAGGTGTGTTCTTGTCATTTGCACAGCATAGCGCATCGTGTTTGGGTCGTGGCGGATTTCATTCCAGCGCCCACATGAAAGGCATCGGTATGGATCTGAGATTGCAAGGCAAGCGCACCTTGGTTACTGGCAGCAGCAAAGGTATCGGCGAAGCGATTGCTCTTGCATTCGCCAGCGAGGGTGCCATAGTGATCATCCATGGTCGCGACAGGGGAGAAAGCGGAACGCGTCGCCTTCGGCATCGTCGCTCAAGGTGGGCAGGTCCGCATTGTTGTGGGCGACCTGACTGACGGCGATGCGGTTGAACAATTGATCGCAGAGTCTACAAAAATGGCCGGAGCCATCGATATTCTCGTGAGCAACGCTGGAGGCACAGGAGGCACGAAGGATAGCTGGGATGCTCCTCAACCAGCTTCCTGGGCATCTGCTTATGACCGAAATGTTCTGGCAGCTCTCAGGGTCATCAGTCGCGTTCTGCCAGCGATGCGCGAGGCGAAGTGGGGACGCATCATCAACATCTCGAGTCTTGCGGCAACGGTGGCCTCACCAAATGGAGCAGATTACTCGGCTGCCAAGGCCGCTATGAATGCGATGACAGCCTCGCTCGCAAAGGCCGTAGCGGCACACGGCATCACGGTGAATGCTATCTCTCCCGGAATCATTCGCAGCGCAGCGCTGGAAGCCAGCTTCCGCGAAGTCGCTCATGCGAAGGGGTTGGCGGCAATCGACGCCCCCTGGGAAGAGATCGAAAAGGTGATACTGCCGCCGTTTGCTCAGGTCCCTGTAGGCTGAGTTGGCACCCTCGACGAGATTGCACATTCCGTCACCTTCTTGGCGAGTCCTACAGCGAGCTACATCACCGGAGTCAATCTGCAAGTTGATGGTGGTCTGTCTCCGAGCTTTTGACGAGTATGTCATCAAATCCTCATAATGTGTGGTCCGCACAACGCCACTGCAAGGATTAGTTCGGGCGAGAAGACAAGTCTGCGGCATTGTATTCGGCCTTTTGTGGGGCCGCGTGCTCATGGTAGGGATGAGTTCCGCTGCGCGTCTATTCTTAAAAGTCGGTCGGCCGTTATGGACCATTATCAGGATCAGGTGTGAGACACGCCCATTGTGACCGTTCTTTCGTCCTTACTATTCCTGTGCCGACTTGTACTAAGACTTCTCAGTACCTGCGGAAATGCCGATTTGTTCAGAACGATACGAAAGTTCACGACACCGAGGACGCAGGCCGCCCGGCCCTATATCTCTGAGAGTTCATCCAGAAAAGCGCGCAGAACATCCCGCTTCAGAGAGATGTTCCCGAATTGGCCCTCCCGTCGAATTTCGATCAGCCCCGCATTTTCCAGTTCTTTAGTGTGGTGCGACATTGTTTGGTGACCGATCTCATGCAGTTCGGCAAGATCGCCACAGTTGATCTCGCCGCCAGCCTCAGAAATCTGCTTCAGGATTAAGGCTTCTCGAGAGCGCTGGATACGCGCTCGAACCGCTTCGGGAGCAAATGAGTTGGAGATGCTGATTTTTTAGTGGCCAACAGACTCTCGCTTCGTTCCGATGTTTTATCCATGGTAATGCCCCTTGCCCTGTGTGCGCGATCTGCCTTCGTAGAGGTCAGGCCCTGGCAATACTGTGCGGCGTGTCGATACATATCGTATAGTTAGCCAACCCGAAACCTTGGAGGGGAGTTTGAGGCTTCTCCATGGTGATAACGGCTTCGATGGAAGCAGAGGAAGAACATATGTCGAAAGTGAATGGTAGAGTTGCGGTGGTCATCGGAGCAGCAACGGGAATCGGCCTAGCGATCGCCAAGCGGTTTGTGGCGGAGGGCGCCTTCGTCTTTATCACCGGCCGCAGGCAGACGGAGCTTGATCGAGCTAAGGCAGCGCTTGGAAACAACGCCATCGCCGTGCAGGGCGATGTGAGCAAGGTGGAAGACCTGGATCGGCTGTACGAAGCAGTCCGGGACGCGAAGGGGACGTTGGACATTGTTGTTGCAAATGCCGGAATCGTAGAGAACCTGCCCATCGAGGCTGTCACGACAGGGGTCTATGACCGTATGTTCGATATCAACACCCGAGGGCGCTTCTTTACGGTTCAGAGGATGGTGGAGGTTTTATGCACTCTTTCTACGAACTCACGACCCTCTCTTGCCCAATCTTGTCCGTTCCCGACGTGTCGGTCGGCGCTCGCGCTTTTGTAAGCGGCGACGGAGCGGCGGGTGAACTTCTCGGTTGCTGGCGAACCGAGATCGGTCAACTCGGGCGGCTGTTGCTGTTGCGCGGCTTTGAGACCGCGGAAAAGTTGGCGGCCGAGCGTCGCCGTGCGCTCTTGAGCGTTGATCCATTCCATGCTGGTGGTGTTGTAACCGCGTTGAGCATGGACAGTTATGCCCCATTCCCCTTTCTCCCTCCCGTTCAGCCCAGGCCTATGGGAGGCATCTATGAGTTCCGCACCTACTATCTGAAACCCGGAGGTTTGCCGCCAACCCTCGCGGGCTGGGAGAAGGCGATCCAGCCGGCGAGGGAGTACACCAGTCATCTCATAATCAACATGTACGCGCTGGACGGGCCGCCACGAATTACCCATATCTGGGGTTTCGAGAGTCTGGAACAACGCGCGGCGCTCCGCGCCAAATTCTATACCGCCGGTCTTTGGCCACCTCAAGGCGGTCCCGAACAGATCCGTGAAGCAACATCCACAATCGCCCTGTCAGAGGACTTCTCTCCGCTTTGTTGACGGTTCCGATTGTCCTTTGCCATCTCGCTTGCGGTTACTGGTCGGCGACCGTTGTTCGCTGATCTGCCTGGGCATGCTCCGTGGCTGACGAGAATAGGCCAACGCGCTCGTCCAGCCTGGTTTACTTGCCAAATTGTGGATCGGGAACGATAAACGCCGATGTCGCTGGGAGGTATTCTCCGTTCGCGTCCTACCCGCGGAACATCAATTCAAACATGCGCACAGCATCTCAGGTGTGGCGGCTGCCGGCTGATCGTTCGCACACAAGCGAACCCATCCTCATTGATTTTCGGTGTCGAGCGTCGGATACTTCCTTGCCCACTCCGATTGCGGGTACCTGGCATGCAAGGTCTCGAAGACTTCGCGCTTCTGCGCTGCGCTCTTCTCGAGATTGCAGCCATTGCGCATGGCGCGCAGGGCAAAGCCCAGCAATTCCGAGTTGCGCGAATCTTTGGGGTGGGCCTTGACCCACGCGAGCACCTGCTTGCCGAAATAGTCCGGCGCGTCTCCGACCGCTGCGAGTTGGGCCTGTTCACGACTCGCTTCCGACTCCATCTCGGGGGTGAGAAAGCCGGGAAGCTCGATCGGCGGCGGGTGGTTGGGGTTCGGATAGGCGCCGCCGTAGTTGTGCCCGTTGGAGTAGTTGAAGTCTCCCATGTCCGCGCACCACCAGTTGTCGCGATAGCTGCTATACGCGGCGAACCCTTCTTCGCGGCCAGCGCCGGCATTGATGTAAGGGCGGACCGAGGGAAAGCGCATCAATGCCAGGAGGCCGACCGCATGGCGCTCATCATCGCTGCCTGCCGCGCCGTAGGCGGCGAGCCACGGCTTCCATCCGGGCTCGCCGGCAATGAGAGCCGGCGTAAGGCTGCGCGCTTCTTGAGGCCGGTCGAGGAGGACGGCGCGGGTCCAGACGGCCATCGCCAGCTCAAAGCGTAACTGCCGGGGCCAGGTAGATTCGAGGACCAGAGGGACCAGGTCTTTGAGCGGCAAATGGCGGTTGAGAACCCGGGCGGTTTCTTCATCGATGCGCTTGACGCCTTGAACGTTGACCGGCGAGCCAGCCATGGTGGACAACCGCTGGCCTGTCGGGACCGTGATGGCCGAGGAGAGCGGTTCGAATCCGTCTTCGCCGTCGTCCTCGCCGGTGGGCTCGAGTGGCGAGAGGCGGACATAGACGGGCAGCGATTCGGCCTTCTTGCGGGCCAGGATGATGAAGAGGTTCACGGTGTCAGGCGATTCGTGGCGGGCGGTGAGTTCGCGAATGAGCTTCTCGGCTTCGGCGCGAGCTGCGGCTCCTGCGGGCAGCATCCGCAGGCGCGAGTAAGCGACCGAAACCCACGCCGGGGAGGTGGGCGAAATGGCAGCCGCGGCACGCACAAGCTCGTCATCGGGGGCCGAAGAACTTTCGAGCGCTGCCACCAGCCAGGCCGCGTTGCCGGTCTGACGCCAGCGATCTCTGGCGTGCTCAAAGACTTCGTTCTGCGGCTGGGTCTTCTTGGGATCAATTGGGGATCCCTCGAGTGTCAGGGCCCAATCGACGAGGTCGCTCTTGCGGTCGTCCTGCTGGAACGATAGCCACCGGCTGTATCGGCTGACGTAAGCGAGATCGACCAAATGCTGCTCGATGCGGAGATCGGGGCGACTGATGCGGTCGCCGAGACGCGCGGCGGCTCGACCAGGGTGAATGCGGAGATCGACGAAGTTGAGCAGGTCCTCGGCGGGAGCGGCATAGGGCCCTCCAGCTTCGACGACCCGACCGAACTCGGCCGCAGCCTGGCGCAGAAGCTCGTCATCGTTTTTGTCCGGCAGTGAAAGGGTTGCCTGGCGAAGCAGGCAGCGGCCGACCATGAACGCGCCAAGGGAACGGTGTGGAGAATTGCGGTCCGAGGCAATCTGTCGAAACAGCTCCTGGGCGGGGCCGAATTCGGAACGATAAAAGTGAGCGGCAGCGGTCTGATAAGCGCGATCCTGAACCAGCCAGAGAGGTTTCGAAACTGTGGCCGGCAGTTCGCCGTTCCCGGAGCAGTTGGAGAAGACTGCGTCCTGGCCGCGCACCCACTCCGCCAACTCTGCTGTCTCGGCGGCATGATCGCGGGCACGGGCGCCCAGCGTGCGGGCGGCGTTGGCAAAGGCGTCGCTTAGACAGTTGGTGTAGTCCTGCCATTGCTGGCCTGGAACAGGACGAACGGCGCCGAAAGAAACGACGCTCACACCGGGCGCGACCCGGGCGCGCTCCTCTCGCCATTGCTGGGCAGCGTCTGGGGAGGGCTGCCCGCCTGAAGCCGCGTCGCGGTCTTGGCTGTTTTCGTGGGCCGGGAGGAGGCTGGACTTTTCCTGCGCGCTCAGGGCCGGACCGGAGAGAATTCGATAGGCCAGTGCCAGGTAGCGAGGTTCGAGGGCGCCCTGAACGACGCCGATATGCCCGTTGAGGAAGTCCTTCAGGTTCGACGGCGCCGACTGCTGAACAAAGACCATCTGGGTAAAGAACGGCCCGCAGCTATTGCCGGGAATGGCCAGCGCCAATGCCGCCACGACGATTGCACTCTTGCGTCCACGCATCAACGCGCTCCTCTTCGATCATGCGGAATGTTGCCTCGATTGAGCTCCGCGAGTTGGTCGGCCGTCCAGGGGCGCGGGGCAAAGAGAAAGATCGTCCGGTTCTGCACGGGAGATGCCGCCAGGGCCGAGGCCTGCTCTTGGGACTCATCGGTCGAGATGCCGACCGCGCCTGCGCAAAGTGGTTCGCGAGCGGCCCATGTGCCCACATGCTCGCCGAGACGGAAATTCATGGGGATGGCAAGGTCGATGGGCAGCGCATGAATCCAACTCTGAGGTTGTGCGCACCAGCTTACCAGGGCGGTGATCTCCAGGCGCTCGCCGGTGGGCAAAGCGGCGCGGACCTGGCGGAGAACCTCGCTATAGAAGGTGCGCTGCTGTGGCGTGGCATCGAAGTCGACCTGCACTCCACGGATGCCTGGGAGGTGTGCGGCCTGAAGCACCGCGTCGGCTGTGGCACGGCGGGTGGCTGCGTTGTCCTCGAAGGCACGGGCCGCCTCGATACGGACGACCGCCTCGGCCCAGATGGAGCCCGGCGTCAGAATCCGCTGACGGCGGTGAACGATTTCTACCTTGCTGCCGACGAAGATGCGCTCGGCGAGAAACGCGACGCCGACCTGCGCGGGGTCCGCGCTGCGCAAATCCTCCGGTTCCTCCCAGGCCCACACGACGATGGGCGGTGTGCCGGCAGAGCGGCGCGCGGCGGTTGCCGCGTTGCCGACCACGGTGCCATCCCCACGCAAACCTGATGCACCAAGCAGCGCAACCGCAAGCAGCGCAGCATGGACCACTCGCCCTCTTGTCCCAGAGACATTGATGGATTTGAGCACGACACTAATATAACGCAGCTTGCCGCGCGCCGATGTTGCCAGGGGATGGCAAGGATAGCGTCCCCCCGGAGCAGAGAATCTCTGGGACTGCATTGCGATGCGCGCGATGACGCAAGGGTACAGCCGATTTCGTGCGTTCCGCCAGTGGCACCGGTCTCACAGCCAACGCGGGCCCAACCCAGGCTTGCAGTCGATTGGCCGCAAGCGCAAGGACGAACCAGAGCCGGAGCGCTCTGAGCAGGTCGGCCGCGACCCTGCCTCTCCCTCGACATCTGGGCGAGCCGGACTTATGCAGGCCACTCGGGCTATCAACCGTCAACTCAGGATCCTGCTTAAGCTGATCGACGAACACTGGCCGACTCATTCCGGGACATATCCAACCTCGGCGATTGCTTTACGGCGAATTTGCGTAAAGCGAGATCCACATTCAGCAAGGCTGTACGGGATTGACAGCTTTCAAAACACGATCAGATATCGTTCATGGAAACGCTTTGGCAGATTGTATACTCGCCCTTATTCAAGTATCATCGGGCACTAAGATCCCTTTCATGCGCAAGTCACGAGAAGTTCATCTCACTCTTCTTGCAGTCATAGCGTTGTCGATGACTGCCTGTCGCGACGAGCGACGCGATTGCGTCGATTCCGCAGGTCATCTGCTTCCTAGCACAAGTTGCGAAGTGGGTTCGCCGGGTGCGCATTACTGGTATGGTGGTTCCAGTGGTGGTCATTTAGGGGACAGTGTTGTTGGCGGTAGCAGCGTTTCGCGCGGTGGCTTTGGAGGCACCGGCGCGGGCGGTGATGCCGGGGGTGGCGAGTAAATGCGCCGTCTGACCGTTACCCCGCGAAATGACTGGCAGGTTCGCGTTGAGAAGGTCGGCCTGACCTATCACACCCTTGCCGACGGTTCCCCGTACTGGAATGAAGCCGCCTACTGGGAGTTTACTGCGTCTGAGATCGACTGCCTGGAGGCTGCGACCGCGGAGATTCAGCGGCTGGCTCTGGCTGCAGGGGACGCAATTCTCGATCAGGATAGATTGGCTCAGATAGGGATTCCACCAGCCGCCGCTCCTGCGATTCGCGCGGCCTGGAATAGCGAGCCGCCCGCACTCTACGGACGGCTTGACCTAGCCTATGACGGAACCTCTATCAAGTTGCTCGAATACAATGCCGATACTCCCACGGGACTCGTGGAGGCGGCAGTGGCGCAGTGGTACTGGCTGCAAGATTGCTATCCCAGCGCAGACCAGTTCAATTCTCTGCACGAGAAACTGATCGCAAAATGGAAGGATCTCAAGGACTACGTTACCAATCCGGTCCATTTCGCCGACGGAGGAAGCGAGGAGGACCGCATGACGGTCAGCTATCTTCGCGATACGGCCCAACAGGCCGGGCTAAATACCAGGCACATTGCCATGCATGATATTGGATGGGATGCAAAGCACTCCCGCTTTGTAGATCTTGACAACTCTGCAATGAGCACGCTCTTCAAACTCTATCCATGGGAGTGGTTGTTAAATGAGCCTTTTGCCGAACAGGCACTCTCCACGCTGCCCCCTGCATCGGCACTGCAGCAATATGGCCCGCGCAAGGACCGCCGAATGTGGGGATCTATGCTGTGGATTGAGCCAATCTGGAAGATGCTTTGGTCGAACAAGGCCCTGCTGGCCATTCTCTGGGAGCTGAATCCTGGTCATGAATTGCTTCTGCCGGCCTACCTCGACGGACCTCGCGACCTCAAGAGCTATGTGCGAAAGCCCTTGCTCGGTCGCGAGGGCTCCGGAATAGCCGTGGTCCGTGATGGCGTTACTGTGGAAGGCGCATTGGCTGGCGTGAGTACTCAAGGCTATGTCTATCAGGCTCTGGCTCCGATGGCTGTAGCCGCTGGTAAGGTTGCCGTATTCGGTTCCTGGCTAGTGGATGGCGAGCCTGCAGGAATGGGCATTCGAGAATCGAGTGGGTTGGTGACAAATAATACCAGCTGCTTTGTGCCGCACCTGTTCCGATGAATTTGCTTTCGAATCAAGAGCAAACCAGAGGTTGGACGTAAGCTACCGACAACCCATAGCACGCATAGAGCCTGGGCTAGGTTCCGTTCAGAGGATTAGTACCCGCAAACGCCCCAGGCGTCTGGATTAGGGTTGAGTTTGTATCGTGGCCAACGCTTCCCCGACGCAACTTCGACCACGTTGAGTTCGGGCGCAGCGTCCTGGCTGGCCCACTACCCAAAGAAGTGAGCGAGTCGGGAGAATCGCCTGAAGCACTACCGCCCGACGTGCACACAGGCTATGGGCCTTCGTCCACCACGAGTGGCAAACAAAGGCCCATGCGCTCCCCTACTTTGCCGTGTAGATATAGTCGAGATACTGCCAAGTCCCGCCGACGTAAGAATAGAGCCGCGCGTAGATCGTCTCTCCATTGACCGGAAGCCAGGTTGCGAACGCGTGTGTGGCATTGGTGTACCCGGAGTGATAGAGGTTGTCGGAACCCTTCCCACTACCCAGGTAGAGTTCGTACTTCGTGACACTGGTCCCGGCCGACCAGGTGAATGTTACGTTGCTGCCCGTCAACGTAGAATTTGGAGCCGGAGAGGTGAGCGCGGCAAGATTTACTGCTGTGTAGGTGTAGTCGAGCGCGCGCCAGGCTCCACCGATCAACGAATAGAGCCGCGCATAGATCGACTCTCCGTTGGTTGGAAGGCCGGTCACGTTCACTGAAGTGGCTGTTGTAGGACCCGAGTTATAGAGGTCGTTGGACCGCACCCCGGTGGTGCCCAGGTAGAGCATGTACTCGGCCGCTCCGATACCCGGCGACCATGTGAATGTCGCGCTGGAACTGGTCAGGGTACTCCCTGGCGTGGGGGCGGTAGGCGACGCGATCTTTGAAGCCAGAACCGTAATGCTCTGGGTCACCTGAGGGGCGGGGTTGTAATCTGCGTTGCCGGCCTGATTGGCTGCAATCACTATGGTGCCAAGCCCGGTGACGGTGAGGATGCTGTTGTTTGTTCCGCTGAGAGATCCCGGACCGGAAACAATACTGAAAATGACCGGATTGCCGGAAGCTCCGCCGGTTGCGCTCAAGGTGATGGGAGCGGCTCCGAAATACACCGGGGACGCCGGCTGCGGGAAGGTGATTGTTTGTGAGCCCATGCAGACCCCGGCCAGTTGAATACCCTGCACGGTGCCGGTCACATTCAGGTTGTTATCTGTCAACACGGCGGTCCCGCTAAAGTTGCCGAACGTGGTCGGCTCGAAATCGAACGTCATGGTGCAGCTCGTACCTCCGGCAAGTTCAAAGGCCGCCGTTGAATTTGCCGTCGTCTGCTGGCAGGTGGAGGAGGAGTCCCAGCCGAAATTGGAGGGCACGCTCGGATTGTCGCCGGTCGCCGGCACCGGGAAAACGAGAGCGGCATTGCCGTTGTTGCTCACCGTTACCGTCTTCAAACTGATCGCGCCAATGGCTGTCGGGGCGAATTTCTGGCTTGGCGGGTCGGCGAGGTCTTCCGTGAACACCTTGCCACTGGTGGGATCGGCGATATAGACGTTGCCGCTGCCGTCCACCGCGACGTCCCAGGGATTCACCAAGCCGAGCCTAGATACTGCGACAACGCTCAGAGTGTAGCCGCCCGCCGACGGCGTCTCCTTCAACACCCGGTGATTCCAGGTATCGGTAATATAGACATTGCCGTTGCCGTCCACCGCGTCCCCCCAGGGACCAGACAGGCCATTGGTTGCAGAGTCCGCTACGACACTTTCGGTGTAGCCACCCGCCGATGGAGTCTCCTTCAATATCTGGTTGGTGCCGTCAGAGACAATATAGACATTGCCGTTCCCATCTACCGCGACGCCCGTGGGATAAGTCACGTTGCTGCTGGCACTGTCCGCAACAACGCTCTGGGTATAGCCGCCCGCCGATAGGGTCTCCTCCAACACCCGGTCATTGCCATCGGCAATATAGACGTTCCCGCTGCCGTCCACGGCGACTGCTTCAGGGTAAAGCAGTCCGTTTTCAGCACTGTTTGCGACAACACTCTGGATGTAACCGCCCGCCGAAGGCATCTCCTTCAACACTTGGCTACTCCAGATATCGTCAATGTAGACGTTGCCGCTTCCATCCACCGCGACTCCATACGGACCATTCAGGCCGTTGTTTACGACAACGCTCTGGGTGTAGCCGCGCGCCGAAAGCGTCTCCTTTAACACCCGTTTGTTGCCGTAATCGGCGATATAGATATTGCCGCTGCCGTCCACCGCGACCGCTTTGGGAGAATTCAGGCCGTTGCTGGCAGCGTCCGCGCTAACGCTTTGGGCTCCGGGCACGAAGGTCACCTGAGGTCCCACGCCGGTGCCTTGAAGGTAGCCGGTTGCCAGCACGTTCCCTGAGCTATCAAGCAACACGGCTGCGCCGTACCTCGTACCAGCAAACTTTGGCGTGAAACTCACATCCACCGTGCAGGTAGCCCCAGAACCATACGCGGCTCCCGCCTTGCAGGTTCCCGTGCCGGCATCGACGAAGTCCAGGCCCGTGGCGCCTTGCGTCAACACCGCCGTTGAGCCCAGCGTCCCCGCTGTATCGAGAGTAAAGACCATAGAAACCGGAGACGGGCTCGTGCTCCCCACGTTCACTGTCCCGAAATCCTCGTTCGACGCTGTAACATCCATGATCCGGCCGTCCACCGCGACCGCTCGGGGACCTCCCAGGTTGTTCTTGGCAACGTATGCGGGAGCGCCCTGCGCCCGAGTGAAGTGCCCGGCCTGCGCGTGAACGCCGACCAAAGCTCCGCCCAGGATCAAAGCCAGAATCCCGCATAACCCGGGTAACCAGCAACGTATCCACAGAGAGCTGAAAGCACAGGGAGTAGCAGCCGCTCGACTCGTCGAGCAGATAGATGAAGATATGAAGTTCATGGCAGATTCTCTCCTTTGCACGCGTGTGGTCAGCGTCAACGGAGTGAGTCAGGACCCACGCGCGGATTTCACGTTCAAACGCAATGCCTCGGACAATCCGAGGCGTCTCCAGCAGCTCGAACAGGAATGCACGCCGCGAATCCATGGCTGGACTTGCGACGAAAGATTAGCACACATCCACTTTCTTAGATCTCCGACAGTGTGGTATTCGCCTAACTACAGCGACCAGTAGCGGTTGCAGTTTGGCGTCCTTCCGCTTGACGAGGATCTCCTATCCAATATCGAGTTGGGTGGGGGTGACAGCCGCGTATTGCAGCTTGAACAAGAGCAAGCCACGGTGGCATGAGTAGCGGCGATTGAAGCGAGAGACAAATTCATTGAGATAGGCGTCCGTGTATGCGGCGGCAACAGAGTCCTCGCAGCGAAGCAGCGCGATACACTCTAGGCACGGAAACGCGTGCCGGATCGTCGCTGCTGGAGAGGTTGATTCGCTTGTACCTATATCGATTTCTGGGGCCTTCTTGTTTGGCCGCGACAACTCCGTCAAGAGCATATGGAGCAAAACTGCACACGGTCCAAGTGCGGCTATGGCAGCCCGTCGATCCCCAAATGGTGTCCGTGGCGAGTTCGTGTGAATCGCTAGGACCGGCGTCTTGTCCAGGGAAATCTTGTGGGAAGGCGACTTATCGGGACGATCCTGCGAGCATGTCTGTGATTTAGCGACGGATAACGCATGCAACAGAAGTGCCTCGCGCAAGCATGCGGGTTAGATCGAAGGCTCTCAGGGCGTAAATCCTACGCTGCGCCAAAGCGGCGCTGGATCGTAGATTGCGCCTGCTGCCACTGTGCGCCATACTCTGCGGGTGTTGTGTATGTCAGTCATCGGATCTGCGTCAAGCAGCAGCACATCACCACGCTTGCCCGGTTGCAGCGAACCCGATTCCTTCTCGAGACCCAGTGCGCGGGCGGCTTCGATGGTTGCCGACTGAAGAGCTTCCAGCTGCGTGAAACCAGCCTCCACGTAAAGCTCCAACTCGCGATGAATCGAGTATCCAGGGATTAACTGGTCGGTACCTGCCACAATCGGAATACCCGCCGCATGTAGGGCGCGCAACGCCCCGATCAGAGCGAGGCGACGAGCGTCCATCAATGCCGCTTTGTCGGGCGGCGCCGGCTGACTATCCAGGGCTTCCCGTAGCTGCGGAGCGACATGATCCAAGCCGGGCTCGATCTGGTCAAGAGGCTGCGTAATCAGGTCTGATTCGAATATCGCGACGGTAGGATCCAAGATCGTGTGGTGCGCGCGCAGTGTCGAGATCAAATCTCTCGAGCGGGGGCCATCCAATTCGAGCACCGGGGGTTTGTTGCGATCGGGCTTTCCATCCTCGTTCAGTACAGGATGATAGAAATACGGAGCCAGGAAAACAATGTGGTTGATCTGGTCCATCCCATCATTGACGCCTTCGACCGCGGTCATCCCGTTCGGAATGTGACCTGTCACCGTCATGTCCCTCGCATGCGCCTCCGAAGTGATCGCCTTGACAATGTCGGGCTTTACAGAGCTATAGATTTTGATCTGCCGCGCCCCTGCAGCTGCATATTTTTCCACCCATGACCGGGCCTGATCCGGCGTGTCTGCCGTGATTGCGCCCGCGGCGGCAGGACTTGTACCGTCAATGATGCCAGCGAACTCCAGATGAGGACCAATGGCAGGATTCTGCTTACGGTCCAGTTCCTCACGGACCGTACGAATGAAGTCGAACTCGTTTCCAACATCGCGAACAGTGGTGACGCCAGCCGCGAGATAGATGGGACCCCACTCCACCTGTTCATAGTGTGCGTGCATGTCCCAAAGGCCGGGTATGGCGAACTTGCCCGAGGCGTCGAGGACGGTGGCATCGCGGGGCACAGGAACCTGATCCCGCGGTCCTGCCGCCGTGACCAAACCATTCTCAATGAGAATCACGCTGTCTTTCAATGCAGGGGAACCGGTGGAATCCTCTAAGGTCGCGCCGACAATCGCAATCCTGCGAGTTTGGGTCATTCGTGCCGAAGACGAGAGCTTTGCCAATCCGTCCAAGTCCGCCTGGACAGCAGCAGAGATGAACACGCTTAAGCTCGGTTCGTACGGCTCCCGCACTGCCTCAAAATGATCGAACTCCGCGTCGGTGCTCACCAGAGCAATCAGATTCTGCGCGTCATCCACCCACAAGGACTCTTGTCCCCAAATGAGGCCACCGACCGTGTAACCATAGGCGGTGTGTCCGTTGAAGGTAAGCGTTCCGCAAGGTTCGATGTGCACGTTGGAATCGGACGGATACACCGTGAATTGCGTCGGCTTGCCGTGGAGGAGCCACCAGCGCATCATCTGCTCCTGCATGGCAACTGGCGAGTAGCCGTCGGTGATAAACCAGGGTTGGCTCGCCTTTCGAGGCTCCCGTTTGCCCCCCCGTTGGATGGAAAGAAGATTGCCGTCAATCTTCACTGCGTCGTCCATCTCGGAACTGCGCGACGCCTTTCCCTTCGCAATATACGAGAGCGGTGACATATCTGCGGTTCTGGCTGTGAAGGTTGTTTCGAGCGGTACCGGCGTTCCACGGTCGGTGAACAGAAAATGCGAGGTCAGTGTGTAGTTGTCGCCCCTTGGCTGGATCGAATAGGTCTCTTTACCGATCGCTCTCGCGAATTTATACAGCGTGAAGGCTCCGGATGTGGTAACACGCTGTGCCGATGCTACGGACGCGAATGCGGCAAGTACACATCCGAAGACGAGACGAAAGAAACAGCGTGATTCGAACAAGGTATATCTCCTCGGCTCCGGTTCCCCGATTCGCCAGCACGCCTATTTGGCTGCCCGAACGGAGTCTCGGCGTGCTGACGCTTCCCAGACGATTTTAGAAGGCAGACGGTGTTCTTACAAAATTGTCGCTGCGAATAGCGGAGGAGCCCATGATACGGACTATTAGCCCATGATACGGACTATTAGAGGTAGACTTTCGACAAGTGCCCACAGGCCGAACCATTGACTGACAGACGACTACGGACAATCAGCGGGATTACTCCCCGGAAACGCCCTTCCGCCGCGAACCGATAGCCGTCGGCAGTAGGTAGAAACCGGGACACTGGGCGACCTACCGTTACCATTTCTCATGCATAGCCGTTCTCGAGTTTTCAGGGACAGCTTGCTCAATCGGTGCGCGGCTCAGCCGCAGAATAATGCCGTCTGAATCGCACGAAAGTGACCCAAATATCAACGGAGAAAAAGTCGAGCAATCCAGGCATGGCCTCCAACCGGGTGTCTCTTCGCACTCTCTGAACATCGACCTGCCCAGCGGGTTACGATGCAAACAGGAGCCGTCCATGCTCAACGAACCCGCAACCCTCAAGCTCATCCTCACCGGAGCCACCGGCTTAGTCGGTGAAGGTGTGCTCCTGGAAGCACTCGAACACCCTGCCGTTGGTCAGATTCTTATGGTCAGCCGTAGGCCCTCCACCTTGGTCCACCCGAAGCTTAAAGAACTTCTCGTCCCCGACTTCATGCACCTTGAGAACGTCACTACTCAGCTCACCGGCTACGATGCCTGCCTCTACTGCGCGGGCATCAGCTCCGCTGGTATGAACGAGGCTGACTATACTCATATCACTCACGACATCACCATGCACTTCGCCGAGGTGCTCGTCGCCCTCAATCCTCAAATGATCTTTATTTACGTTTCCGGTTACCTGGCCGACAGCACCGAAAAGGGTCGTGTTATG